>Ga0209463_1001339_pt1 | contig 15303 bp, 16 predicted proteins | sample AgamicMgSfrz_FD_187169 | JGI IMG/M metagenome (GOLD analysis project Ga0209463, IMG submission 187169) | Agave microbial communities from Guanajuato, Mexico - Mg.Sf.rz (SPAdes) (version 2) | ecosystem: Host-associated > Plants > Phyllosphere > Phylloplane/Leaf | place: Guanajuato, Mexico... | reverse complement strand
CTTCAATATTTTTTACAAATGTCGTATTTATGACACAGCCTTTAAATAGAGAGCCCACGATACTCTCATGAATAAAATCTTCATCCATTTCGATTTTTTGATTTGCGTATAATACAGCTAACTTCGCTGATGTTCCTGTACCACATGGAGATCGATCAATTCCTCCTGGTGGAACAACAACTGTATTTTTCACATGTGCACTTTCATGAGTAGGATCTGTATAAAATTCAATGTGCGTTAATCCTCGTATAAACGAATACTCTGGATGAATGATTTCAAATTTCTCATTAATTGTATTTCTTATAAGAATCGCTTTATTGATGATTGTAGATGCGTTTTCTGGTACTAACTCTAACTCTACTGATTTCGCATCGATAATGGCATAAAAATTCCCGCCATATGCAATATCAGCCTCTACAGTTCCAATGTCTTCGACGTCTACAGTAATATTTTTCAGTAAAAAAGCTGGTATGTTACAAAAGGAGACTTCTCTCGCTTTTCCATCTTGAACAGAAATATTTACTTCAACTAAACCGGCTGGCGTATCTAACTTTAAAGAAGTAATCGGTTCAACTACCGAAATTAAACCTGATTCAATTAAAGCTGTACATACACCAATTGTATCGTGACCACACATTGGTAAATATCCACCTGTCTCTATGTAAATAACACCAATGTCTGCTTCAGGATGACATGGATCTGTTAATAGTGCTCCTGACATTACATCATGACCACGCGGTTCATTCATTAACAATTTACGAATCCAGTCATACTCCTTTTTCATATGTAACATCTTCTCTGCCATCGTCTCTCCACTTAACTTAGGCAGTCCACTAATCAACGTTCTCGTTGGATTCCCTCCTGTATGTGTATCAATCGTTGTAAAAACTCTTTGTGACCTCATCCGTTTAACACCCTTTCTGTAAAACGACTCAAACGAAGTGGTTCAATAGGAATGATTGTTTCTTTTTCATTTAATAACTCTTCAACCACTTTCCCAGTAACTGCTGCAAGACTAATGCCATCCCCTTCATGTCCTGCTGCAATAAAGTAGTTCGGGATATGTTCCACACGTGAAATGATCGGCAAATGATCTTCTGTCCACGGGCGTAATCCAGCATATGAACGAATCACCATCATATCCGCCATTTTCGGATAAAAACGAATTGCTCTGTTCGCAATACATTTAATAACCTCGTTATTTATCCTTGTATGAAACCCTACAAACTCTCTACTACTACCAATTAAAAAATTTTGGCTTTCTGTCGGCTCAAATACTAGAGCTACCCCATATTTTTCAGTTAAAGCATCCACTTTTCTTTTTCCACCAAATTTAGAGATTAAATAACCAAATTCCATTACTTTACGACAGCCAACGTGTTCTTGCCTTGAAGCTACAATAATATGCCCTTTTCTCGGCTCAATTGGTATATTCACATCTAACATTTTTCCGATTTTCGGAGCCCACACACCAGCTGCGTTCACCACTTGCTTTGCATTAAACGTCCCATTTGTCGTTTCTACAATAAAGGAACCGTCTATATCTCTTTTCATTTCTTTTACTTCCGTAAGATTAAAAGCTTTCGTACCATATTTCTTCGATTCTGCAAGAAGTGAAAAAGCAAGAAGATATGGATTTACAGTCGAATCCGTTGCGCATTCTAACCCGCCTAATAAATCATCTGCGAAAAATGGTGATTCTTCTCTTATATCTTGCCTATCGAGCATTCGAAACGGTAATCCAGCTTCTTTTTGCCGATTTACCCATTGCTGCGCAGCTTCCATTTCTTCGTCTGACTCACATACGAGAATACTTCCTGGTGCCCTATATTCAAATGAATGCTCTAACTCTTCACTTAAATCAGTTACTAACTTTTGACTTACTAACGACATTTGACTATCAAACCCTGGGTCTTTATCAATAGCCAAAATATTCCCGTCACACCGTGAAGACGTCCCACTGACAAATTCTCCTTTTTCAATGATTGTTACGTCTCTTCCGTATTTTGAAGTGTAATAAGCGATAGAACATCCTATTATTCCACCACCTATAATTAAAACGTCGCAGTGTCTCACAAAATACTCCTCCTTCCCCTAAACCTCTCACTTTCTTTTATGCAATTGACGTGCCAACTCTACATATATACACTTTTTATAAATAATATTTTTATTTGTAAAAATATTTTAAATTTATCGTAAATAGGTGTATTATTTTTTTATCACTGTCAAAATTTTTATACATAACAGGAGGACAATATGGCATTCTCATTTCCCACAATAAAAGAATTTCTAAAAACTTTATCCATTGATCGTACATACAGCATGCACCCCATTGAACAAGTTGACGAAAAATTTTATTACCGACCTTCTACTACAGAAATATATAACTGCGCAGTTATATATGAAGATGACTCATTCACCACTTTAATTAACGCGTTTTCCAATGAACTAGTCGTTATCATAATGAATGGAAATAAAGATCCTTTATGTTGTATAACGGTTCAGCAAATCATTCCGTTTCTTGTTAAGTCTTACTATGAACTACAATCTTTTTATAACACCGTAATACAAACTACTGATTCTTCTGTTACAGTCATCGATGATAAAGAACGTGTTCGTACTTGGACAGATGGCGCCGAAAAGATTTTTTCAGTCAAGCATACTGAAATTATTGGACAACCTATCACTCGTTTTTTTGACTATAAAGATTTGGAAATTTTGCAATCATTACATGACGGAAAAAGTATGATCGCTCAGTTCCATCAGCCTCGGCCAGATTTGTTCGTATTAATCAATTCAAACCCAGTCTACTGTAACGATGAAATTATCGGAGCGGTCGTCTCAGAGACTGATGTGACAAACCAAGTTGCTTTAAATGAAAAACTATTTAATATGTCACATGAAATGCACCGTTTAGAACAAGAAGTAGCAAAGTATAAAGATGAATCCGATCCTTTTCTTGCAATGAATGGAAAAAGCCCTGTTATACAAAGAACAATACAATTAGCTAGAAAGGTTTGTTCGGTGAAATCAACTGTTTTAATACTCGGCGAAAGTGGTGTTGGAAAAGAAGTATTTGCGAAAGCAATTCATGAAGCAAGTGAGGCAGCGAAGGCACCTTTTATTTCGATTAACTGCGGTGCCATTCCAGAGGCGTTATTTGAAAGCGAATTATTCGGGTATGAGCGTGGGGCTTTTTCTGGTGCAAATAGTAAAGGAAAAAAGGGTAAAATAGAGCTCGCACAAGGCGGTACATTATTCCTTGATGAAATTGGAGAAATGCCGCTCGATATGCAAGTAAAACTTTTGCGCGTACTACAAGAACGAAAATATTACCGAGTTGGTGGAGAAAAGGAGATTAATATTGATTTCCGTATTATCGCTGCAACAAATCGTGATTTACAAGAAGAAATGAGAAAAGGTACGTTCCGAGAAGATTTATACTATCGCCTCAATGTAGTTAGCTTGCATATTCCACCGCTACGCGAAAGACGCGAAGATATTATCGAATTAACATACTCTTTCTTAAACGATTTTTCAATCAACTATAACAGACCAATTCGCGACTTACCTTCCAGTATTATGCATGAACTACTTCATTACAATTGGCCTGGTAATATTCGCGAGCTTCGTAACGTTGTTGAAAGACTTGTCGTATTTGCGACTGACGGTATTATAAAACAAGAATATTTACCATTTCATACAACTGAAACGTTAGACGACCATGCAGCTCATTCCCTATTGCTCAGCAACAATAATACAATTCTCTCTTTGCAAGAAGAGATGGATGAACATGAGAAAAAAGTCATTGAGAGGGCTTTACGCATTTTGAATGGGAATAAATTAGAATGCGCGAAACAGCTTGGTGTTACGAGAGCCACTTTATATAACCGTTTAAAAAAACTTGGGTTACAATAAAACATCACTCCTCTATATTGGCATAGTTTTTGCATTAAATAATTTGTGCAAACCGAACTAGAGGAGGAATACATATGACGAATAAAGATCACTTAATTGTTTGTCGATGTGAAGAAATTACATACGGTCAACTTCAATCGACAATCGCTGAATATAAATGCTCGGCAAGAGAATTAAAACTAAGAACACGTGCTGGCATGGGATTTTGCGGTGGCCGCACATGTAGAATGATGATAGATCGAATGATCGAAAGTGCAAATCCCGACGTAACTACTAATGAAATCCCATTAAAATATCAACCACCAGTGCGCGCAGTTACTTTTGGATCGGTAGGTGAAAGTAAATGAGTAGAATTACAAATCACCCTATTTTAGGGAGTTTAAATAGTAATAAGCACATTACTTTCCAATTTAATGGTCAACAATACGAAGCATATGAACATGAAACGATTGCGGCCGCTTTACTTGCAAACGGAATAAGAACATTAAGAGTGCATGAAGATAGCGGGACGCCACGAGGTATTTACTGTAATATCGGACATTGTTCTGAATGCCGCGTCACCGTAAACAATCAAGCAAACGTACGAGCATGCTTAACTGTTGTAGAAAAAGATATGATTGTTGATAGTGGTAAACAGCATCCAAATATCGTAAGAGAGATGGTGAAAAAGCGATGAGTGATGTCATAATTATCGGAGCCGGACCAGCGGGTTTATCAGCCTCTATCTCTTGTGCTCGTTTTGGACTAAATGTACTTGTTATTGATGAATTTATGAAACCTGGCGGAAGATTGTTAGGACAATTGCATCAAGAGCCTTCTGGAGAATGGTGGAACGGAATAGAAGAATCGAAGCGACTTCGTGAAGAAGCAGAATCACTTTCAGTTGATATACGATGCGGTATTTCCGTCTACAATTTAGATAAAGATGAAAATTCTTGGTTCGTACATACGAATATCGGTACGTTAGAAGCATCGTTCGTTTTACTTGCTACTGGCGCTGCTGAGTACTCTATCCCCCTCCCTGGTTGGACACTTCCAGGAGTCATGTCGATTGGGGCAGCCCAAGTAATGACAAATGTTCATCGCGTTCAAGTTGGAAAAAAAGGAGTAATTATTGGTGCTAACATTTTGTCATTCGCTATCTTAAATGAATTACAATTAGCGGGCATTAAAGTTGAGCATATCGTACTTCCTGAAAAAAGTGAATTAAGTCGAAAGGCTGGTGAACCAGAAGAAGTTTTAAATTCTCTATTACATGCTGCACACCTTGCCCCGTCACCTTTATTACGTATAGGTAGTAAATTAATGAAATATAATTGGGCTAAACAAGCTGGATTAACCTTCTATCCAAACAGTGGAATGAAAATAAACGGCACACGTCTTCATCTTCGAAAAGCAGCACTTGAAATTATCGGAACAGATCAAGTTGAAGGTGTACGCGTTGCTAATATTGATACGAAAGGGAACATCATCACTGGATCGGAACAAATATATCAGGCAGACTTCGTTTGTATTGCCGGCGGCTTATACCCTCTTGCTGAGCTAGCCGCTGTAGCTGGCTGTCCGTTCCGTTACATTCTGGAATTAGGCGGACACGTTCCTCTCCATTCCGAAACAATGGAAACTCCTCTTCCGGGTTTATTTGTAGCCGGCAATATAACTGGCATTGAAAGCGGGAAAATCGCAATGGCACAAGGAACTGTTGCTGGATATTCAATTGTAAAACAAGCAAATAAAAAATCCCATTCGGTTGAACAACAGTTGCAACAAGCGATCCAACATGTACATGCTGTACGTCAACAGGCTGCCATTCAATTTAACCCGATGATTGATGTCGGTAGGCGCAAAATGAATGAAATTTGGCGTGATTATTCCCTTGCATATGCACATACTAAAAAGAGCTGCTGAGATTACTCTCAACAGCTCTTTTTCCTACTCATCTGAGTTATGAAATTTTGCTAATGCGTAAATACCTTCTTCATCATCTAATTCAAGTTGTAATCTTGCCGCAAATGAATTGACATTATATTCTCTGTCAAGCAATAAGCGTAGTGCTTCGATTAAGTTCGCTTGGATTAAAATTTGCTGGCGACCATTTACCTCTACTTCAGCAGAGAATCCGTAGTCATCGTCATACATGAGTTCAACTAAAACTTCTTCTGGACCAACTTGTCTTTTTTCAGCGATATATACGCAAAGCGCATTGATAAGTTCTTGTTCAGAAATTTTTATTGTTTCCATGCTACTTCATCTGCCTTTTTCTTACGTTGATCTTTGAAGTATTTAAATGCACGAATTGCTAACATTACGATACCAGCCATTACTAACATATTTACCATAAACGCTAATACAGAACCAAGAGCTCCCATATTTGCAAATAAGCTACCCATTAGTAAACCACCAAGACCACCTAGTAATAAACCTTTCATAAAGCTTCCTTTATTACTTTTTGGTGCTGTGTTTGTTGCTTTTGTTTTTGAATCTGGAGTCGTTTTTTGAGAATTTACATTTGAATCTTTTTTGTTTAAATCAACTTTTGATTTTTGACCTGAACTTGGTGTAAATGATTTTTTACCAGATTTGTAACTTTTCGCTGCCGCATGATCTACGAACATAAAGCTACTAGCCCCAAAAATCACCATGAATGCTGTCATTACTGCTACAAGTTTTTTCAACATATTATATCCATTCTCCTTTTATATAGATATATGTGAAATCTACCTTTCTAGTAAATTCAGAATGATAGATTTATTTTTAAGAACATTTAAAGGTTCTTATGAACTCATTATATGAACTTTTATCGAAATATGCAAGTATTATTTACTTCCAACAGTTTAGTGACAAAGGAAAAATTAAGCAAAACTGAATTGACTTTAAATGAAACAAAACATATTATAAGTTCATAAGAACTTTTTATTATTTTGGAGGTGAAAAGATGGAAACATTTCATCTCACACGAAACGAAATGGCAACCCTCCTTCTATCATTAAGAGGATGGAATACGAAAAAGCCTCTCGGTATTTTACAAGAAGCTTGGGCAAAGTCACATAAAAAAGATATTGAAAGCGGACAAAGCGTAACTGCTTTTATTACTACCGCACTTTCACCTATTTTCGAAAAACTGATTAAAATTGACGATACAGACGTCGGTTTTTCTTTAAATGAAATAGTCGCGCTTGGCAATCAGATCGAAAACACAAGTTTCTCTGTAACTGCTATGCAAAACTGGGTGAAACGAGATATAAAAGAAATGATTGGCTCTCCTCAAAAAGGGAAAAAATATTCAATTGAACAAGCAGCCTTACTATTCATTGTCGAAGATTTAAAAACAGCACTTGATTTTGAATCCATTCGTAAGCTATTACGCCTAATCGTTAATGACCCAGCTGATCGAAGTGATGATTTAATCAATCCTGTTCATTTATATGTAGCATACTCTTCTCTATTTGAAGAACTTAACCAAGGGAACTGCTTACAACTAAATGCAACAGATACAGTTCATACAATTGAAAATATCGTAAAAGAAAAAGCTGATAAAATCGCAAGCAAGTTCGATCAAATTAATAACGAGCAACGCGAAGCAATTCGTAACGCCATTATTATAGCGACATTATCTGTGCATACCGCTTATGTACAAATGCTAGCGAAACGTTACGTAACAGCAACGTTATTTTTACAGAACTTAGATGTGAAGCCATAAAAAATAGGAGCAGAAATGCTCCTATTTTTTTATGAGAAATTTTTAATAATCCTTTCATTATCTCTTCAAAAAAACTGGGCTTATTTCCTTTACTATAATACTTATGAGAGACATAAAAGAATTGAAATAGCAATCCTTTATATAAATAAGGTATAATCTACATATAGTTAATCTTTTATATTATTAAATAAAAGATTAACCTATTCAAAAATTCATAAACTAGAAGGTGCAACAAATGGTAAGTAGTTTTATTCATTCAGTATTAACATTTTTTGAAGGATTAGGTTATTGGGGCATTATGCTTGGACTTATGATTGAGATTATCCCAAGTGAAATTGTCCTTGCTTATGCAGGATACTTAGTTTTCAATGGTAGTATCTCATTTTTAGGTGCAGTTGTATTTGGTACAATTGGCGGTGTTATTGCTCAAATCTTTATTTATTGGATTGGACGATACGGTGGACGCCCTATTTTAGAACGTTACGGAAAATATATTTTCATACATAAAAAACAAATAGACGCTGCTGAAGATTGGTTTAATCGTTACGGAACTGGCGTAATTTTCACAGCGCGCTTCATTCCAGTAGTACGCCATGCGATTTCAATTCCTGCTGGTATTACAAAAATGCCCTTACTACGTTTCACTACATTAACAGCACTTGCGATCATCCCCTGGTCTATCATTTTCATTTATTTAGGTGAAAAACTAGGTGAAAACTGGGAGAATATTAATGATATTGCTGGACCGTATGTGAAATCATTCGCAATCGGTGGTGTTGTACTTATCCTTTTATACTTTGTCATTAAAAAATGGACAAAAAAACGTAAAAATCTTGCTTAAAATCCCAAATAAAAACCGCTATACATTCATTCAGAATTATAGCGGTTTTTATTATATGCTTGATTATACATTAGAAATTGCATTATTTCTTCTTTGTGCTTTAAGTCATGTTGAATGAGTGATGAAAAGTAATTATTTAATCTCACTTTTTTAGTGCCAAATTGGTAGTCATTATCAAAATATTGGGTAGGAATTCGCTCAATTTGATCTACTAATTTTTTACGAGTAACACTAAATTGATCTAATAGTTCTTCTTTTGAAATACCAGATCTCGCATATTTCATTGCTCCCTTATTCATTTCCTCAACATCTATTGGAACATTTGGTACAGATTGTCCACTTATAAAGTATGGAATTCTATGCTTTATTAAAAACACATCCCAAACAATAAAATGTGAAATCACATCTGCAATTCCCCATGAACCTTTTCTAAAAGATTCAAACCATACATCATGAGTTACACACTTAAATGTTTGGCACCATTCTATTAAACTTAACTTTTCTTCCAGAATACTTTCTTTCTCCATAATTCATTCCTTCCTCGTTCACACTTATAACCGATTCATATATAACTTCTAGAAACTACATAAAAAACCTCCAACTTAAGATTTACGTGGAAAAGCAACAATTCACTCATTGATTTCGTATATTATCTCAAAAAGGAGTGATTTCCCTATGCATTGGCAACAAAAGCTACCGTACTTAATTGGACGCCCTATAGGCATTTCCTTTATCAATGGGCAAGGAACTTCTGGTGTATTATGTTCAGCACATGATGGTCAATTATATGTTTATGAATACCTTTACCAAGCTCAGTTCGCAATGAAGCATTATGATTTTAGACAAATTCAAGATATACATGCATTCCCGAATTGTCCACATCAAAATCCTCTGTACTAAAAAAGGAACAGCTTATAGCCGTTCCTTTTTCTCTTAACTTATTTCTCATTATAAAAGTTTTGCACTGCTTCATCAAAGTAAATCCAGCCTTTCCAACCTAAATGAATTGTATCCTTTAAGAAATACTTATCATATTCATGGCCAGAGAAATCGACTACTGGATATCCTGCTTTCTCAACTTGTTCCCGAACTTTTTTATAATACACTTCTCGGCGTTCTTTAGGGAAACCAGCGTAATCATACCATGGTCCATTTACAGGGACAGAAATAAAGAGCGGCTTAACATTTTTCTCTTTAAAAATATTTAAAACAATTTGCAAGTCATCATATTCTGGTGATTCTTCATATGATTCATTCGCTCTAAAGTTTTTTAATCCTTTTAATTTTTTCTTTAAATTATGTTTATAGTAGTATGGATTTTCAATTCCAAATGTATTTGTAGTAGACTCCGCTTCCCCTTCTTGTTCCGCATGTTTACGTGCATCTACCCAAGAAATTGAACGTAGTCCCACATTTGTCTTTTCTTTCATCGGCTCAATCTTAAATAAAGAGTTAAATAAATCTCTATGATCTAAAATATTTCGATGCATATAAGCAAGTGGTTTTACTAAACCTGCTTTTATGTTATGTTTTGTATCATTATACACAATACCTTCTAATGAATTTTTTAATATATCATCTTCTTGAACAACTTTATAATCTAATAGTCGTTTCGCAATTTGCTTCTGCATTTCTACCTTTATTTTATCATTAAAAATAAAATGATATGCCTGTTGCTTTGAGAAATTGTTAGTAAAATCCCCTTGTGATACCCCTGTCTTTGTAAACCACTGTGGTGATAGAACAAAGACTACCTTTTTACCTTCTAATTCATCCATTGTAGACGTCATATTTAATATGTGAGCTAAACTTTGTGTACCGCCAATCCCGATTAAATATGGTGTAAAACCCGCGGGATTTACTTTAAAGTAATTAGACGGATGGTATGCATCCATTCGTAAAAATTCAGATGAACCGTACATCGGTAAATACTGCGAATTCTCTAACATTTTCTGCTGCAAGAAAACACCTTGTAACTTTTCTTTTTGTAAGGAAGTTGCCGCATCTTCTACTTTCTTATCACTAATAATTGATACTAAACTTTTTGATGGGATTAGTACGATAATGAAAAAAAGCACAAATGCTAAAATTATGGGACCAAAAGCATGCTTCATTTTCATTTTTTGTTCCTCTTTCTATCGCGATTAAATTGTAACCCTTGTTTTTGACACGTCATTTTTTTCTCCTTTTTCTCTATACATGTTCCATTCTATTTATCTATTATATACATGTATGTATTTCTTTCCTTGTTCTATAAAGCTCTATATAAATAGCGCAAGAAAATGTTTCCATAGAAACACGTTAATTATACAAGATTCTACATATATTTCACACTGGAATTTTACTAATAATTTTATTTTTAAGACATGAAAAAAAATATATAATGTCTACAATCCATCAGGTGATATATTAAATTTAAAATGAGATAATATACGTCCACTATACTCAACATCATGCTTATATGCAAAACCTCGCTTTCTGTTCTAACTCCCCATATTCACCAAATCTTGTTACTCCTTCGACCATCGGAGCTTGCTTATGTATAGATTTAGCTGCTTTATCTACTGATTTAGCAAATTTATTTACACTTTACAGTTTTTTATAACAAATAAACCACTTAGACAAGTGTCCAAGTAGTTGGGTATATTAATTATTATTATATTCAGCTTTCTTATGATACTCTCTTTGATATTCGTTATCTACTAAATACTAAGAAATTTAAACAGGCGTGTATTAGCAAAGATCTCAATCATTTTGACCACAGTAGAAAGGAGACGCTATAGTATCTCCTCTGTATTTCTACTCTTTTCAATTCAGTATCATATAGTAGTAGATAAGTCGAATTTAGAAAAAACTATCTGATATACATAGAACCAGGTACAGACATTAAATAATAGAAAAAGACTCCGATTATTCCACTAGTAAAAATAATAAACCCCATATTGCGTATGCCTTTAATTTTTGACTGTAAACCTATAAACCCTGATAGTAGCCCAGTTAAAGAAAATAGGATCCAGTATAGCTCGGTTGGGATATCAAGATATTGACTACCCTCAACGCCCAGCCCCCAAAAAATATAAGGCAGTACGACAAAGGAAACACTGAGTAATCCCATAATACTCACGAGTAGTTTATGATATTTGACCCCTGTTATTATTAAATAAATCCCACCCGCAAATCCGCATAATACGAGATAGGGTGTGTATAGTATCCAAAGAAGACTTAAGATGAGCATATGTAAGTTCCTCCTATTTATTTTGGGTCATTGTAGTCTATTGATTTTCTGAATCTGCTGCTAATTTTTCAAGGTGACCGAGTGCGTCTTCTAAATCAAACGAGTTAAACCAACGATAATCTTGTTTATCTAAAATACGGTAATGCTGACTAATTAGATTTTGTTGTAAACGATAGTTACCTTTTTCTTGAATTTGTTTCCACCAGACTTTTCCTCCCAGTGTTTTCTGTTTGGCGTTGTTCATGCTTTTATGTGCTAAAGTTGTAATGACTACTAATGGATCATCTCCTAAACTAGACTGTAAAACCTCGCTATCCCTAAACAATGCACAAATTGCTACGGTATTCGTCCATCCTGCATTTGTTCGTCCCTTCTCAATTTGAACAAGCGTTTTTTTTGAAATACCAAGAACTTCAGCCATTTTATCCTGTGTGTATCCTTTTTCCGTACGAATTAACTTTATTTTTGTTGATATGAGTTCGATTGTAAGCTCTTTATTCAATTCCTCTACCTCCGAAAGTAACCTATGTGTTATTTGGTGTAATTTTACACTATTTCTAATTTGTTATCAACCCATTCTCTTTACGTTCCCTTTTGTCATTTCAATGTAATGAAATCAATTCCCATTTACTATCTTCACCCTAGAAATTATTCTTTTTACACTCATAGCCTCTATTGCATATTGAATGGAAGCCCTTGCTGCTTCTGATGCGTATCAATTCCCCCGATATTCTGGATTAAATAAATACATAATTTCTATTTCACACGCTTCATTTACCTTTCTTAAACAAAAACACCCTAAAATTTTTCCAATTTTACTATTAAATAACAACCATACCCCGAGGTTATAGTTGTCCGATATAATCATTTTCTCCTTCTTTTGACATTCCTCTTGATTAAGCAAGTCATTTGCCAACAGCTTCTTTCTTTAATATGTTATAAAATTGATCAACATTTTCTATAATTGATTTCCTCATGAACAATCTTTTTGTACCTATTACTTTCTTTTCTACCAACATAAACATCATGCCCCTCCAATCTCTGTTTACAGACTAGTAATTTATAACACGAGCTATTTATTTAACTTTAAATAAGAAAAACAGACTACCACACACGTGGAGTCTGTTAACTCATCCTTTATTTTTGTACATCTGCCCACTTTAAACTTGTTGCTGGACCGAATTGATGTACATATAAATCTTTCACATACGGCTTTTGTAAGTATGATAATCCACGCTGGAATACAGGTGCAATTACTGCATCATCCAGTAGCATTTTTTCAGCATCTTGCAGTGCTTTCCAGCGAGCTTTTTCATCATTACCTAATTCTGTTTTAATCTTCTTAATTAACGCATCATATTCCGGGTTTGCATATTCTGTATTATTCACACTACTTCCAGAAAGGAATACTTCTAAGTAAGTCATTGGATCTGGATAATCCGGTAACCAGCGTGATAACGACATTTCATATTCTTTCTTCTTCTCAAGTGCTAATTTTTGCGTATGTGGTTGTAATTTCACATTCACTTTTAATCCTGGTAAGTTTTTCTCAAGCTGCTCTTTAATGTACTCTCCAACTTTTTTAAAGTTTTCTAAGTCATAATTTAATAATTCTAACGTCACTTCATTTGTACCTGTCTCTTGTTTCGCTTTCTCCCAATATTCCTTCGCCTGTTTTACATTTGTCTTATTAAACTCGCCAGCCGTACTTCTAAAATCTTTCTGATCTGGGCCCTTTAAAAATCCTTTTGGTACGTAATAGTTTGCTGCAACCGATCCATCATTTAAAAATGAATCTGCGAGTCCCTTCTTATCAAAAACTGTACTTAGCGCAAGACGTGCATTTTTATTTTTAAGAATTGGTACATTTTCATTAAATCGGAAGAAGTACATAACTGGATCTGTATATTGTTTTAGCTCTTTATTATTTTTATATTTATCTACGAATTCTGTAGAAATAACAGCTCTATCAACTTTATCTGTTTCATATAAATTTACCGCAGTTGAAATTTCTTTTACAATTTGATAGTTTACTTCATCTAACTTCACTTCTTTTTTATCCCAATACTTATCGTTTTTCTTCATTGTAAAGCTAGCTTCATGCTTCCACTCTGATAATGTAAACGGTCCATTATATACCGCTTTATTTGCTTCTAAGCCGTATTTATCACCTTGCTCTTTCGCATATTTTTCGTTAATTGGATAGAAGGATGGTAAAATTAATAATTTCGTAAAATACGGTACAGGGTGTTCTAGCTCTACGACGAATGTTTTATCATCCTTCGCTTTTACTCCTAATTCATCTAGACCTAGTTGTTTTTTATTTATCTTCTCAGCATTTTTTACATCGTACGCAATGTATGCATATTGAGAAGCTGTATCTGGATTAATCAATTGCTTCCAAGCGTATACGTAATCATGAGCGGTTACTGGATCTCCGTTAGACCATTTCGCATCACGCAATTGGAATGTATATGTCTTTCCATCTTTACTCACTTCATATTTTTGTGCGCCGGCTTCAATTACTTCATCATTTTTCGATAGACGGAATAGTCCTTCCATTACGTTATTCAAAACGTTAAACGAGACTGCATCTGTTACTTTCCCTGAATTTAACGACGGAATTTCACCCGTTTCTAGTAACTGTAATACTTTCTTCTCATCTTTCGGCTTTGTTGCAGTTTTTTCTTTTGCGCAACCAACTAAAAATGAAGAAACTAATAGAGTACTAACTAATGAGTAACGAACAACTTTTTTCATTTAAAAACCCCCTCTATTTTTAAGGTAAGTAACGACGAGCACCAGCGTATTCTTCTATATATCCTGGTGTATTTAGCGGTATAATCTCTACCGATCTTTCAGCTCTTGGTGAGTGAATCATATTGCCATCACCAATATACATTGCAACGTGATGGACACTACCTTTCCCTTGATCATGTGCAAAGAAAATTAAATCACCTTTTTGTAGATTTTCTTTATCAACTGCAACTCCTGCTCTTGATTGCGGTCCAGAATCTCGCGGAATTGTAATGCCGTGCGATTTGTAGATTGTATGCGTGAAGCCAGAGCAATCAAATCCAAAACCACTTGTACCAGCCCATATATACGGTAATCCTAAAAACATTTTCCCTGTGTTAATTAAATCATCAGCCGCCGGAGTTGGAATATCAGTTTGAGATTGGTAAACTGTTCCATCATTTTTACGTATCCATGCTTTTTGACCATTTGGCAACAATACACGGTATGAAATTGTGTCTTCACTTAATAGCGGCAGTCTTGTATTATAACTGACTTCAAGTGATTTATGTTTTTCAGAAGGGTTTATATATAAAATCGCTGTTGGTTTGGTTATTAAGACAAAAGGTTCATTTGTTTTATCTGCAAATTCTTGATTATATGTTAATTGTTTTTCAGGTATCCAGCCCGGATAACCTTCTTCATTTCGTGGTGTTGGCTGTCCATGCACTAATACCTTCACCCATTCGCCTTTCTTATCAATAACAGTTACTTCTTGACCGAGTAACGCTTGTGTTTCTAATTTATTTGCATTTGTTAACCATAGTTTCTCGTCAAGTGTCATTGATTTCGTCCATTTCCATAGATCCACTG
>Ga0209463_1001338_pt1 | contig 15303 bp, 9 predicted proteins | sample AgamicMgSfrz_FD_187169 | JGI IMG/M metagenome (GOLD analysis project Ga0209463, IMG submission 187169) | Agave microbial communities from Guanajuato, Mexico - Mg.Sf.rz (SPAdes) (version 2) | ecosystem: Host-associated > Plants > Phyllosphere > Phylloplane/Leaf | place: Guanajuato, Mexico... | reverse complement strand
GCGCTCGGCTACGTCGGGCAGTCGTTCTGCTATTTCAGCGCGCTGCAGCACGCGCAGGCGAGCCTCGTCGCGCTGCTGCTGTACCTGTACCCGGCGTTCGTCACGCTGCTGGCCGCGTGGTGGCTCGGCGAGCGCCTGACACGGGCGAAGGCCGTCGCGCTGGTGCTGTGCGTCGCGGGTTCGGCGCTGATGGTCGGCGGCGGGCACGGCGAGCCGCTCGGGATCGCGCTGGCGCTGGCCGCCGCGGTGATCTACTCGCTGTATATCGTCGGCGGCACGAAGGCGACGCGCGGCGTCGATCCCCTCGCGACCACCGCGATCATCTGCCTGTCGGCCACCGCGACGCTCGTCGCGATCGCCGTCGTGCGAACGGCGGCGTTCGGCGCGCCGCCGCGCTGGCCCGCGACGGCCGGCGGCTGGGCGTCGATGCTCGCGATCGCGCTGGTGTCGACGGTTGCGGCCATGCTCGCGTTCTTCGCCGGGCTCGAGCGGCTCGGGGCCGCGCGCACGTCGATGCTGTCGACGCTCGAACCGGTCGTGACGGTCGCGCTCGCGGCGCTGCTGTTCGGGGAAGCGTTGTCGCCGCTGCAGTGGGCGGGCGGCGTCGCGATTCTGGCGGCCGTGCTGGCGCTCGTGCGCGCGGGCGGCGCGGCCGCCGACGACGCGACGGCGACATCCAACGCGTAAGCGGGGAAGGGAGCGGGCGTCGCGACGGCGCCTGCGGAGCTCGCCCGCGCTGCCTGATGCTTATTCGTTCGGCGGCGGCGTCTTCGGCCGGAACTCGCACAGCGGCTCGATCGCGCAGTGCCAGCATTCGGGCCGGCGGGCCTTGCACACGTAACGCCCGTGCAGGATCAGCCAGTGATGCGCGTCCTGCAGGAATTCCTTCGGGGTGAACTTCTCGAGCGCGGCCTCGACGGCCCGCACGTCCTTGCCCGGCGCGAGCCCGGTGCGATTCGCGACGCGGAAGATATGCGTGTCGACCGCGATCGTCGGCTGGCCGAACGCGGTGTTCAGCACGACGTTCGCGGTCTTGCGGCCGACGCCCGGCAAGCCTTCGAGCGCTTCCCGATCGGCCGGCACCTCGCCGTCGTAGCGCTCGAGCAGGATTCGGCACGTCGCGACCACGTTCTTCGCCTTGGTGCGATAGAGGCCGATCGTCTTGATGTACTCGGTGACGCCTTCCTCGCCAAGCGCGACGATTTGTCGCGGGGTGTTCGCGACCGGAAACATTTTCCGCATCGCCTTGTTGACCGACACGTCGGTCGCCTGCGCGGACAGCATCACGGCGATCAGCAGCTCGAACGGCGTCGTATATTCGAGCTCGGTGGTCGGATGCGGATTGAGGCTCTGCAGCGTTTCGTAGATCGCGCGTCGTTTGCTGGCGTTCATGGAGCGTTCTGGTCGGGCGGCGCGGACGGGCCGTCCGGATCGTCGTTGCCTGCGTCGTTGTCGTGGTCGTTGCTGCCCGATGCGGCTTCGGCATCGCGCTGCGCCTGCTGTTCGGCGAGCCGCTTGCGGCGGGCCTCGGCCGCATCGATCTGCGCCTGGACGGCCGCGCTCACGCCTTCGGTGTTCTTCGGCCCGGCGCCTTGCCCGGACAGTTCTTCCTTCTTCTTGCGCGCGCGTTCGAGTGCGGCGGCGATGATCGCGCGTTTCTTCGCTTCGGCATCGTCGGCAGCCGGCGCGGCGGCCGGCGTGCCAGGCTGCGAACCGGGCTGCGCTGCAGAGGGCTCCGCAACCGGCTTGGCGGCACTGGCCGCGCGGCGGGCGGCGGCACGCGCTTCGGCGGCCTCGCGCTCGCGGCGCTCGCGCGCGAGCCGCAGGTCGTGGCGTTCGCGCGCGGCGTCGGCCTGTTCCTGCGACCACGCGTCCCAACCCGTGCGATCGCCGGTCACCGGCAGCATCGCGATGCAGTCGACCGGGCACGGCGGGATGCACAGGTCGCAGCCCGTGCACAGCGACGCGACGATCGTGTGCATCTGCTTCGGCGCGCCGACGATCGCGTCGACCGGACACGCCTGCATGCACAGCGTGCAGCCGATGCACAGGTTTTCGTCGATGAACGCAACCGCGCGCGGATGCTCGCTGCCGTTCACGGGGTTCAGCGGAATCACCGGCTTGCCGAGCAGGTTCGCGAGGCGCGCGATGCCTTCGGCGCCGCCGGGCGGGCACTGGTTGTAGTTCGCGTCGCCGGCGGCGATCGCCTCGGCGTACGGACGGCAGCCGTTATAGCCGCACTTCGTGCATTGCGTCTGGGGAAGCAGATCTTCGATGCGATCCGCGAGTGTTTTGGAGTCGGTCACGGTGACAACAGGCTGACAGCGGGCGCAGCGGCGCCGAATGGCTCTCGGTCGGCCGCGTCGGGCGCGGCCGGAGAGGTTTGCCAAAGCTCGATTATCGCCGATTTCCCGCATTGCGCCGGACGCCGTCTATGCGCATAATCGAACCGCTTTTTTGCAGGGGCTCAGCAGGAGGGCGGCCGTTCGCGGCGCGCCCGTTCCAGGGCGGCCGGCGCCGAGGCGGTGGGGGTGCCGGTCCGAATCAAGCGGCTCACATAGCAAAACGCCACCATGAATCAGCCAAAAATCAAAAGAGATCCTGAAGGTACGCGCCGCCGCATCCTGATGGCGGCAGCCGAAGAGTTCGCGAATGGAGGGCTGTTCGGCGCGCGCGTCGATCAGATCGCGCGCCGGGCCGAAACGAACGAGCGCATGCTCTATTACTACTTCGGCAGCAAGGAGCAGCTCTTCACGGCGGTGCTCGAACACGCGTTCTCCGCGCTGACCGAGGCCGAGCGCGTGCTGGATCTCGACGGCGTCGCGCCGGTCGAAGCCGTCACGCGGCTCGCGCATTTCGTTTGGGACTACTACCGCGACCATCCGGAGCTGCTCCGGCTCATCAACAACGAGAACCTGCACGAAGCGCGCTATCTGCACAAGTCGACGCGAATCCGCGAGATGATGTCGCCGATCGTCGCGAAGCTCGGCAACGTGCTGATGCGCGGCCAGAAGGCCGGGCTGTTCCGCGGCGACGTCGATCCGCTGCGCTTCTACGTGACGTTGTCGGGGCTCGGCTACTACATCGTCTCGAACCGCTTCACGCTCGCCGCGACGCTCGGCCGCGACTTCACCGACACCGACGAGCGCGCGGAGATGGTCCGGATGAACACCGAGGTGCTGCTCGCGTATCTGTTGCGGCGCTGACGCGACCAACGGACGAGCCGATGAGCTGCCTGCTCGCGGCCGCTGCCGAATAAAAAACGCCGCCGTTGCGTCAAGCAACGGCGGCGTTTTTGCGTCGGAACGCGGCGCGTCAGGCGGCCTTGCGGACCCGCGCGGCTTTTGCGCGCGGGCTGCCGGCCGCGCGTTTCGCGGCGGGCGCGGCCTTCGCGGCGGGCGTCCTGGCGGGCGCGACCGTCACGGCCGGCGCCTTCGCGCGTGTGCGTTTCGCGGCGGTGGCGCGCACCGCGGTTTCCGGCTCCGGCTTGGCGGCCGGCACGACGCCGATCGTGGTCGCATCCTGGGCATCGACGGGCAACTTCGTCGCGCCGGGCTTGGGCTCCAGCGCATGCTCGCGAATGAAGTCGCGCAGTTGCGGATAGATGATCGTGCGCCAGCGGCGGCCCGAGAAGATCCCGTAGTGGCCGCATTTCTCGGCGGTCAGGCTGCGGCGATCGTCTTGCGGAATGCCCGTGCACAGCTCGTGCGCGACGTGCGTCTGGCCGCTGCCCGAGATGTCGTCGAGTTCGCCCTCGATCGTCATCAGCGCGGTGTGCTTGATGTCCTGCGGCCGCACGCGCTCACCTTCGACGTCCCACGTGCCTTCCGCGAGCCGGAATTCCTGGAACACGACACGGATCGTCTCGAGGTAATACTCGGCGGCCATGTCCAGCACCGCGTTGTACTCGTCGTAGAAGCGGCGGTGTGCTTCGGCGTCGTCCTCGTCGCCGCGCAGCAGGCTCTGGTAAAAATCCCAGTGCGATTGCGCGTGCCGCTCCGGGTTCATCGCGACGAAGCCGGTGTGCTGCAGGAAGCCCGGATACACCTGGCGGCCTTCGCCCGGATAGTTCGCGGGCACCGTGTGGATCACGTTGTTCTCGAACCACGCGGTCGAGTGCTGCGTGGCGAGCGAGTTCACCGACGTCGGGCTGCGGCGCGCGTCGATCGGGCCGCCCATCATCGTCATCGTGAGCGGCGTGTCCTCGCCGCGGCTCGCCATCAGCGAGATCGCCGCGAGCACCGGCACCGTCGGCTGGCATACCGAGATCACGTGCAGGTTGCGCGCGCCGATATGACGGATGAATTCCTGGATGTACGCGATGTAGTCGTGCAGGTGGAACGGGCCCGTCTCGACCGGCACCATCCGCGCGTCGATCCAGTCGGTGATGTAGACCTTGTGATCCTGCAGCAGCGTGCGCACGGTGTCGCGCAGCAGCGTCGAGTGGTGGCCCGACAGCGGCGCGCAGACCAGCACGACGGGCTCGTCCTTCAGTTGCGTGACGGCGTCGGCGTCGTCCGAATAGCGCTTGAAGCGCAGCAGCCGGCAGAACGGCTTCTCGATGATCGTTTGCTCGACGATCGGAATGTTGTGGCCGTCCTTGACGATCTGATGAATGTTGAATTCCGGCTTCTCGTAATCCTTGCCGAGCCGATACATCAGCTCATAGGCAGCCGCCATCCGCGGGGCACCGGGCATCAGCGAGAACGGGCTGGACGGATTCGCGAACGACTTCGAGGCGGCCTGGGCCCAGGCCGTGAGCGGGCTCAGCATGGCCCGCTGGAATTCGTGCAGTTGGTAAAGCATGCAGGCTACTCCCGCGTGGGGGACGGTGCGCAAGGGCGGCGTGAGGCGTCGCGGCGTGCCGTGTGGGTCAGCGACCGGCCATGTTGCATTGCAGCCGGACAATCTCGCCGATCATATCGGACAACGATCGGTGGTGCAATGCAACATTTCCCCGGGTTTTCATCAAAGTGTTGCGATTTGACGATCTCTGAACAAGGCTTGCGCGCGCCGTTCAGCGGCCCGTAGCCACGGCCGGCGCGGGCTGGCCGGCCGCGCGCGCCATCGCGTCTTCGTGGTGCATCAGGTTCATCGCGGTGTGCACGAGCGCCACGTGCGAGAACGCCTGCGGGAAGTTGCCGACGAGCCGCCCGGCGACCGGGTCGTATTCCTCCGCGAGCAGCCCGAGGTCGTTCGACAGCGCGAGCAGGCGGCTGAAGAGTCGATGCGCGTCGTCGATCCGGCCGAGCAGCGCGTAGCTGTCGACCAGCCAGAAGCTGCACGCGAGAAACGTGCCTTCGCCCGGCGGCAGGCCGTCGTCGTATTCGGTCGTGCGGTAGCGCATCACGAGCCCGTCGTGCAGCAATTCCCGTTCGATCGCCTCGACCGTGCCGACGATGCGCGGGTCTTCCGGCGGCAGGAAGCCGAGCTGCGGCAGCAGCAGCACGCTCGCGTCGAGCTCGTCGCTGCCGTAGCTCTGCGCGAACGCCTGCTTGCCTTCGTGCCATGCGTTGGCGCAGACGTCCGCATGGATCTGCTCGCGCAGCGCGCGCCAGCGGTCGAGCGAGCCGGGCAGCCGGAACATCTCCGCCGACTTGATCGCGCGGTCGAACGCGACCCACGCCATCACCTTCGAGAACGTGAAATGGCGACGGCCCCCACGCGTTTCCCAGATGCCTTCGTCGGGTTCCTGCCAGATCTTCTCGAGGTGATCGAGCAGCGCGCACTGCACGGACCAGACCGTGTCGTCGGCCTGCAGGCCGCCCACGCGCGCGAGGTGCAGCGCGGCCATCACCTCGCCGAACACGTCGAGCTGGAGCTGGTTCGCGGCGCCGTTGCCGACGCGTACCGGCAGCGAGTCCTGGTAGCCGGGCAGCCAGTCGAGCTCCATCTCCGGCAGCCGGCGCTCGCCGGCGATCCCGTACATGATCTGGATCTGCTCGGGCGAGCCGGCCATCACGCGGCCGAGCCACGTGCGCCACGCACGCGCCTCGTCGTAGTAGCCGCCGCGCATCAGCGCGAGCAGCGTGATCGTCGCGTCGCGCAGCCAGCAGTAGCGGTAGTCCCAGTTGCGGTTGCCGCCGATCTTCTCCGGCAGCGACGTGGTCGGCGCGGCGACGATGCCGCCGGTCGGCTCGTACGCGAGCGCCTTCAGCGTGATCAGCGAGCGGCGCACGGCGGCCGCGTAGCGGCCCTGCACCTGACAGCGGCCCGACCATTCGAGCCAGTAGTTCTCGGTGCGCGCGAGCATCGACAGCGGATCGCGCGCGGGCGGCAGCCGCATGTGCGACGCCGCGTAGCCGAGCGAGAACGGCACGCGCTCGTCGGCGCCGACCGTGAATTCCGCGAGCGTATGGAGGTTCTTGCCGGTGAGCGGCACCGGCGTGCGCAGTACGACGGTATCGGGGCCGGCGATGGCCTTCATGCCGTCCTCGCGGGTCAGTTGCGTGACCCACGGAATCGAGAAACCGTAGTCGAAGCGCAACACGAGTTCCATGCGCATCTTCATCTTGCCGTGGCGGCCGACGACGATCCGCACCAGTTCGGACCAGCCGTTGCCGGGCGGCATGAAGTCGATCACGGTGACGGCGCCGTCGGCGCTTTCGTAATCGGTCTCGAGAATCAGCGTGTCGCCGCGATAGCGGCGGGTCGTGTGCGTGATCGCGGCGTCGGCGGCCGGAGCAAGCAGCCAGCGGCCGTGCTCGGGCGTGCCGAGCAGCGCCGCGAAGCAGGCGCCCGAATCGAAGCGGGGCCAGCACAGCCAGTCGACGGAGCCGTCTTTTGCGATCAGCGCGGCCGTGTGGCCGTCGCCGACGAGGGCGTAGTCTTCGATCAGGGCGGGCATGGGCAGGCGATCCTTGGGTATTCGAGTTTCACAATGCGGACGTCGGCGCCCTCGACTTCACGCGCGGGCGCCGCGCCCCGTATACTCGGCCGGGCGGCGGAGCGCGTGAACGGCCGGCGTTTCGTCCTATCTCAACACTTGAAGCGACTCGATGCAAGGAGGATTCAATGCCCAACCGTTTACGCGAGCGTGACGCACGCGCTTCGACACGAGGGTTCCCGCTTAGGTTCGCTCACTGGATGAAAGGTTTCGCGATCGTGCTTTCCCTGTCCGCGACCCACGCATTCGCGCAGCAATCGTCCGCCCCGGCCGACGGCGTCTACAACCTGCTCGTCGGCACCTATACGGGTGGCGGCAGCGACGGGATCTACGTTTACCGCTTCGATACCAAGAGCGGCAGCGTCGCGCCGGTGTCGTCGGCGAAGACCGTGAATCCGTCGTACCTGTTGCCGAGCCGCGACGGTCGCACCGTCTACGCGGTCAACGAGCTGCCCGGCGACGACGGGCCGGCGACGCAGCGCGGCGGCGTGAGCGCGTTCCGCTTCGACGCGAAGACGGGCGCGCTGAGCTTCATCGACCGCGTATCGTCGGAAGGGAACGATCCGTGCTATCTCGCGCTGTCGCCGGACGGCAAGTACCTCGTCACCGCCAACTACTCGGTCGCGGCCGACCCGGGCGGCAGCTTCGCGGTGCTTCCGCTGCGCGACGACGGCGCGGTCGGTCAGGCCGTGCTGACGGTCCACCACGAAGGCACCGGGCCGGTGAAGGGCCGCCAGGACGGCGCGCACGTGCATTCGACGGTGTTTTCGCCGGACGGCCGCTATCTGTTCGTGCAGGATCTCGGCGCGGACAAGATCTACGGCTACCGCTACACGGTGGACGGCAGCCGCGGGCTGATCAGCCCGACCGACACGCGCTACACGCCGGTGAAGGCGGGCTCGGGCCCGCGTCACATGGTGTTCAGCGCCGACGGCCGGTTCGCGTACGTGACGAGCGAACTCAACGCGTCGGTCGAGGTGTTCGCCTATCACGACGGCAAGCTGACGCCGATCGAGACGCTGCCGATGACGGCGCCGGGCTTCAAGGGCAAGGTCGGCGGCGGCGCGATCCACCTGTCGCCGGACGGCCGCTTCCTGTACGCGAGCAACCGCGGCGACGCGAACGACCTCGTGATCTACGCGGTGAACAAGGCCGACGGCCGGCTGAAGCACGTCGGCCGCCAGTCGAGCCTCGGCAAGACGCCGCGCGAGTTCCTGATCGATCCGACCGGCAAGTGGCTGATCGTCGGCAACCAGGACAGCGACACGTTCTACGTGTTCAGTCGCGATGTCGAAACGGGGCAGCTCGGCGCGAATCCGCAGAAGATCGCGGTCGGCAAGCCGGTCGACTTCAAGCTGGTGCCGGTCGCGCAGTAAATCGCGGGGATTCCCGGCTGATGCAAGAAGGGCGCTGCCGATGCAGCGCCCTTCGTATTTCAGGCAGTCGGTTTCACGACGCGCCCATGTCGATGAACGGCGGCCGGCGGGCCGCCTGCCTCAGTCGGCCGCGGCCGGCACGAGCACCTCGCGGCTGCCGTTGATGCCCATCGCCGACACGAGGCCGGCCGCCTCCATCTGCTCGACGAGCCGCGCCGCGCGGTTGTAGCCGATGCGCAACTGCCGCTGCACCGACGAGATCGACGCGCGCCGCGTGCGCACGACGAATGCGACGGCTTCGTCGTACAGCGGATCGGCTTCCGCGTCCGGCGCGTCGCCGAACAGGTCCTGCGTCGCGCCGTCGGCAGCCGGGCCGTCGAGGATGCCTTCCTCGTATTGCGGCTCGCCGAACTGCTTCAGGTACTCGACGATCCGGTGCACTTCCTCGTCGGCGACGAACGCGCCGTGCACGCGCTGCGGATAACCGGTGCCCGGCGGCAGGAACAGCATGTCGCCCATCCCGAGCAGCGACTCCGCGCCCATCTGGTCGAGGATCGTGCGCGAATCGATCTTCGACGACACCTGGAACGCGACGCGCGTCGGGATGTTCGCCTTGATGAGGCCGGTGATCACGTCGACGGACGGGCGCTGCGTCGCGAGGATCAGGTGGATGCCGGCCGCGCGCGCCTTCTGCGCGAGGCGGGCGATCAGTTCCTCGATCTTCTTGCCGGCGACCATCATCAGGTCGGCCAGCTCGTCGATCACGACGACGATCAGCGGCAGCGTCGACAGCGGCTCCGGATCCTCGGGCGTTAGCGAGAACGGGTTGCCGATCTTCTTTTCCTTCGCTTGCGCGTCGCGGATCTTCTGGTTGAAGCCCGCGAGGTTGCGCACGCCGACGGCCGACATCAGCCGGTAGCGCTTCTCCATTTCGCCGACGCACCAGTTCAGCGCGTTCGCCGCGAGCTTCATGTCGGTGACGACCGGCGCGAGCAGATGCGGGATGCCTTCGTAGACCGACAACTCCAGCATCTTCGGGTCGATCATGATGAGCCGCACGTCTTCCGGCGTAGCCTTGTACAGCAGCGACAGGATCATCGCGTTGATCGCGACCGACTTGCCCGAACCCGTCGTGCCGGCCACGAGCATGTGCGGCGCCTTCGCGAGATCGGTGACGACCGGGTGGCCGGTGATGTCCTTGCCCATCGCGATCGTCAGTTGCGACGGCGAATGCTGGTATTCGCGTGCGGCAAGAATTTCCGACAGGCGGATCATCTGGCGCTTCGCGTTCGGCAGTTCGAGGCCCATGCAGGTCTTGCCGGGGATCGTCTCGACGACGCGGATCGACGTGAGGCCGAGGCCGCGCGACAAGTCCTTCATCAGGCCGACGATCTGGCTGCCGCGCACGCCGAGCGCGGGTTCGATCTCGAAGCGCGTGATCACGGGGCCGGCCGACGCGCCGACCACCGTCACCGGCACCTTGAATTCCTGCAGCCGCTGCTCGATCACCTGCGCGGTTTGCGCGAGGTGTTCGTCGGTGATCATTTCGACGTCGTCGGACGCGGGCTCGAGCAGGTCGAGCGTCGGCAATTCGACGTTGAACGACGCGGGTGCGTGGAATTCGAACGCGTTCGGGCGCGGCGGGCGGGCTGGGGTATCGGCTTGGGCGGGGCCGGTTGCCTCGATTGGATGGGAGGCCGGTGCGCCGATCGGCGGGGCTGCCGGCGATGGCGGCGCAGAAACGACGGTGGCCGGCGTGGTCGGCAGGTTCGCGCCGGGGACGGTTGCCGCCAGCGGTGCCGTGGTCGGTGCTGCCGTCACGTCATGCGACATGGACCAGCCCGACGGTGAGACGGCAGGGGCGGGCGATGTCGTGAACGTCTGAGTCGCGGCCGGGGCGGCGGCAGGGACGGACGCGATCGACGGAGCCTGCGTCGCGGTGGCCGCACCGATGGACGTCAGCGGCCCGGCCGCGGCGACAGGCGCGCTGGCGATCGGGTGCGCTGGCGTGGCGGCGGCCGTGGTCGTCGGCGCGAGCGCGCTGAAGGACGTGAAGGACGTCGACGTCGCGGCGGACGCGGTTGGCGATACGGGCAGGCTGATTGGCGGCTGCGGAGCGACCGCGCCCGATGCGCTGAATGGAGCGAAGGTCGTCGTACCGGTCGACATGGCTGCTGTGTCGACAGGAAATGCCGATGCCGACGGGGAAGACGACGCGGCGATCGATGTGGACGTGAAAGTCGCGGGCGTCGCGGTAGCGGGCACCGGCGTTGCGGGCACCTGCGCAGTCGAACCGAACGTCGAAGCCGATGCGCCAGTCGTCGACGGCATCACGGTGGGCGCATCGGGTGATGCAGGCGTCGAGGTGCGGGAAAGCGAACCGTCAGTCGTGTCCGTGACCCCGGCGGGCGATGCCGACGCGGGGGCGGCAACGGGCGATGCCGAGGCGGCCGGTTGCGACGGCGAAGCGGACGCCGTGCCGGTTACGCCGACCGGCGAACCTGCGGTAGCGACGGGCGCGATGTTCGATGCGGAGGCGGGCGCGGATGCGTGTGCAGTCGAGCCATGAGCCGTGCCGGTCAGCGGCGATGCATTGACGGCCGAAGCCGCCGAGGTTGCGGCAAACGGCTGAACCGCCGGCGATTTCGGCGGTTCAGCGGCAACGGTCGTTTGTGTCGCTGCGGGCGGTATCGTCGGCGCGGTCCAATATGTAGCGGGCGTCGCGCGTTGAGCGACCGCCGACAGCGGTGCCGCGGGTTCCGCCGCCTCGACCGGCTTGACGGCGTCCGGCACGTGATTCGATACCGCCGGTGCGGACGTTGCCGCGATCGACGCGGTTTCCGAACGTGCGCTCACGGACGTTCCCGCGAGCGACGAAGCGGGCAGGGCAGCGAACGGAACGATGCCGTCGGCAGGCTTCGCGGCGGCGTGCGGGTCGGCAGCCCCTTGAGGCACGCGGGCCGAAGCGGCGCGATCGATTGCAGACGCCGGTTGCGCGTCGGCCTGGCCGTCGATATCGATAGACCCGGTCGGCTTGCAGGTGTCGAGGTCGCGAACCGCTGCATCTCCTCCTTGTGTGAAGGCTGAATGCGCGGATTGCGGTCCCGCGGTGACTGCCGGCGGCTCGGCGATCGGGTTTCCGGTCGACACGTCGAGCGCCGGAACCGGCGCGCTGACGACATCTTCCCAAGGCGCGAAGTCGATGGGTGCGTCGATCGACGGTGCTGCGACCCCGAATGCCGGCGCGTCGGGCGTAGCGTCGACGTGACGGATTGCGTCGTCGGCGCGATGCGAGAACGCCGCATCGTTGCTGCCGGTATTCGGCCGTGCGTTCGGTTCAGCGTCACCGAATGCAGGAGGGGACAAATCGCCAACCGGAGCCTGCGCGATGCCGGACTGCGCCGGCATGAAGGCGTCGAGCACGATCGGCGCGTTGTCGTCGTATGCGGGCGCGGCATCGTGTTCGGCCGGAGCATTGGCGTCCTGGGCTGCGATGCCGTGCGTCGCGGAGCCGAACGCATTCGACACGGTCGCCGATGCCGGTGCGGCCACGCTGCCGGCTGCGGCGGCGACACCGGCCACGGCAGCGGCTGCTGCCGCCGTCTGCGCTGCATCGCCGGACGGCGTGCCGCCCAGCGACGCCCATTGCGCGGTGCTGGCCTCGATCGAACGCAGCGTGTCGTGAACGCTCGGTGCGGGCGTAATCGGCGCGGCCGGCTTCTCGTTCCACGCATAGAGCGGCGCGCGCGCCGGCGCGGGCGGCGCCGGGCGGCGTCGTGCCGCGTCCGTCGACAGGCCGGCTGGCGTTGTTCCTGTGACCGGGCGCGCCGGCGGGCGCGGCGGCTGCGTAGCAGCCGGTCGCGGCGTGACCGTGGCGCGCGGCGCCGTCTGCGTCAGCGCTGCGGTGGCCGGGCGTGCGGCGGTCGGGCGCGGTCGGACGGGTTCGAATCCGACCGGAAGCGGCGCCGGCGCGGGGCGCGGCACTTGCGTGTTCGCTGCCGCGCGCGCGAGGCTGGCGGTGCTGCCGGTGGTCGGCGGCGGCATCGCGCTGGCCGGGATCGGCGCGGGTGCCGCGGGCGTGCGCTGCGGCGCGCTCGGCTTCAGCCAGCCCGACGGCGCGACGGGTTCCGCAAGGGGGCGCGGCGGGGTCTTGCTGCGCGGCTTCGGCCGTGCCTGCGGATCGGGTTTCCACACTGTCGGGCGCGAATACCGGCCGTTCTGGCGCGGCGCCATCGAGTTGACGGTGTGCGCGGTGGTCGGCTGCACGACGTCGTCGTCGCGATGCAACGCACTGCGCGGCAGGTCGGCGATCCCGCGCGCGTCGTCGTCGTCGCCGTCGCGCGACAGCTTGACGCCGAACGACGTGTCGACCCACGCGGCGAACTGCCGCCAGCCGATGCCGGTCAGCCACGGCAAGCCGGCGAAGAACAGCACGACCATCGCGACCGGCGTGCCGATCGGGCCGAGCACGTGGGCGAAGCCGGCGGAGAACGCATGGCCGAGCGCGTTCGTGTCGGGGCCCGACAGCGGGCTCGTCAGCGTGACGCTTGCGACGAATACCGCGGCGAAGCCGAGCCACAGGCGGATCGAGCCGCGGCCGGCAAGCCCGCCGCCGCCGGGCAGCATCGCCTGCACGAGACGCCAGAAGAGAAGGAGGAACCAGACGGCGGAGATGCCGAACCAGCCGAAGACAACCGTGTGCATGCTTTGAAACAGGAGTGGGGAGGGGCGCGCGGGGCGCGACCCGCCGAGTTTAACCGGCCGGCGAACAAGACTCTAACGCGGCGTGATTCCGATTCACGCCGCGCGACGCACGTGGGTGGCACGTGCATGTCGCGCGCCACGCGAAGGCGGTCGGTCGGCCTCCGCGCGCGCCGTGCATCAGGGGCTCCGGTGCGTGAACGTCAGCGTTGCGCCGGCCTGGGTCACGATCTGCAATTGCTGGGGCGCGCGCATCTGCACGCCGGTCTTGTCGACGTGGGCGAGCGCGTCGAGATACGCGGACTCGAGCTGGCCGCCGAGCGTGTTCGGGCAGGCCATCCGCGTGCCGGCGAGCGGGCCGAAGCTCAGCAGGCCGTTCTTGACCGCATAGGTGCCCATGTAGCGATTGCAGCCCGAGAACCCGCTCGCGCGCCGGATGCCCGACTCGGTCGACAGTGCGAGCTTGATCGGCTCGCCGTTGTCGCCGTGCGGGATCGCGCGTTGCGTGCCGTCGGCGTTCACCCAGTTGGTGAGTTCCCAGCTCGTGTCGTCGAGCAACTGGACGGCGGCCGGGTTGTACGGGTCGGGCGCGGGGGCGGCGGAATCGGGATGGGTCGGCATCGTGCAGGCGGCGAGAAGCGTGGCAAGCGTCAACGCGCAAAGCGGCGCGCGCAACGGGCGAAGCAGGCCGGTGCGTGCGCGTGCGGCCGCGGACAGGTGGGACATGAGCCTCGTTCCTCTTCGGATTCTGATCAAGGCGTAAGAGTAACGCACCCGCCCCGCGGCAGGCGAGCCGACACTTCGCGCGCGAAAACGTTCGCAGCCCGCCCACGGGCCTCGCGCGACATGGCGCCGGGGGCGGCCAAACGGCCCAAACCGGCCTGGATGCCCGTGTTAACATCGAAGCCGTTTTCGTCCTCCAACAGAACCAGCGGGAAATCACATGCAGATCGGTCAGCGGCTCGGTACGCCGCTTTCACCCTCGGCCACGCGCGTCATGCTGCTCGGCGCGGGCGAGCTCGGCAAGGAAGTCATCATCGCGTTGCAGCGTCTCGGCGTCGAAGTCATTGCGGTCGATCGCTATCCGGACGCGCCCGGCCATCAGGTCGCGCATCGCGCGCACGTGATCGACATGACGGACCCGGCCGCGCTGCGGGCAGTCGTCGAGGCCGAGCGTCCGCACCTGATCGTCCCCGAGATCGAGGCGATCGCCACCGACGCGCTCGCGGCGATCGAGGCGGCTGGCCTCGCCGAGGTGATCCCGACCGCGCGCGCGACGCAGCTCACGATGAATCGCGAAGGGATTCGCCGGCTCGCGGCCGAGGAGCTCGGCCTGCCGACTTCCCCGTATGCGTTCGCCGATTCGTTCGAGGCATTCAGCGCGGCCGTCGCGAAGATCGGCATGCCGTGCGTCGTGAAGCCCGTGATGTCGTCGTCGGGCAAGGGGCAGTCGGTCGTGAAGACCGACGCCGACGTGAAACCCGCGTGGGACTACGCGATGGCGGGCGGGCGCGTGAACCACGGCCGCGTGATCGTTGAGGGCTTCGTCGATTTCGACTACGAGATCACGCAACTGACCGTGCGCGCGATCGACCCGGCGACGCTCGATACGCGTACCTATTTCTGCGAACCGGTCGGCCACGTGCAGGTGGCGGGCGACTATGTCGAATCGTGGCAGCCGCAGCCGATGAGCGCGGCGGCGCTAGAGAAATCGCGCGAGATCGCGCACAAGGTGACCGAGGCGCTCGGCGGGCGCGGCCTGTTCGGCGTCGAGCTGTTCGTGCGTGGCGACGACGTATGGTTCTCCGAGGTGAGCCCGCGGCCGCACGATACGGGCCTCGTCACGCTCGCCTCGCAGCGCCAGTCGGAATTCGAGCTGCACGCGCGGGCGATTCTCGGGCTGCCGGTCGATCCGGCGCTCAGCACGCCGGCTGCGTCGGCGGTGATCTACGGCGGCCTCGACGAGCGCGGGATCGCGTTCGAAGGCGTGCGCGACGCGCTCGCGGTGCCGGGCGCGGACCTGCGCCTGTTCGGCAAGCCGGAAAGTTTTGCGAAGCGACGCATGGGCGTCGCGCTGGCGACCGGCGCGACCGTCGACGAAGCCCGCGAACGCGCGCAGCGCGCGGCCGCGGCCGTCCGGCCCGTGTCGGCACGCTGACGGAACGAGGAGAGGACGATGGCGTCGAGATGGTTGCGTATCGGAAAGCTGGGCGCCGCGCTGGCGCTCGTCGCGAGTCTCGCGGGCTGCGGCCTCGCGGCCGCGCCGTGCCGGGTGGCGTCGGCCGGACTCAAGATCGTGCCGCTCGTCGGCCATGTCGCCGCGGCGCCGACCGATGCGTG
>Ga0209463_1001337_pt1 | contig 15318 bp, 12 predicted proteins | sample AgamicMgSfrz_FD_187169 | JGI IMG/M metagenome (GOLD analysis project Ga0209463, IMG submission 187169) | Agave microbial communities from Guanajuato, Mexico - Mg.Sf.rz (SPAdes) (version 2) | ecosystem: Host-associated > Plants > Phyllosphere > Phylloplane/Leaf | place: Guanajuato, Mexico... | reverse complement strand
TAAACATCGTTTTAAAAGCCGACGTACAAGGATCGGTTGAGGCGGTGGCGTCTGCTCTTCAAAAAATTGAAGTAGAAGGCGTAAATGTGAAAATCATCCATACAGGTGCGGGTGCGATCACAGAATCAGACATTATTTTGGCGTCCGCTTCAAATGCTATTGTTATCGGCTTTAACGTACGCCCGGATGTGAATGCAAAACGTACAGCAGAAGCAGAAGAAGTGGAAGTGCGTCTGCACCGTATTATCTACAAAGTAATCGAAGAAATTGAAGCTGCAATGAAAGGCATGCTGGATCCGGAGTTTGAAGAAAAAATTATCGGACAAGCGGAAGTTCGCCAAACATTCAAAGTGTCTAAAATCGGCACAATTGCGGGAAGCTATGTAACAGAAGGGAAAATCACACGGGGCTCAGGTGTCCGCTTGATCCGTGATGGCATCGTTATTTTCGAAGGAGAAGTCGATGCATTGAAACGTTTTAAAGATGATGCAAAAGAAGTAGCGCAGGGCTATGAGTGCGGGATTACCATTCGTGGCTTTAATGATGTCAAAGAAGGCGATATTATTGAAGCGTTTATCGAACAGGAAATCGAGCGCAAATAACCTTCGCCCCAAGGAGTGAAAAGGATGTCTATGCGTTCAAATCGTGTTGCGGAACAAATGAAAAAAGAACTAACAGAAATTTTAAGCCGAAAAGTAAAAGACCCTCGTATTGGCTTCTTAACCGTTACAGATGTGGAGGTTACAGGGGATTTGCAACAGGCAACCGTTTATATTACGGTGCTTGGCGGTGAAGAAGAGCGGGAAGGCACTCTGAAAGCACTCGCAAAAGCAAAGGGCTTTATTCGTTCTGAGCTTGGAACACGGATCCGGCTCCGGAAAACGCCGGAGCTTATGTTTGAATTTGATGAATCGGTTGCATACGGAAACAAAATCGATACGCTGTTAAGAGAACTAAGAGATTCGGATCCGTCGTAATACAAAAAAGCGCCTTGAAAAGCGGCGGATTTTCCGCCGCTTGATCGGGCGCTTTTTTTAATGGTAAAAGGAGGCATAAAAAATGAATGGTATTTTGCCGCTATGGAAAGAAAAAGGAATGACCTCTCATGACTGTGTATTCAAAGCCCGCAAAATTCTCCGGACTAAAAAAGTAGGCCATACGGGCACACTTGATCCAGATGTAGAAGGAGTACTTCCTCTTTGCATCGGAACGGCAACGAGGCTCGCTGAATACATCACTGACAGCGGAAAAACATATGAAGCAGAGGTAACAATTGGCCAATCCACTGAAACCGAAGATGCTTCTGGGACCGTCATTGCTTCCAAAGCTGTAAACAAGCTTATTACGAAGGAAGATCTCAATAATGTATTTCATGAGCTGACTGGCAGTATTGAACAAACACCTCCGATGTATTCGGCGGTCAAAGTAAACGGCAGACGCTTATATGAATATGCGCGTGCGGGAGAAACAGTTGAACGCCCTTCGCGAATCGTATCCATTTACAGCATCGAGCAAATCAGCCCAATCAAACAGGAAAATGAAAATGTCCGCTTTTCCATTCGCGTTTCTTGTGGAAAAGGGACGTATATTCGCACACTGGCGGTTATGATTGGAGAAAAGCTGGGCTATCCGGCGCATATGTCAAGATTGGTTCGTACCCATTCAGGCGGATTCGGTGAAAATGACTGCGTGACCTTGTCTATGCTGGCAGAACAGGATCCGAAAGATATCCTAAAGCCCGTTGAAACGGCGGTTTCTCATTTGCCGAAGTGGCCTGTAAGTGATACAGTAGCAGTGATGGTGAAAAATGGAGCGGTTTTGCCGGTGCCCGCCGAGTGGCCGGCTGGAGAAAGGGAAGCAGCCGTTTATTTGAACGAGGAGCTATTGGCAATTTATCGAATTCATCCCGAAAAAACGGGGTTAATTAAACCGGTGAAAGTCATGCCGCATTAACAAAAAGACAGGTGTGAAATTTATGGATGTTATTATGCTGCGCCATCCGCACAGCCATAAAAAAGAAGAATTCCAACCGATGGCGCTTGCGCTTGGATTTTTTGATGGAGTACATAAAGGGCATCAGCAGGTGATTGGTACCGCAAAGAAAACAGCAGAGCAGCATGGCTGGAAAAGTGCTGTGATGACGTTTGATCCTCATCCTTCGATTGTTCTCGGCAGAAAACACCAGCATATCCGCCATATTACGCCGCTTGAAGAAAAAAAGCGGCTGATCGCAGAGCTTGGCATAGATTATTTATTCATTGTCCGGTTTACATCGGATTTTGCAGCACTTGAGCCGCAGCAATTTATAGATGAATATATTATTGGCTTGAATGTAAAGCATGTTACAGCAGGCTTTGATTACACGTATGGCCGGCTTGGCAAAGGAACGATGGAAACATTAATGTTTCATTCGCGCGGAGCATTTGCTTTCACATCAGTCGATAAACTGGAGTTTGCTCAAGAAAAGGTCAGTTCAACAAAAGTAAGAGAGCTACTTTCAGAAGGACTCGTTCGTGACGCGTCTGACTTGCTTAGCCGTCCTTATCGTATGCGCGGAACTGTTATTCATGGAGACAAGCGTGGGCGGAAAATGGGCTTTCCAACAGCTAACATTGAGCCTGACGAGGACTACTTCCTTCCAAGAACCGGCGTATATGCGGTAAGAATCCGGGTGCAGAATGAATGGCACGAGGGCGTGTGCAACGTTGGGTACAGGCCGACATTTAAAAGCCCGGATAAGCCGATTTTATCGATCGAAGTGCATATTTTTCATTACAAAGGGGATATTTACGGAGAAGAGGTAGAGGTTGACTGGTTTATTCGACTGCGCGGGGAGCAAAAGTTTAACGGGATCGAGGAGTTAGCTGCACAAATTGAACGAGATAAGAAAGCAGCGGCGCATTTCTTCGACAGCAAACGTCTTGACGAACAAGCATAAATTTCGTATAATATAAACTGCATGAAATTTCGAACCACTGCTTGGCATTGCGATTCTCCAACGCATGCTCGGCCGTCGGGGATGAATCAATTTAAAGGAGGAAACACAAAATGGCATTATCACAAGAACGCAAAAACGAACTAATTCAGGAGTACAGAACACACGAAAGCGACACTGGGTCTCCAGAAGTGCAAATCGCTGTATTAACTGAACAAATCAACACGTTGAATGATCACTTACGTACACATAAAAAAGACCACCATTCACGTCGCGGTCTTCTAAAAATGGTCGGCCGCCGTCGTAACCTGCTTTCATACCTTCGTAATAAGGATGTAGCACGTTACCGCGAGTTGATCCAAAAACTCGGTTTACGCCGATAATTCACGATAAAGCGGGATTTTTCCCGCTTTTTTGTTAGGAAAAAAACGTTTTTTAAATAAAGAGAGGTGCAACCAAATGGAGCAGGGAAAAAGAACATTTTCCATCGACTGGGCAGGACGCGAACTGACTGTTGAAGTTGGACAAATCGCAAAACAGGCCAATGGTTCAGCGCTGATTCGCTACGGTGATACCGTTGTATTAAGTGCTGCGACAGCTTCAAAAGAACCGAAAGCAGTGGATTTTTTTCCATTAACGGTAAACTATGAAGAACGTCTTTACGCTGCCGGTAAAATTCCAGGCGGATTTATTAAGCGTGAAGGACGCCCAAGTGAAAAAGCAACGCTTGCGAGCCGGTTAATTGACCGTCCAATCCGCCCGCTTTTTCCAGATGGGTTTCGTAACGAGATTCAAGTAATCAGCATGGTCATGAGTGTAGATCAAAACTGCTCATCAGAAATGGCCGCTATGTTTGGCTCATCATTAGCCCTGTCAGTATCTGACATTCCATTTGATGGTCCGGTTGCCGGTGTAAATGTCGGTCGTATTAATGGTGAATTTATTATTAATCCAACTGTCGAACAAATAGAAAAAAGCGATATTGACTTAACTGTTGCAGGTACAAAAGAAGCGATCAACATGGTTGAAGCTGCAGCGAATGAAGTGCCGGAAGATATCATGCTTGAAGCCATTATGTTCGGACATGAAGAAATCAAGCGCTTAATTGCTTTCCAGGAAGAAATTGTTGCAGCGTTCGGAAAAGAAAAGCGGGAAGTTGTTCTTTACGAAAACGACAAAATTCTTGAAGCGAAAATTCGCGCAATGTGTGAAGCGGATATGAAGCAGGCAATTCAAACGGTTGAAAAACACGCGCGTGAAGAAGCAATTACAGAAGTGAAAAATGCTGTAAAAGAAGCATTGATCTCAGAAGGCGAAGAAGAAGTTCTTGGCGAAGCCTCGGCTATTCTTGAAAAAATGGTGAAAGAAGAAGTGCGCCGCTTAATCACCGTTGAAAAAATTCGTCCGGACGGCCGGAAAATCGATGAAATCCGCCCGCTTTCATCAGAAACAACGCTGCTTCCGCGTACACATGGATCAGCTATGTTTACCCGTGGACAAACGCAGGTGCTTAGCATTGCAACTCTTGGCGCGTTAGGCGATGTGCAGATTTTAGACGGACTCGGAACCGAAGAATCAAAACGGTTTATGCATCATTACAATTTCCCTTCATTCAGTGTAGGAGAAACACGTCCTCTCCGTGCGCCGGGCCGCCGCGAAATTGGCCATGGTGCTCTTGGAGAACGTGCTCTTTATCCGGTTATTCCAGATGAAAAAGACTTTCCTTATACAATTCGTCTTGTATCAGAAGTACTTGAGTCTAATGGTTCATCATCACAAGCAAGTATTTGTGCAAGCACAATGGCCATGATGGATGCCGGTGTGCCTATTAAAGCACCTGTAGCAGGTATCGCCATGGGACTTGTGAAGTCTGGTGAGCATTACACGGTATTATCTGATATTCAAGGCATGGAAGATCACCTTGGTGATATGGACTTTAAAGTAGCGGGTACAGCAAAAGGTGTTACTGCTCTTCAAATGGATATTAAAATCGACGGGTTAAGCCGTGAAATTTTAGAAGAAGCACTTCAACAAGCGAAACAAGGCAGAATGCACATTTTAGATCACATGCTGTCTGTTATCGATACGCCGCGTAAAGAATTATCAGCTTATGCGCCGAAAATTATGACGATGACAATCAATCCAGATAAAATTCGTGATGTAATTGGGCCAAGCGGTAAACAAATCAATAAAATTATTGAAGAAACTGGTGTGAAAATTGACATCGAACAAGATGGAACAGTTTTTATTTCTTCAGTGAATCAAGAAGATAATGAACGTGCAAAGAAAATTATTGAAGATATCGTTCGTGAAGTTCAAGTTGGCGAGCTTTACATGGGTAAAGTAAAACGTATTGAAAAGTTTGGTGCATTTGTTGAATTGTTCAAAGGAAAAGACGGTCTTGTTCATATTTCTGAGCTTGCTGAAGAGCGGGTTGGAAAAGTGGAAGACGTATTGAAAATGGGCGATGAATTCCTTGTAAAAGTTATTGCAATTGATAACCAAGGACGTGTAAATGTGTCAAGAAAAGCGGTTCTAAAAGAGCAGCGCGAAAAAGAAGAAGCAGCGAAACAGCAATAAGGCTTCACCAGCAGGGACTTCAATGGGGTCTCTGCTTTTTTTATAGCATTTAAAAGTGAAGTGTGGTATTGTTATTCATTGATATTATGATGCTGTCAACGAGATGAACAGAAATTAGGGGGATTTGATTACGTTGATAAAACGATTTATATGCAAGAACGGTGTGACCATTGTAACAGAAGAAATGACAACAGTCCGGTCGGCTGCAATCGGTATCTGGATTGCAACTGGCTCACGTGACGAGTCGCCGGAACTCAACGGTGTGTCCCACTTTCTTGAACATATGTTTTTTAAAGGAACAGATACATTAAGTGCAAAAGACATTGCAGAAAGCTTTGACAGCATTGGCGGTCAGGTTAATGCGTTTACCTCAAAGGAATACACATGCTACTATGCAAAAGTGCTTGATAATCATGCAGATCATGCATTAAATGTACTGGCGGATATGTTTTTTCATTCTAAATTTGATACGGAAGAACTTGAGAAAGAGCGCAATGTGATTTTAGAAGAAATTAAAATGTATGAAGATGCGCCTGACGATATCGTGCATGACCTGCTGAGCAGTGCAGCTTATGGACAGCATCCCCTTGGTCTTCCGATCTTAGGTACAGAAGAAACATTATCTTCTTTTACGCGTGATACACTAAAAGAATATATGTACAACATGTATACTCCGGACCGGGTTGTTATCTCGATTGCCGGTAACATTACCGAAGAGCTTGTGAAAAAAGCGGAAGCCCTTTTTGGCAGCTATGAAGGCGGCCAGGCACCTGTGATGGAATTAGTTTCTGATTTTTACTATGAAAAAAAATCACGCTCAAAAGAAACAGAACAGGCCCATTTATGTCTGGGATACGAAGGTGTCTCTATTGGGGACAAAGAAATTTACAATTTGATTGTCTTGAATAACATTATCGGCGGAAGTATGTCGAGCCGTCTTTTTCAGGAAGTGCGCGAAGAACGCGGTCTTGCATACTCGGTTTATTCGTATCATTCCTCTTATAAAGACACAGGCCTTGTCACGTTTTATGGAGGGACAGGAGCGGAGCAGCTGGGCGAATTATACGATACCATTATTCAGTCAATCGACCTTGTGAAAAGGGAAGGCATCACGGCAAAGGAACTCCATAACAGCAAAGAGCAGCTGAAGGGCAGCTTAATGCTTAGCCTTGAAAGTACAAACAGCCGTATGAGCCGAAACGGCAAAAACGAACTGCTTCTTAAGCGGCACCGTACACTGGATGAAGTTGTATCATTGATTGATAATGTAACGAAAGAGCGTGTAGATGAATTAGCGAAGACGTTATTCGATAAACCGTTCTCGGCTTCATTGGTCAGCCCGGATGGCAAATGGCCCAAATCAGCCATTATCTGAACCCGTTTAAAGAACGGGTTCTTTTTTTTGCGGCAAAATCAAAACGCACAGGGGAAAAATAAGATTCATACAATAGAAAGAATACGCCGCAATTGGAGGAGATCGAAATGAAGGCATTAATCTATGGCGGAGATGCCAGACAGATTGAGATGGGCCGCCTGCTGATGGAGCGCGGCATCCATGTGTATATGGCTGGATTTGACCAAGCGGAGAAGGAGCTGGCAGGCGCACAAGTCATTAAACAGGAGGATTTGTCCTACAGTTTAATGGACATATTCATATTACCGGTTTCAGGTGTGAAAAAAGACGGGGTGGTGGATGCCCCATTTTCGTCAAAGCCTCTGCGCATGACAAAAGAAATTGTTGAATCACTATCATCAGAATGTATTATTGTCAGCGGTATCGCGACACCGTATTTGAAAAGTATTATCGACCGTGATGTTCTTTATATTTTTAACCGGACAGATGCGGCGGTGCTGAATTCCATTCCGACGGCTGAAGGAGCGCTTATGATTGCCATGCAAAAAACGGATCGCACTATCCATGGTGCGAACGTTATGGTCATCGGCCTCGGCCGAGTCGGCATCACGACCGCCAGGCTGTTTTACCAAGTCGGTGCTCATGTAACCGCAGCGGTACGCGAAACAGGAAAGTTCGCTAGAGCCAAAGAAATGAATCTTCATCCTTTTTATATGGAGAGCATGAAAGAGGAAATCGTAAAATCTGATATTGTTATCAACACTGTGCCCGACATGGTTTTAACAGAAGAAATAGTAGCCCAAATGAAGCAGGGCTCTCTCATTATCGACCTTGCCTCTGAACCGGGAGGAACCGATTTTGAAGCGGCTGAGAGCTTCGGCATCGAAACGATTCATGCTCTTAGCCTGCCAGGCAAGATTGCACCTAGAACGGCTGGAGAAATATTGGCTCATGTTTTGTGGGACGCTGTGAAAGAATGGAAACAAGAAAGGGGAATATAAGGCGTGGATTCTTTAAAGGGACGTCGGATTGGATTTGGCATTACAGGCTCACATTGTACGTTCGAGGAAATTGTGCCGGTTGTTGCGAAATTAAAAGAACTGGGCGCCGATGTTGTTCCAGTTGCAACCAATACCGTTCAAAAAGAAGCAAGCCGGTTTGGATCAGCAGGGGAATGGCTGAAAAAAGTGGAGCTTGTTGCAGGAAGAGAAGCGATCACGAGTATTCAAGACGCTGAGCCGCTTGGACCGAAAAATCCGGTCGATTGTATGGTTATTGCTCCTATGACCGGAAATTCAATTAGTAAATTTGCCAACGCTGCAACCGATTCACCGGTTTTAATGGCAGCCAAAGCGACACTTCGAAATGGAAGTCCTATTGTCGTGGCTGTTTCAACAAATGATGCCCTTGGATTAAACAGCCAAAATATCATGAAGCTGCTGAATATGAAAAATATTTACTTTGTTCCTTTCGGTCAGGACGATCCAATTAAAAAGCCAAATTCCCTAGTGGCATTTATGGATTTAATTCCCGCGACGGTGGCAGCGGCTCTTCTACACCAGCAAATCCAGCCGCTTTTAAGAGAATATCCGAATCAAACGGGATAAATCTCTGCTTTTTTCGTCTCTGATCGATTTTCTTCTTTCCAATGTCCTTTATTGTGTTAAAATAGTGCTATTATCGGTATCAAGATACTTTTTGTAACATTCATGTTCTTTCGACAATGTATCTTTATACAAAAAGATGAACTTTTATTCTGGAAGGGGAAGATTTACATGAGTAACACAGGTTTTCACGTAGCCGTCGTTGGCGCGACGGGAGCGGTCGGGCAGCAAATGTTAAAAACATTGGAAGAGCGCAATTTCCCGATTAAGGCATTGACGCTTCTTTCATCCGCCCGTTCAGCGGGAAAAACCGTTTCTTTTAGAGGCGAAGAGGTAACGATTCAAGAAGCAAAGCCAGAAAGCTTTGAAGGAATTGATATTGCCCTGTTTTCTGCAGGCGGCAGTGTATCGGAAGCCTTAGCACCAGAAGCGGCGAAGCGCGGCGCCATTGTTATCGATAATACAAGTGCGTTCCGTATGCATCCTGAGGTACCGCTTGTCGTGCCGGAAGTAAATAAAGAGGATTTGCGCAATCATAAAGGGATTATTGCCAATCCAAATTGCTCAACCATTCAAATGCTGGTGGCGCTTGAGCCAATCCGCCAAGCAGCGGGCTTGAAAAAAGTCATCGTGTCTACGTACCAGGCGGTATCAGGTGCAGGTGCAAAGGCAGTTGAAGAACTTTACAGTCAAACAAAAGCAATCGTGAACAATGAACCATTTGAGCCGCAGCTTTTACCAGTTGGCAGCGACAAAAAGCATTATCAAATTGCGTTCAACGCCATTCCGCAAATTGATAAATTTCAGGATAACGGCTTCACATATGAAGAGATGAAAATGATTAATGAAACGAAAAAAATTATGCATATGGAAGATCTTTCGGTTGCGGCAACGTGTGTCCGCCTGCCGATCGCCACAGGCCACTCAGAATCTCTTTATTTTGAAACAGAAAAAAGCGGTTTAAGCGCAGCAGACATCCAGGCACTTTTAAAAGATGCCCCAGGCGTTGTTTTGCAAGATAACCCATCTGAACAGCTTTACCCAATGCCGGCGGCCTGTGTCGGCAAAAATGATACATTTGTTGGACGTATCCGCAAAGATCTTGATACAGATAACGGTTTCCATATGTGGGTTGTTTCTGATAATCTGTTAAAGGGAGCAGCTTGGAACTCTGTGCAGATCGCTGAAACATTGATTGAAATGGGGATTGTAACAGAGAAATAACCCGGCTGCCACTCCTAATTGAGAAAGCCAGGTGTATAGTGTGAATATTATCATTCAAAAATTTGGCGGAACATCTGTCCGTGATGAGCAATCAAGGCTAAGCGCTCTCGGTCATGTCCAGCGAGCCGTCCTTGAAGGATATAAAGTAGTTGTGGTAGTTTCTGCCATGGGGCGAAAAGGCGATCCGTATGCGACGGATACGCTTCTTTCGCTTGCAGGAAGCGGAGCGGGAATGCTGACAAAGAGGGAAACGGATTTGCTTATGTCAACAGGCGAGTTGATTTCCAGTCTTGTATTTTCAGCAATGCTAAAGGAAAACGGGCTGTCCGCTGTCGCACTCACAGGCGGCCAGGCTGGCTTCGTGACGGATCATAATCACATGAATGCGAAAATTGTCAAAATCGAACCGGCCAGGCTGCTGAAAGAGTTTGAAACCTGTGATGTTATCGTAGTAGCAGGATTTCAGGGTGCCTCAAGCACTGGGGAAGTGACAACACTCGGACGTGGCGGCAGTGATACGTCTGCAGCAGCACTCGGTGCCGCACTGCAAGCTGACTTTATCGATATTTTCACAGATGTGAACGGTATTATGACGGCCGATCCAAGGGTTGCCGAGCATGCTCGGCCTCTGGCGGTTGTCACGTATACAGAAGTATGCAATATGGCTTATCAAGGAGCAAAAGTCATTCATCCGCGGGCTGTTGAAATCGCGATGCAGGCAAAGGTACCGCTGCGCATACGGTCCACATACTCTGATGAGACAGGAACGCTTGTCACATCTGCCCCTGATGAAAACCGCGGCTCCGATACGCGCGACCGGCTTGTAACCGGTATTGCTCATGTAACAGGCATTACTCGGATTCGCGTACAAACAACAGAGCAGGCAGAGATTTTTGCGCTGATGGCAGCGGAAGGCATCAGCGTTGATTTTATCAATATTTCCGAAGATCGGCTCACGTATACAGTTGCAGACGCAGATGTGCCAAAAACAAAACAGTGTTTGGAAGAAAAGGGATATATGCCTTTTATCGATCCAGACTGCGCAAAAGTATCTGTAGTAGGTGCCGGTATGACTGGTGTTCCAGGGGTCACGTCAAAAATTGTTTCAGCGCTTGCTGAAAAAAATATCAGTATTATGCAGTCTGCTGACAGCCATACGACCATTTGGGTTCTCGTCAAAGAAAACCAGATGCCGGCCGCTGTGAATGCCCTGCATGATGCATTTTTACTTGAACAAATAAATGAATAGGCTGAATTGATCAAGGAAGCCGGAATTAGGAGGCGATTGCACATGATTTCTTTCGGCCGGTTGTCGACGGCAATGGTGACGCCGTTTGACTCAAAAGGAAACATTGATTTCGAAAAAACCACACAGCTGATTGAACATTTAATCGGAACCGGAACCGACTCGCTTGTTGTAGCGGGAACAACCGGTGAATCACCAACGCTTACATCAGAGGAAAAAGTGGCGCTCTTCCGCCATACCGTTAAAATAGTAAACGGACGTATTCCGGTTATCGCCGGTACGGGAAGCAACAATACAAAAGCTTCAATTGAGTTAACAAAAAAAGCAGAAGCAGAAGGCGTTGATGCCATTATGCTTGTGGCGCCTTACTACAACAAACCGAATCAGGAAGGGTTGTTTCAGCATTTTAAAGTTGTAGCGGAATCGACCCATCTTCCCGTTATGATTTACAACATTCCGGGCCGTTCCTCAGTTTTAATTGAGCCGAAAACAACGATTCGCCTGGCAAATGAAGTGCCAAATATTATGTCTACAAAAGAAGCAAGCGGCAGTCTTGATATCATAACAGAAATCGTAGCGAATACAGGAGAGGATTTTCTTGTATACAGCGGCGATGATGGGCTGACTCTGCCAATTCTTTCGGTGGGAGGAACAGGAATTATCTCTGTCGCGTCTCACGTCGCTGGAAAAGAAATGAAACAAATGGTGGATGCATTTCTTAGTGGAGATGTTCAAACAGCAGCCTCTATTCATCAAGATCTTCTTCCGCTTTTCCGCGGCTTGTTTGCTGCACCAAACCCGGTGCCGGTCAAAACGGCGCTTCAAATGAAAGGGCTCGATGTAGGCGGCGTCCGCCTGCCGCTTCTTCCATTAACAGAAGAAGAACGCACTACTCTGTCAACACTGCTTTAAAAATAAAGCCGATTTTTGCAGATATTCTGCAAAAATCGGCTTTTCTTATTTCCCGGCAGATAGTATTGGCTTTCATTTTCTTCATCGCTTATAATAGACGTAATGTTTGGATCGGGTTTTTTAAATGTTTAGGAGGAAATAATGTGAGCAAGAGAGTAAATGAGTTAATTAAAATTATCCCACTGGGGGGAGTCGGAGAAGTTGGGAAGAACATGACCGCCGTAGAAGTGGATCAGGATATTTTTGTGATCGACGCGGGTCTTATGTTTCCTGAGAATGAAATGCTTGGGATTGATATTGTGATTCCGGATATTACATATCTTGAAGAAAACAAGGAACGGGTAAAAGGCATTTTCCTGACACATGGCCATGAAGATGCCATTGGGTCGCTCGGGTATATGCTAAAAAAAGTGCAGGCACCAGTGTACGGCACTAAGTTAACGCTGGCTCTTGCGAAGATGCGCCTGCGTGAAGAAAATGTAAAAGAGGATGTAAAGTTTTACAATGTTCACTCTGAATCGAAGCTGCGGTTTGACCACGCGGATGTGACATTTTTCCGGACTACGCACAGCATTCCGGATTCGGTCGGCATTGCCATTCACACATCCGAAGGGGCAATTGTGCACACAGGCGAGTTTAAATTTGATCAAAGTGCAAGAGGCCATTATGCACCGGACATCGGCAAAATGGCTGCGCTCGGCAAAAACGGCGTTTTCGCGTTGCTTTCTGATTCAACTGAGGCAGAGCGGCCAGGACACACAACTTCAGAAGCGGTCATTGCGTCTCAGCTCTCGGATGCGTTTCATTCGGCAGAAGGAAGGATTATTGTTTCCTTATTTGCGTCGAACTTGATTCGCATGCAGCAAGTATTCGATGCTGCCTATGAAAATGGCCGCAAGGTGGCAGTTAGCGGGAAAAGCATTCAGCGCGTGAATGATATTGCCATTCGTCTTGGCTATTTGCATGTTGAAGACGATATTTTAATCAGTTTAAATGAAATCAGCAAACACGGGGACCATGAAGTCGTTATTTTAGCAACAGGTGTGCAGGGTGAACCGATCGAAGCGCTTCAAAAAATGGCAAAAGGCACAAACCGCCATGTAAAAATCAAAGAGGGCGATACGGTCCTGATTACAGCCTCTCCATCTCCAGGATTGGAGCTTTTGATGGCTAAAACGGTAAACCTGCTTTACCGCGCTGGGGCAAATGTTTTAACGGGAAGCCGCCGTGTGCATGTTTCAGGACATGGTTCGCAGGAAGACTTGAAATTTATGCTGAATCTTATGAAGCCTGCGTATTTTATTCCTATTCAAGGGGAATACCGTATGCTGAAAGCGCACAAAAAGCTTGCACAAATGACAGGGGTGCCGGAAGAAAACATTTACATTCCGGAAAAAGGTGACGTGATTGAATTTAAAAACGGCCAGATGCGTCCAGCAGGCCGCGTAACAGCTGGGAATGTCCTTATTGATGGAATTGGTGTCGGCGATGTCGGCAACATTGTGCTCCGTGACCGTAAGCTGTTGTCACAGGACGGGATTTTCACTGTCGTTATTACACTAAGCAAAAAGCAGAAAAGAATCGTCGCTGGACCAGAAATTATTTCACGTGGTTTTGTTTATGTGAGGGAGTCGGAAAAGCTAATTGAAGACTCGGTCAAGCTTGTGACGAGCATTGTGGAGAAAAACCTAGCAGGCGAAACCTTTGAATGGTCCGGCATTAAGCAGGATATTCGTGATCAATTAAATTCGTTCTTACACGAGAAAACAAAGCGCCGTCCAATGATTCTGCCAATCATTATGGAAGTATAAACGCTCATACGTTCCCATGTGTCGATAATATGATATAATGTGAAAGCAGCCGGTTTTGGCTGCTTTCAGCTGTTTAAAGATCATAAAGGTTAGGGTGAACGACATGGCACAAAAAAAACGAAAAAAACCGGCTCGGCGTCGGACCAATAAAGAAAAAAAACAAATGGATTCATTGAAAATACAAGGAGCCGGTGCGCTCATCCTCGTTCTTTGTGCTGTAGGGCTGCTTGGTACTGGAGCGGCTGGAGCGATAATCAAAGGAGCAGCTGCTTTTTTCTTTGGTACACTGTATGCGCTTGGCTTGATCGGTCTCTGTGGCATGGCACTTTATATGATAGTGAAGCGAAAGCGTCCGCCAGTTTGGGAGCGGAAAATTACAGGCTGCTTACTGGTGATTGCGAGCCTGCTTGTGTTTCTCCATATTCGGCTGTTTGAGAACCCGACAGAAGGAGTTAATTACACATCCGAAACGTGGTATCTCTACAACCAAAGTGTCTCGGGTGTCGGGACGATGGACATCGGCGGCGGAATGATTGGCGGAGCCCTGTTTCACCTGTTTTTCTTCCTGTTTGGCCGTCCGGGAACATGGATTTTTAGTCTGGCTTTGCTTTTCACTGGTATTGTGTTGATAGGCGGCAAGCCGCTTGTAGAAAAACTGATTCATGGAACCTCTCTTGCGGGAGAAAAACTGAACGAGTCTTTTCAACAAACGAGAGAACGGTTGACAGAGAACAGGGAAGAACAGAAAAGAGAGCGGATTGAGAAGAAAAAGCTGGCACCCGCCGTTGAAGCTTCTCCAGAACCGGATTTCAAAGAAGAACCAGCTGTTTCAGAAGACGTACCGGTTATTTCTAGTTTCTCTGAAAAAGCATACAAAGAAGAGCCGGCTTCCTCTCAAAAGAAAAATGCACCGGAGACACCTCAGGAAACAGAGCCTGCCGCGTTGTCTTTTACAGAAGCTGAAAACAAGGATTATAAGCTGCCGCCGGCTTCCTTATTGCAAAAGCCGCAGCAGGCAGACCAAAGCAATGAAAAAAAACATATTCAAAAAAACGCTCAAAAACTCGAAAAAACCTTTCAAAGTTTCGGTGTAAAAGCGAAAGTAACCCAGATTCATCTCGGTCCAGCTGTTACAAAATACGAAGTTCAGCCTGATACTGGGGTAAAGGTCAGCAAAATTGTCGGGCTGACAGACGATTTGGCACTCGCGCTTGCAGCAAAAGATATACGGATGGAAGCGCCTATACCGGGAAAATCAGCTATCGGTATTGAAGTGCCAAATGCCGAAGTAGCAATGGTTAGCTTTCGCGAAGTGATCGAAGCGAAGCAGCATGAAAAAAAGGAATCAAAACTTCTTGCTGCGCTTGGGCGTGATATTACTGGTGAAGCCATTGCCGCTGAACTCAATAAAATGCCTCATTTGCTGGTTGCCGGCGCAACAGGCAGCGGAAAAAGTGTTTGTATTAATGGCATTATTACGAGTATCTTAATGCGCGCCAAACCGCATGAAGTAAAAATGATGATGATTGATCCAAAGATGGTAGAACTCAATGTATATAACGGGGTGCCTCATTTGCTTGCGCCGGTTGTGACAGATGCTAAAAAAGCATCGCAGGCTTTGAAAAAAGTCGTCGGGGAAATGGAACGCCGAT
>Ga0209463_1001336_pt1 | contig 15320 bp, 16 predicted proteins | sample AgamicMgSfrz_FD_187169 | JGI IMG/M metagenome (GOLD analysis project Ga0209463, IMG submission 187169) | Agave microbial communities from Guanajuato, Mexico - Mg.Sf.rz (SPAdes) (version 2) | ecosystem: Host-associated > Plants > Phyllosphere > Phylloplane/Leaf | place: Guanajuato, Mexico... | reverse complement strand
AAGTCCCCTTGATATGATGCAGAAGGTCATGGCCATGACTTCAATTCATCATTCAAGGAGGACTCTTATGAATTGTACTCAAAACGAAAAGTTAAATCAAGTTACACCCCATACACTGATTGTCGGAGTAGATATTGCTAAATTTAAGCATGTTGCTCGGGCACAAGATGATCGTGTGGAAAGATTCTTGGGAAAGCTCTAACCTTCACGAATACAAAAGAAGGATTTGATGCGTTCTTTGCCTGGTTGGAAGAGATGCAACACAAACATGAGAAAGCCGATGTTCTAGTTGGCATGGAACCTACCGGTCATTACTGGTTAAATCTAACCTATACACTAAAGGAACGACTTGTCTCCTTCGGAGTCGTCAATCCTCTGCACGTTAAGCGAAGTAAAGAACTCGACGATAACTCTCCAACGAAAAATGATATCAAGGATGCTAGAGTTATTGCCCAGCTGATAAAAGATGGTCGATTTTCTTATCCTCGCTTACCAATGGATCAAGATGCAGAAGTAAAGGCTGGAATTACAATCAGAAACCAAATTGTAGGTGATTTACAAACTCTACAAGGACGGATTCACAATTGGTTAGATAAGTATTTCCCTGAGTTTCTAACCGTTTTTAAGGACTGGAGTGGAAAGATGGCTTTGGCCACACTAGAACATATTCCTCTCCCAGTTCAGCTTAATCAAACGACACCCGAAAGGGTGGCAGAGATATGGTCTACTCACGGAGACGTGCAACGACCAAGTCTTAAACGTATACAGCGACTTCAAGAAGCTGCTGCACGTTCAGTAGGGTTAAATGTGGGACTACAGATGGCACAACGAGAAATAGCTACAAATATTAAACGGTATAAGATGTTGAAAGAAGACGTACGTGCACTAGAAAAAGAGTTAGAAACCCTTGTTCTGACCCTGCCGGGTATTGCTGAAATGCTAACTGTACCTGGTGTTGGGATGGTAAGGGTTATTGAACTTTATTCTGAGTTGGGTGATATTAAAAACTTTAAAAATCCACGCCAAACCTTAAAATACGCGGGATTAAATCTACGAGAATCTAGCTCAGGAAAGCATAAAGGACAAGCACGAATTACCAAGCGAGGAAGGGCCAAGTTGAGGGCTTTGCTCTTTCGAACTGTTATGCCTCTTGTTCGACATAATCGAGCCTTTAAGGCCCTGCATCAGTACTATACAACGAGACAGGAAAACCCTTTACGTAAGAAACAATCACTGATTGTACTTTGTGGGAAGTTAGTTCGTGTTCTACATTGTAGGTCAGAAACAATGTCCATTTGATGAAGAGCGAATGATACAAGATATTCCCCATCTTTCTTTAGCTTTAAAAGCTTAACCTTTGTCCATTAAAAATGAAGCACGGAGTATTTGGGATAAAACAGACTTTCAGGCATTCGACCTTGCAAACTAGCATTACCAAACTCTATCTCATAGACAGATTGAACGAAGGAATGTAGGCGCTAAGACGCTGAGAGACATGGGAGATTTCATCGCTATGAGGCATATAGAGATCCATTGTGCGACCATAGGTATGCCTCTACCTTTTTCAAGATAATGGAAAAAGAATAGCGAAGCTATTCCCCTTGGTACCAGTTTCTTATAAAAATGAAAATATAAGGCTTGGAATGAACACAAAAAATTATTTTATATTTTATTTTCCCCCTATAAACCCTTGATATTGCTCAATTTATAGAGGGAGTCTGTTTATTGATTTATAAATGAACTTAAGGTAAATCGGTGAGGGATATACACATTAATAGTTATGATCTTTTATATATTTTTCCATAATAGGGCGGTAATTGTGCTCTATAATAGCCATTTCCTTTTGCATCTCCGTTTGATATTTCCTCGTTCCTGTATTCTCATGTGTTCGGAATTTAGTAAGTATCTCATCTAAATAATGAATTGGATAGTCATTTACAAGCATACGAAACCACATCTCATAGTCATGTGTATAACGAAAATATGGAGAAAAATAACCAATTTTCTCAAAAATGTTCTTTTTTATAATTACTGTGCATCCATTAATACCATTGAGAGTCAAAAAAGTTTTGTATACGTCCTCTATATTAGCAAAACGTTTTCCACACCAAGGTATTAGTACTTGATTATCTTTGTCAATATAATCATAGTTTGTAAAGCTTGCCTCAATATTTTTTTCTTTCATGAATTGTATCTGTCTAGAGACCTTCTCAGAAACAAAATAATCATCTGAACTCAACCAGGCAATATATTCACCCGTAGCGGCGAGTAAACCGGAATTTAAGGCAGTAGCCGTCCCACCATTTTCTTTTTCTATATAGACAATTTTATCTCTAAATGGGCTAATTTTTTCAGTGAAACTTGTAGCCCCATCGTTCACCACAACTATTTCTATATTTTCATATGTCTGACTTAAAGCGCTTTCGATAGCCTGATCTACATATGGACAATTATAAAAAGGGATAATTATTGATACTTTAGGATACATCTTTTATCCTCCAAGAAATAAATTTTTTTCCGGTATAAGTAATAGGAAAGTTAAAATCCTTATATTAGTCAATATGCTCACGCTGTAAAATATCAACATTTCGATAGCTATTATTATAAGTTACAGAGATTTTTATTATTTAGGCATGAATTCATAAATTTTAAAATTCCTGCTAAATACACTAACTAGGATATGCAAAAACCGTCTTAAGTGATATGTCATCTAGCCAAGGTAAATGTAATATTAAAATTTAGGCTAAGATGAGGAAAAATTTTATTTATAATATATATTATGGGAATTATTCCCTTGAAAAATTAATATCAGTGTAAAAAAGAGATATGTGAAAGATGTGTCTTTTAATACATAGTAAAGGACATTCTAATAATTACTAGAGTTGTATAAATAATAAAAAGAGAATATTAAGTAGATTAATCCATACTCTTACGATAAAAATGAAGAACATCTTTTAAGGTGGATTCTATTGAATATGTGGGTTCCCAACCTAGTTCTATTAATGATAAAGGAATTGTATTGATATGATTGCTTAGATGATTTTCTTGAAGTACCTCTATGTGGAAATTAATAGCAGTCATTTCTCTGAATATCTTTAGAACCTGTCCTAGAGAGTGACTCTTGCCGGAAGAGACTTCATATACTTTTCCTGATTTTCCTTTTAAAAAAAGAAAATCGTAAGCTCTTACTGCATCTCTTACATCTAGAAAATCAATACGGTTATTCAAATTACTCACTTCTATTTTTTTTTCTTCTTTTTTTTTCTCCATTTGTACAATTTTTTGAGCAAAAATAGAACAAACACCTTTAGAAAATCCTGGTCCTATCAAGTTTGAAGGTTTAGCTACGACAATATGCATATTATATAAATTAGCCCAAAATTGTGAAATAATGAATTGCATGGTTTTACTTAAGCCATAAGGATGGTTAAACGTAGATATGGAGGTTGGATCAAACTGAAGAGCTGAACCTACAATGACAGTTTTACAAGTGGGACTTTCTAACCTAAGAGCCTCAAGTAAATATGCTGTAGCCATTGAATTTACTTCTAGTGAGCGAATAGGATCTTCCCATGAGCAGCTTACTGCGTTTTGTCCTGCCAAGTGAAGAACATAATCGGGTTTTATCTTTTTAATTAATGCCTTTACTGCTTCTTTATCTGAAAAATCACACTTTCTCCAATTAATTCTCTCATCATAAAAGTCATTTTTGTGTGCTATTGCTGTAATATCAAAGTCTAACTTGGAAAAATGCTGACATGCATGGTATCCAGTAAAGCCACTCGCCCCTGTAATTAGTAATTTTTCCTTTTTATTCATCAGTTTCACATCCAATCTAACATATTAAGAATTTCGATTAAATAATACACCCTACTATTAGATGTATGCTAAAAAAACTAAATATTTCACCTACAGTTCTATATTCTGTTGTTACGATATTAAATTTAAAATGGAGACAGTGGTTCATAACATTAGTCAGCTAAATGAATACCTATATATAGGGAAGTGAAGGGAAGGAAAAATTAATATTATTAACAGAGGAGAGAAACTTATGAAAATATTACTTGCTACATTTTGGGAAGTTCCCCATGTAGGTGGAGTATGGAATTATATGCAACAGTTAAAAGAGGAGCTGGAAGTATTAGGCCATGAGGTAGATTTGTTGGGGCATGGAGAGGAAAACAAATCAATTCGTGTTGTGAACAAAGAGAAAGAGATAATTAAAGATAAATTACTTTCCTCAAAGGAGCTGGAACGAAGGCAGAAAAAAACCCCTGATTTGTATAAAGACTGGGCAGTTAGTTATTATGAGAATGAGCGTATCAGTTACTCAGCAGCAGTTGCCCATTTAGAGATAGATCAATACGATATAATTCATACTCAAGATGTATTTTCAACGGTATGTATTGATTCGATAAGGTCTAAAACCACACCCTTAGTAGCTACTATACACGGTTGTGTGGCCCATGAGCTAAATCGTCATATTAAATATATCTTAAAATCTCCTACTGCTGATATAGCGTGTAAATATTTTGATGATCTTGAGTATACAGGTGCTATGTCTGCTGACTGTACGGTAGTTGCAAACCATTGGCTAAAAGAAGTGTTAATTAAAGAATTTCATGTTCAAGAGGAACAGCTTAAAGTATTTCATTATGGATATGACATAGATTCTTTTTTTAAGCGAATGCAACTGCCAACAAATTTTCGTCCACCAGTTGGCCAACAAGTAATTATTTATGCAGGAAGGTTAACTGAAATTAAAGGAGTTCAATATTTGTTATCCGCCCTCAGTGAACTCAAAAAAATAAAAAAAGGGTGGGTATGTTGGATAGTTGGGGATGGGGAGCAAAAAGCTGAGCTAAAGGCTCTAAGTAAGACATTAGGTCTAGGAAAAAGAGTTATATTTTTAGGTAATAGAAGTGACGTTCCTTCTTTATTAGCTCTTGCTAATATCTTTGTACTCCCAAGTGTTATAGAGAACCAACCTTTATCGGTAATCGAGGCACAACTCGCTAGAAAACCTGTGATAGTGAGTGATGCAGGAGGATTACCAGAGATGGTGGAACACGGATCTACAGGGTTGATTTTTCCTATAGGTGATTCGAAAGCTTTATGTAAAAATATTTATGATTTATTAATAAATCCAGAGTGTAGGGAGAGCATAGGAGCAAAAGCTCAAGAATGGGCCTTAAGGCACTGGTGTCAAAAAAGAGCAATAGAAAATATATTAAATGTTTATGATAATACTCTTTCAAACGAAAAATGAATTAATGATTATGAACAAATAGTATTACGGTAAAGAAGAGTTATAAGTCTAATTCTTCTTTTTTATGGGATATTAGGTAGGTAGCTTATACAACGGCCTTATAGATAACATATATTATTAAAACTTTAAAGGAGGAGAGAATAGTATATGAAGGCTGTAGTGACTGGTGGGGCAGGTTTTATTGGTTCCCATCTTGTAGAAGAGCTTATTACACAAGGGTTTGAGGTTCATGTAATTGATAACATGATTTCAGGAAAATACGATAATATACATTCTCTTGCTACTCTGCATGTTGAAGATATATGTAGTAAAGAGGCCAAACAAATTATTTTCGATGAAAAACCTAATGTAGTATTTCATTTGGCCGCTCAGGCAGATGTTGCAAGGTCTATTAACGACCCCCAGTACGATGCTGATGTAAATGTCAATGGGACAATAAATATGCTTGAAGCTTGTCGAGATGCTTCAACAGAAAAGTTCATATTTGCCTCTACTTCAGCAGTTTATGGAAATTTACAAAAAGATTTAATTAATGAAGAGGATCCTGCAGTACCTATTTCTTATTATGGACTATCTAAATTAACCGCTGAATCATATATTCGTTTATTTTATTATTTATATGGGCTTCCATATACAATTCTTCGCTATGGAAATGTATATGGACCAAGACAAACTCCGAAAGGAGAAGGCGGAGTAGTTTCAGTATTTTTAGAAAGATTAAGAAAAGGAGTTACTCTGAATATTCATGGTGACGGTGAACAAACACGTGACTTCATATATGTAAAAGATATTGTTCAAGCGAATATAGCGGCTATAGGGAAAGGGAATCAGGAAACTATCCATGTGAGTACTTCACAGAAAACTTCTGTAAAAGATTTACTAAAAACACTTGAAAAGATTCATGGTTCTAATATCAATGTTACTTATACAGAAGGAAGAGCTGGAGACATCAAACATAGTTGTCTGGATAATAAAAAAGCACGCCAATTATTAAAATGGAGCCCTAATACTTCCGTTTTTAATGGGTTAAAGGAAACGTATAGATAGCTAAAAAGTAATGATTAAACCTTAAGTGGGTTAAAATTTAATACATTAATTGTAATCATTTATCAGCTCTAAGACTCCGAGCCAATCTGATAAATGATTTTTTTCTGTAACTATTTATTTTATTTAATAAATAGTTAATAGCCCTTCCTTTTTATATATTAAATGCATTTAATATAGTATATAAACTTGTACAAAGTTTATTAGTAAGGAGAGCATAATATGAATCTAGAAGGTATAAAAGGATCCTATGATGCTATCTTCAGTTTATAGGATTTGTGTTTGACTTCTATTCAGCTTGGAGAAAACAACTTGAGAACTTTTGCGGGAATATTAGATTGGGTTTCATCTCCTTCTTTAAAGAATGTTAACCTTCTTTTGCAAAATCAGTTTGCAGATTTTTTAAACCTGCAAAACTTGAGAATTATAAAATATATATCCCAGTGGGATTTATTTGTTTGGGATAAAGTTTATAATATAAGATTTAATCATGACTTTAATACGGATAAAAATATACTTTCTCATCTAGGCGGATATCCTGAGGTTAAAGAAAAGTATGATAGAAGAATTCCACGTTCCTTAGAGAAGTTAACTACAAGTTCACGTATTCTATTTATAAGGACAGAAGCTAATTTTGAGGATGTTGCAGAGCTTGAATCTATTTTATCTAGAATGATTGTAAATGATTTTAGAGTCCTTATTATTAATCATACTGATGTAGACAATTTAGTTGAAAAGAGTTGGCCCTTACAAAAGGTTTGCACTAACGAACTTCCAAATCATGATAAATGAAATGCGAATAATCATTATTGGAAGATGATACTGGATGGTGTTTTCCTTTTGTAAATGCATAAAAATATTCTTTCTTATGTACTTACGGAATCTATTTATAGTGAAAGTTTAGTATATTTCATCGAAGAAAATAACTTTTGTGTTAGTTAAAATACTATTAAGCTTACGTAGAGATTCCTCCTTGTACTGGCTTTAGCTTCTGTCAATAGTTAAGTACTGTCGAGGTATTCTACATACATATAACCACTATTAAAGAATATTTGACAAGTTGAAATAAATTATAGGTTTTTTTAACTCATCCAAAGCACCTGTTTTAAGAATAATAGGGTGCTTTTAGAGGTGCCCTTACTAAGGGAAAAATCAATCACTAAATACGTAAATTAATTTATTTTTTAGCTATAAAATAAATAAGGAGGAAAGAATTATGTGCAGGAATCAATTTCAAGAAGAATATAACTCTAATGATGTGGATTTAATCCAAAAACAACGTTATCGTGTCATTACAGGCGCATTTATTGATAAAGCAACAGCAGATCAAGTTGTAAATGAAATAAAGGAGCTTTATGGGCTTGTTGCATATGTAATACCTGAGCAAGTCAAAAAGTCTAACCCTTCTCTTTGAATTGGATATACTAAATTACCTTTCATTATAAATAATAATTACGTTTCTGGTGCAAAAACTTCAAAATAGCTGTAAGTACTCTCCAAACCTGGGACACACTGATACTAGTATCTATGAAGGACGTGATTAGTATGGAAAAGGGAAATTTATTCAAATGGAAACATTATTAACCTGATCTTATCTTATTAACTGGGAAATGGTATCTGCGGTACAACCTAAGTTTTCGTGATTTAGTCGAAATGATGGAAGAGCGTGAACTATCTAAGGCTCATACAACCATTATGCGTTGAGTTCATCAATACGGACCTGAATTAGATGAACGAGTACGACGTTATCTTAAACCAACCAATGATTCTTGGAGAATCGATGATAACTATGTAAAAGTTAAAGGTCAATGAATCCACCTGTGTCGTGCCGTTGATTCAGAAGGAAATACTATGGATTTTCATTTGAGTGAATCAAGAGATAAACGTGTAGCCAAGCGCTTTTTTTTAAAAGCCTTGGCTTTTTCGCAAGTTTCTAGGCCTCGTGTGATAACAGTAGATAAGAACCCAGCTTATCCTATTGCCATCCAGGAATTAAAAAAAGAAAAGCAGATGCCTGAAGACATCCAACTAAGGCGAGTCCAATATTTTAACAATATCGTCGAGCAGGGTCATCGTTTTATCAAAAGACGTATTCGCCCGATGTTTGGATTAATGTCCCTACGGACTGCCAAACAGATTATTGCGGGAATAGAGGCTATGCACATGATTAAAAAAGGGCAGACTCTCCAAAGGGAGAAGTCTGTCCAAAATCAAATAAAGCTCATTCATAAACTATTTGGAATAACTGCATAAGAACAAACTTATTAGAAATCTATATATCTTTTTCAAACAAGCAGAATCTTTGCACCAGAACCGATTTTTGGTAATTAAATTCCAGGGGTATAGATTTTAAATTTTATTTCTTACAGATAAAAGGGAAACAAAAAAGATCTGTTTATTTATTAAGTAAAAAAAGGGGAATTTTTCTATTTCAAATTTCCCCTAAAGAAACATATACTATAACTTGGTAGCAAGGGTAATAAGCTACTAACTTTTTAACCATTCTTTAATATTGATATGTAATACAGGTGAATTTTTCTTTGGGACCCTCAATAATTTTGTGTAAATAGGAGTTTCCTTTTCTTATGAACGTTACCCACTAGTTTGCTTTAAACATCATTTGTAGCTCTGCGCGAGCTTGATCGAAACCAATATGACATCTTGTCGCAAAGCGCTGATTATACTGGTCAAACTGAGAAACGAGGAAGCGTTCAAGTGACTCTTCGTTAGGGAATTGTTCTTTACGTTTACACGAGATTTGATGTCTTCTAAAAGTTCTTTCCAGACAAAGGCGGATTCGTTAGGGGCGATTGTATAACCAAGTAATTCTTATGAACCGTCTTCGCGAATGCCAACCGCAATATAGACAGCTTCTTTTGACACCGTATTCCGTTTCAAGGCAATGTACGTAGCATCTAAATAAACGCACGCATAATGTGCGCACAAAGTTCGATCACGAAAGGCTTCTACCTGTTCAGACATCACCTTTGTCATATTTGAAATGGTTTGAGGCGTGTAGTGATGGCCATACATGCGCTCCATTAGATGGGCAATTTCAGCTGTCGTTACACCCTTTTAGAACATATGAATGACAAACACTTCAAGCGTATCATTGGCTCGTTTATAAGGAGCCACCGTCTGTTGCTTAAAGTCGCCATTCCGATCACGAGGAATAACGAGATGAAGTTCTCCAAACCCTGTGTGCAGCATCCGTTCGTACGAACCATTTCGTGAGTTCCCCGTATTAAATCCAATACGATCATATTTTTCGTAGTCCAAAAAAGCTGTCAATTCGCTCGCTAAGAGCGTATTAACCGCATTTTCTAAGTGAGAACGGAAAATTTCCGTCACATCTTCTTTTTGGACTAGAGCTTGAACAAGATCTGTTGTAAACTGATTCATAGGAAGACCTTCTTTCTTTGAATTGTTTGTGGTGACTTAATTCTACAAGAAAAGATCTTCCTTTTTGTATTTATTCATTTACACAAGATATTTTACGCTCTCGTTTATCTAGGCTATATAACGTATCTCTTTAAATTAGTTTCATTGCTTCGATATATATTATTATTTTATTTACGCAGTCTTCCACTGAATATAAATCCGTTTCAATGACTAATTCTGGATTAACGGGTTCTTCGTAGGGGGAATCAATTCCTGTAAAGTTTTTTATTTCTCCTGCCCTAGCTTTTTGATAGAGTTTCCTAGGATCCCTTTTTTCACATTCATCTAGTGAACACTTTACATATATTTCAATAAACTCTTTCGGCTCTACAAGTCGACGTACTTGATCTCTATCTTCTTGAAAGGGTGAAATAAAAGCTGTAAGAATAACCTGGCCACTATCTACAAATAATTTCGATACCTCACCAATTCGCCGGATATTTTCTGCTCTCTCTTTTTCTGAAAATCCTAAATCTTTATTAAGTCCATGTCGAATGTTATCACCGTCTAAAACATAGTGATTGATTTTACGTATAAATAATGCTTTAGCCAAGGCATTTGCAATTGTAGACTTTCCAGAACCTGATAAACCAGTAAACCATATAATAAAACTTTGATGTCCATTTTGATCTCTTCTCAGTTTCTTTGTAATCGTGTAATCATGCCAAGTAATATTCCTGTTATCAGTCAATCTTTTTCCTCCTTTTTAAAACTTTCTTGTTGATTCTGAAGACCTTTCATTAATACTTCCACAACTTCTTTTCGACTAAATGTACTTGGAGGCAGTTCTCCATTACGTAACAGTGCTCTAACTTTTGTACCTGAAAAGATAACATGATGCTCTTTACCATGTGGGCATGTTTTAGTTGAAGCCATTGCATCACATTTTTCACAATAAAAGCTATGGTCAAAGAATAGTAACCTGATTCCAAGTTCTCTATCTGTAAAATAGCTAAATATTTTTTGAGAATCATATGTTCCATAATAGTTACCTACACCTGCATGATCACGCCCTACAATAAAATGGGTGCAGCCAAAGTTTTTACGTACTAATGCGTGAAACACGGCTTCCCTTGGTCCTGCATATCGCATTGTTGCTGGAAATACTGACAAAAATACACGATTTTTTGGATAATAATTATCAAGCAATACTTCGTAACTTTCCAGCCGAATTTCTGCTGAAATATCATCATCCTTGGTTTCCCCAACAAGTGGATTTAAAAATAGTCCATCTACAATCTCTAAAGCAGACTTTTGGATATACTCATGAGCTCGATGAATGGGGTTTCGTGTTTGAAAACCTACAACTTTGTTCCATCCTAATTCAGAAAATTTTTTCCGGGTTTCCTTTGGATCCATATAATAAGGAGCAAATTTATCTCTACTTATTTTACGAATAAGTTTAATTTTTCCTCCTGCATACACATCGGGTCGTTCAAATAACCTATTGACTCCAGGGTGATTTATATCACTTGTTTTATAAACTTCCTCCGCTTCCCTTTTTTTATCCGGTTTATATAACTCTTCTAATTTTAGTACCCCATAAACAATGCCATCTTTTATAAGTTTTACCCATTTATTAATATGAAGTTGGCTTGATTTTTCTTCACTAATAGGTAATGTAATAGGAAGACTCCATACAGTACCATTTGACAAGCGTATATTCTCTAGAACAGATTTATAATCTCTATTTATCATAAAGCCTTCTAAGGGGCTATATGCACCCGTACCAATAAGTTCAAGATCACTTAATGCAGTATTATCTAGCTCAATTTCTTGTTCAATAAGACTATAGTCGAAATTTGGTTCAAACAAATTAATTAACTTTCCCCCATGCGGTTTATTTTGTTCTACGTTCTCTTCATAGCTAAGTTGTTTAATTAAATTGGATTTTACAAATTCATAAAGTTCAATATCTAATTGATTATTTATCTTTATTTTCTTAATGATTTCTTCTGGAATGTCCTGTAACTTAGGACGTGATTTTGTAATATTTTTTTTCTCATATTCAATATTACTCCACCCGAACCTTCTTTCTAATAGAGATAACGATTCATTAAACATTTCCGTTATCCCTACCACCTCAAAGTCATTCAGCCTCTCTTTGGCTTTTTCTATACTTATTTCGGAATGCAAATGTGTGCCACAAATCTGAAGAGTTTGTCCGTTCTTAGCTTGAGGATCCCATTCAATATATTCTTCAAAAGACATATCTTTCATCTTTTCCTTATAATAACCTGGGTAATCTTTTAAAAAATAATATAACGAAATTACACGTTCAACAGGCTCCCGTAACATTGTAAAATAGATATAAGGCTTATCAGTAAATTCGTGTACTCCATAGAAATGATGCCCCGATATCGCTTTTATTGTCTCTCTTTCTTGTTGCGTCAATTGATTGAAATGCTCTTCCATTTTTTCTATGGGTACATGATCATACAGTTCATTCCGGCTATACAATTTGGTGAAAATATGATTTAAGGTGGTCCCTCCTGTTTTAGGAATATGCATAAATATAATGAGTTTATCTTCCATAAATTAGATTTCCTCCTAAAGATTAAAAGTCTGTCTTTATATCTATATTTTAAAGACGTAGCAAAGGTTTCCATCACCTAATATTTATATTCCAAGGAGAAAAAAAGGTTCTGGTGCAAAAAACTCAAAATAGCTGTAAGTACTCTCACAAACTTGGACATACTGATACTAGTACCTATGAAGGACGTGATTAGTATGGAAAAGGGAAATTTATTTAAATGGAAACATTATCGACCTGATCTTATCTTATTAACTGGGAAATGGTATCTGCGGTACAACCTAAGTTTTCGTGATTTAGTCGAAATGATGGAAGAGCGTGAACTATCTACGGCTTATACAATCATTATGCGTTGAATTCATCAATACGGATCTGAATTAGATGAACGAGTACGACGTTATCTTAAACCAACCAATGATTCTTGGGGAGTCGATGATAACTATGTAAAAGTTAAAGGTCAATGAATCCACCTGTGTCGTGTCGTTGATTCACTTAAATGAAATACAATGGATTTTCATTTAAGTGAATCGAGAGATAAGCATGTAGCCAAGCGCTTTTTTAAAAAAGCCTTGGCTTTTTCGCACGTTTTTAGGCCTCGTGTGATAACAGTAGATAAGAACCCAGCTTATCCCATTGCCATCCAGGAATTAAAAAAAGAAAAGCAGATGCCTGAAGGCATCCAACTAAGGCAAGTCCAATATCTTAACAATATCGTCGAGCAGGATCATCGTTTTATCAAAAAATGTATTCGCCCGATGCTTGGATTGAAGTCCTTACGGCCTGCCAAAAAGATTATTGCAGGAATAGAGGCTATGCGCATTATTAAAAAAGGGCAGACTCTTTAAAGGGAGAAGTCTGTCCAAAATCAAATAAAGTTCATTCATAAACTATTTGGAATAGATGCGTAAGAACAAACTTATTAGGAATCTATATATCTTTTTCAAACAAATGGAATCTTTGCACCAGAACCATAATTATAAGGTTTTTTGTGCAGTACCATACAAATAGACAGCTAAAGTATTTTAAGTGGAAATACTTTAGCTGTCTATTTATTTAGTAATTTAATCATAAAAAAGCTTTTATTTCTTAATCTTGATAATAATAAATTTAAATATTGATTAAAGAGACATCATTTTTAGTGTGGCTCGTTTTATCACTTCTTTCTCTTGCCAACTGGTCAGAAGAAATTATTTTGACATCCATTCTTTTAATTCAGTTAACATCTGTCGGTAACTCGGAGTTAGGTAGCAAAAATCTGTTCGAGTATTAATGATAGTGCGATCCAATACTATTTCCTCATCAGGAATAATTTCAACATCATCTTTCTCGAAAACTTCTTTAATCAATTTTAGCAACGTTAATTTTGATAGTTTTTGCTTTGAATGTAAATGATATAATCCAGTAATGTTATTTTCCAAGAAGAATTCAATGGCTTTGGCTAACTCTAAGGTTGTTACTCCATTCCAAAATACTTTTTTATAACCTTTTATTATCCCTTGCCGTTTCATAAACCATAGAAATAAACCAATCCCATCTTCTTTTAATTCAGGGCCTATTATTGACGTACGAATTGTTAAGTGTTTATCATCAATGATTTCACCAAGTTGTTTAGATTGAGCATATACAGAGGCACCATCTGGGGAATCGTTTTCTGTATAATCCCCTTTAGATCCTGAGAAGACGCAATCTGTACTAATATGAATTAATTTACCTTGGTAACGTTCAATTAATTTAGCTAATTGATGTGGTAGTAAGCTATTTATTTGGAAAGCGCGCATAGGATTATTACTCGCGTGCTCATTTAAGATCCCAATACAATTAATAATAACATTAGGTTTTAGAAATTCTATAGTTTCCTCGACCTTCTTAAAATCAGTTACATCCAAGTACATACTATCTTTATCGTTCGAATTTCTTGATGTATAGAACACATCATAATGTGTATTTTGCATAAAATATTTTGTGATTACGTGCCCTGCCATTCCTTTCCCACCGAGAATCAGCAGTTTCATTTAAATAAAACCACCTTTCATCAACATCTCTCTAATTTCCTCTTTGCTAATTACCTCTTTACTTGAATCATATTTTTCTAGATTTACGGGGGCATATTGTGAGTAATATTCTTTTAAGCCTGCAATGTAAATTGGAGGTAAGATAACATAGTATTCGTCATCGTAGGTAACAGTTGTTGTACTTTCATATTCAGATAAAAGCAGTTCATGGATTTTTTCTCCAGGTCTTATACCTAATGTTTCAATTTCAATCATTTCTTTACCAGAAGCCTCTATTAGTACTTTTGCTAAGTCAATAATTCTACAAGTAGGCATTTTCATTACAAAAATTTCTCCGCCTAAACTTTCAAATGTTGCTTTAAAGACTAGTTTTATCGCGTCCTCTAAAGTTAGAAAGAAACGCGTCATATTTAGATCAGTAATGCCGATTTTGCCCTTCTCTTGAATTTGTTTTTTGAATACATGAATAACGCTTCCGTTTGTACCTAACACATTACCGCCACGTATACAAACAAATTTAGTTTTGGTATTTAATGTATTTGCATGAATAATCAGCCTTTCCCCCATCGCTTTTGATAAACCATAGAAGTTGGCGGGGTTTGAGGCTTTATCAGTAGAAATATAGACCACTCTATCTACATTGCAACTTATAGCTGCGTCTATTACATTTTGTGTTCCATGTACATTTGTTTTCAATGCCTCAATTGGCTGATCTTCACATACTGGAACATGCTTTAAAGCAGCTAGGTGAAAAACATAATTCACATCTTGACAGGATTCCATTAATGCTTCTTTTTCTTTAATATCACCAATTATGAAGCTCAATTTAGGATGGTTGTCAAACTCTTGCTTCATTGTGAATTGGTTGGACTCATTTCTTGAAAAAACACGGACTTCTTTAGGGTTATGTGTTAATAGCTGTTTAACTAATTCATACCCCCATGAACCTGTACCGCCTGTCACTAAAATAGTTTTATTATCAAACACCTTTTATTCCTCCTAATACTACTTTAATCACTTT
>Ga0209463_1001333_pt1 | contig 15359 bp, 17 predicted proteins | sample AgamicMgSfrz_FD_187169 | JGI IMG/M metagenome (GOLD analysis project Ga0209463, IMG submission 187169) | Agave microbial communities from Guanajuato, Mexico - Mg.Sf.rz (SPAdes) (version 2) | ecosystem: Host-associated > Plants > Phyllosphere > Phylloplane/Leaf | place: Guanajuato, Mexico... | reverse complement strand
ACATTTGTTGAGCATCTTTCTCACCGAGACCATCTTGGAGCCAAAGCGCTACTCTTCATTGTTTTTGTATATTTAGGATACCTTATTGCTGAAATATATTTAAAACATAAAAAAAACGCTTTCTTTCTCACTGCAGTTTCTATGATCACTTTTTTTAGTGTGCAAACTTTAGTGTTTTCTTTTTTCTAGGCTGATGTTATGAAAAGAAAAAGGTTTATAAAATTTATTAATGTGTTATACAAATAAGCGTTGACATTTCAAATGTGACATAATATTATAGAAAACAAGAAGATAAAACGTTTTCAAAAATAACCTCAAAAGGCAAAAAGGAGCGCTATAAGATGGGAACAATTATTTGTCAAACATGCAGTGACACAATCGAGTATTTTGATAATGAGAAAGTATCAACGCTTTACGGAACGTGCCCATATTGTGAGGAAAAAGATAAATAGAATAATAGAATAATAAAATAAAAAAGCTCTGCATTTGCAGAGCTTTTTTTTATTTTATGGCTTTATGTTCTTTAATGACTCGAAGTGTCTTTAATGTGTAATCCTCAGGCCCTTGAACAGGAAGACCTTCTTCAAGATTTTTCTTAATATATTGGAGGTTTTCCTCCATAATAATTTCTCCAGGAATAAAGACAGGAATCCCTGGTGGATAAATCATGATAAATTCAGCTGTAATACGTCCTGCTGATTCTTCAAAAGGAACAACCTCTGTTTCTGCATAAAAAGCATCCCGAGGTGTTAGAGAGAGTACAGGGATGTCTGGTAAGAGCACAGAGATATCCTCAGAGCTTTGGACGTTGTCCTTACACTCTTTAACAAGTTCTGTTAGTGCTTCTATAAGCGTGTTAATATTTTCTATTGTATCTCCTGGTGTAATAATACAAAGCAAGTTATAAAGATCAGAAAGTTCTACTTCAATATTGAAGCGCTCACGCAACCATTTTTCTGCATCATAGCCTGAAATGCCAAGCTCTTTAATTGAAATGATAAGCTTTGTCGGATCCATATCATATGTTGCTTTCGTGCCAAGAATTTCACGTCCAATACAACGGATATATCCAATTTCATTAATTCTTTTACGTGCTGTCTCAGCAAGGTCAATAGCATACTCTGCAAGTTCTTTTCCTTCTGTTGCAAGTCTTTTACGAGCAACATCTAATGAAGCAAGCAAAATATAAGATGTTGATGTTGTTGTTAACATGCTTAAGATGGACTGAACACGCTTTGGTGAAACAAGTCCTTCTTTCATATTAAGAATAGAGCTTCCTGTCAAAGATCCACCTAACTTGTGCACACTTGTAGCAGCCATATCTGCTCCTGCTTGCATAGCTGATAGTGGAAGATCATCATGAAAATGAATGTGAACTCCATGAGCTTCATCAACAAGAACAGGAATTGAGAATGAATGAGCAAGTTCAACAATTCGCTTTAGATCTGCTGCAATTCCAAAATATGTTGGATTAATAACAAGAACAGCTTTTGCATCTGGATGTTGATAAAGTGCTTTTTCTACTGCATCTGTTGTAATGCCATGTGAAATTCCTAAATCAGGATCAATTTCAGGATGAATAAAAATAGGGGTAGCTCCTGAAAATATGATAGCACTCATAACAGATTTATGAACGTTACGTGGAACTAAAATTTTGTCTCCAGGTCCACAAACAGACATCACCATCGCTATAATGGCTCCGCTTGTACCTTGCACAGAGAAAAATGTATGATCAGCTCCAAAAGCGCGAGCAGCAAGTGCTTGAGCTTCTCGAATCATTCCGCCTGGCTGATGGAGATCATCAAGCGGTGCAATATTAATCAAATCTATAGAAAGGGCATTTTCCCCAATAAACGAGCGAAATTCTTCATCCATTCCACGGCCTTTTTTATGACCTGGAATATGAAATTGAATCGGGTCTTTTTTAGCGTGCTCGATAAGACCTGTAAAAAGGGGTGTTTCAAACTGCGAAGACAATATACTAATCCCACCTTAATTATCAAACTTAAAAAACAAATGAATTATAGCACTTATAGAATGGTTTGCAAAGCTCTTTTTCATAGCTTTTCCGTTTTGAAAGGAAAAATAAAAAGAAGTTCTAAAAAATGAAAAGAAGTTGCGTTTATTCTATATTGTGAGGCACAATGTTAAAAGAGAAGTAAATGATAGGAGATGAAAGGTATGGAATATCAATATCCAATTTCAATTGATTGGAGTACAGATGAAATTGTTGATGTTGTTCGCTTTTTTGAAGCAATTGAAAAAGCATATGAAAAAGGAATTTCACGCGAACAGCTTATGAGCACATATAGACGCTTTAAAGAAATTGTCCCAAGCAAATCAGAGGAAAAGCAAATTTGCAATGAATTCGAAGAACAAAGTCATTACTCACCGTATCGAACGGTCAAAAAAGCAAAAGACGCACCAGAAGAAACTTTTATTCGTATGAGATAAAAAAAGAAGAGCAACTTGCTCTTCTTTTTTTAAATCGTAGCTCCTAATTTATATAGAGGAAGTAGCGTTGTAAAGGCATCTTTAAACGTTTGGTCCCATTCATCTTTTGACATCTCTATAGCCTCTTTTTGCGGAATACGTAAACCACAAAGGATTTCTGCTTTTTTTACCTTTTCTAAGCGGTCAAAGAGAGCTGTTAAGTCTTCTCTTGATAAACCCTCCATTGAAATAGTATCAGGCTTTGTATGGTCTTTTGACCAAACAAAATAAGATGGGATGCTATTTTCGATTTCCTCAATATGTGTTTTTAGAACTTTTCCATACTCTGTTTTAATATCTGCTTCATAAATAACAGCAAACCAAATAAAGACGTGAGACTCAAAAAGTCCGATTTGGAAATGTGGATGTCTTTTATACCCGCGCTTATTTGCTGCAAAAGCAACCCACGTATCTTTCGGTGGATTGACAGAGCGTCTGGCGTGTTTTGCAACGTGTGCAAACATTTCTTCCTGACATAGAGAAGATAGAAATGGAGCATATATTTCGCCTAAGCTTTCTAGCTTTGGACGTACTTGTTTTTTTAATTCGCCCATACGCTCATCAAGACCATCCACTGTAAAAACATTAAAGTCTTCTTTTGTAAATCTCTCAAATTTCATGGTGTACCTCCAGATGAATGTTTTTTTTAGAATAGGTAAGGGTAACTAATAAGTAATCATATCACAACTTAGATAGAACAATAGAGGTTAAAACCTCTAAAGCCTATTTTTAAAACTTTCTTACAAATGTAGTTACAAGATATAAATGTTCTACATACGATATAAAAATAATATATTCTGAATATTAAAACTTTTCGTCGAACTTGTTATGTTAAGAGAGGGGGCTTCAACAATGAAGCAAGTAGTAAATATTCACAAAAGAACCGAATATACCAACCGTTTAGCAGTGTTGAGGATGGAACTTGATTATGAGCTTGCCACTTTGTACGAAGCAATGATCGAAGAAAATGAGGAACAAAAACTAAAAAGTAAACAAAAATTAGAAAAACTTCGCCAAGAGCTATTGAAGTACAGCGAAAAAAAACAATAGTATGAGCGTTATAAAAAAATAAAACTTGTTTAGACTATACAGGTCTGTATAGTCTCTTGTTATGAAGGTTTTAGAATAACAACTATAAAAAAGGATGAAACTTGATTTGTGGCGCTGATTTTCATAAGCTACTTTTATAACTTAATTTTAGTTTGACTTTTAAGGGGGTTTGCGAAATGGAAGATTTTTGGGAAAATATTTATACATATGCTACATCATGGATAAAAGAAGCGGGAGAAATGATTAAAGATTCTTTTAGTAAAGAGCTTCTTATTGAAACAAAATCAAATCCAAATGACCTTGTTACAAATATGGACAAAGATGTTGAAACTTTTTTATACGAAAAAATTCAAGAAACGTTTCCAACGCACCGTATTGTAGGAGAAGAGGGACATGGAACAGATGTTACATCGGCAGAAGGGGTCTTATGGGTTATTGATCCTATCGACGGTACAATGAATTTCGTCCATCAGCAGCGTAATTTTGCTATTTCCATTGGTATATTTGAAAATGGCGTAGGAAAAATTGGATTGATTTATGATGTTATGCATGATGAGCTTTATCATACAATTCGTGGAAACGGGGCATATATGAATGATATCAAGCTTCCGATGCTTACTGAATCACCTGTAAAAGAAGCTATCCTTTCCCTAAACGCTACATGGGTAACAGATAATCACCGCATTGATCCATCAGTTCTTTCTCCTCTTGTAAAAGATGTTAGAGGAACGAGATCATATGGTTCTGCTGCTCTAGAACTTGCTTACATTGCCGCTGGACGTCTTGATGGTTATATAACGATGAGACTTGCTCCGTGGGATTTTGCCGGTGGTCTTGTATTGATCGAAGAAGTAGGAGGAGTAGTTACTAATGTTTACGGAGAAGAACTTAATATTTTAGAAAAAAATAGTGTTTTTGCTGGTGAAAAAGCCTTTCATAAAGAAGTCCTTCAAACGTACATTAATAAAAAGAGATAACTATGGAAAAACTGTCGTTTCGTTCATACACAGATGAAGACTTCCCATTTTTTCAGCAGTTAGTTTTGGCAAGCAAAGAATGGGAAAGTGAAGAATGCTCTGCAGAGAATCTTCCTGCTTACTTAAAAAAATATGAAATGCTTCAAGGCCATTGGACGATATATGAACAATCTGGAGAAAAGGTAGGGCTCTCTTATAGTTTGCCTTGGGCTCCATCAAATGAAAAACCTTGGCTTGGCACACTACTTGTCAAAAAATCACGAAGAGGACAAGGAATTGGAAAGGAAATTATTACACAAATTGCCGAGCATTTTCAGGGAAATCATAAAGCTTTTTTTTGTGCTTGTCCTGTTGAAAGGACAGGCTGGCTACAATTTCTGGCTTCGTGTGGCTTTGAGCAATTTAAAGTAGAAAAAAATGAGGAAGAAAAAGAATACGTTATTTTAGTTTATCCTCTTTAAAAAAAGCTATAAAAAGGACAAAACGTCCTTTTTATAGCTTTCCAGCTTCACGAAGCTTCTTTTTTGTTGTAAAACCAAGTCCAATAATAACAATAAGTGCAACAATACAACCAATTACTCCAACAATGCTACCTTCTCCGAGAAAAACCCCAATTAACATAATTGATAGCGTTCCCAAGATCGCATATAAAAGTAAACCCCATTTAATTGACTTCACCATAAACCCTCCCAAATGTCCTTCATATTGTGAAGAATATCTTAAGTGTACCGAAAAACCGAAAGCATTTCTAGTTTCTTTATGTTATAATATCCTAGGCATTAGCTTGATATGTGTGAAATTTGGATAAGCTAGTGAAGTATTTACACAAAAGTATGGGAGTTGAAGGGCTTGAACATTCGTCAAGACTTACGAAATATTGCAATTATTGCCCACGTAGACCATGGGAAAACAACACTTGTAGATCAGCTGTTACATCAATCTGGAACGTTTCGTGCTAACGAGCAAGTTCACGAACGTGCAATGGATTCAAATGATCTAGAACGTGAGCGAGGAATTACAATCCTAGCAAAAAATACGGGCATTCATTATAAAGATAAACGTATTAATATTTTAGATACACCAGGACATGCTGACTTCGGTGGAGAAGTAGAACGTATCATGAAAATGGTAGATGGCGTTCTTCTGGTTGTCGATGCTTATGAAGGGTGTATGCCTCAAACGCGTTTTGTACTTAAAAAAGCGCTAGAGCAAAATTTAACACCAATTGTTGTTGTAAACAAAATTGACCGTGACTTTGCTCGTCCAGCAGAAGTTGTGGACGAAGTAATCGATCTTTTAATCGAACTTGATGCAACTGAAGAACAGCTTGAGTTTCCTGTTGTTTATGCATCAGCAATCAACGGAACAGCAAGCCGTAATGCTGAAAAGCAGGATGAGAATATGGAAAGCTTATTTGATGCAATTATTGAGCATATTCCAGCACCTGTGGATAATAGCGAAGAGCCTTTACAGTTCCAAGTTGCGATGCTTGATTACAATGACTATGTAGGCCGTATTGGAGTTGGACGCGTTTTCCGCGGAACGATGAAAGTTGGTCAACAAGTTGCACTTATGAAAGTTGACGGTTCTGTTAAACAGTTCCGTGTAACAAAAATGTTTGGTTTTATCGGATTAAAACGCGTTGAGATTGAAGAAGCAAAAGCAGGAGATTTAATCGCTGTATCTGGAATGGAAGACATCAACGTTGGGGAAACAGTTTGTCCTGTAGATCATCAGGAAGCACTTCCTGTTCTTCGTATTGATGAGCCAACTCTACAAATGACGTTCCTTGTGAACAACAGTCCTTTTGCTGGAAGAGAAGGTAAATTCGTAACAGCGCGTAAAATTGAAGAGCGCTTGATGTCAGAGCTTGAAACAGACGTAAGTTTACGCGTTGATCCTACTGATTCTCCTGACGCTTGGGTGATTTCGGGACGCGGAGAGCTTCATCTTTCAATCTTGATCGAAAATATGCGTCGTCAAGGCTATGAAATTCAAGTATCAAAACCAGAAGTTATCATTAAAGATATTGACGGTGTTCGTTCTGAGCCGGTTGAGCGCGTACAAATCGATGTACCAGAAGAGTACACAGGTTCAATTATGGAATCAATGGGAGCTCGTAAAGGTGAAATGTTAGATATGACAAACAACGGCAATGGCCAAGTTCGTCTAATCTTTATGGTACCTTCTCGTGGTCTTATCGGTTACACAACGGAATTTTTATCACTAACTCGCGGATACGGCATCATTAACCATAGCTTTGATAGCTATCAACCAATGCAAGCTGGCCAAGTTGGTGGACGTCGCCAAGGTGTGTTAGTATCAATGGAAACAGGTAAGGCTTCTTCATACGGAATTATGCAAGTTGAAGAACGTGGCGTAATTTTTGTTGAGCCAAATACAGAAGTTTATGAAGGTATGATTGTTGGAGAACATTCTCGTGAAAACGATCTTGTTGTTAATATTTCAAAAACGAAGCATGCAACAAACGTTCGTTCTGCAACAAAAGACCAAACAGTAACAATGAAAAAACCTCGTATTATGTCTCTTGAAGAATCATTAGAATATCTAAACGAAGACGAATATTGTGAAATTACACCAGAATCTATTCGTCTACGTAAGAAAATTCTAGATAAAAATGAGCGCGAAAAATCAGCTAAAAAGAAAAAGCTTGCAAATAAATAATGATAATTGTGGCCTTAAAAGTTAATATCTAAAGGAGCGTGATTGATGATGGGTGTAAGTGAACGCCTTCAGTTTTTTGCGAAGCTTTTTAAAGTGGACGAAAACCCCGAAGCGGGCATGTGGTTATTGTACTTTACCATTCTTTTGCTAGCCGTTGTTGTATACAATTTAGGTTTTGCGCGAAAGCTGCCTATCATCAAGAACGTAATCATTTATGCATTATTAGCTTTTGGCTGCACAATTCTTACGTTTTTCGGAGCCTTTTTACCTGTAGCAGAGGGCTTGCTCATTGCGGTTCTTGTGCTTGGGGCCTACAAAGTGCGCTTGCATCAAGCAAAGAAAAACGAACAAATGTAAAAAAGCGGGATAGCGTTGTTGGACGTTATCCTGTTTTTATAAGCAAAAACGTTGTTGAGGTGGAGAAATGAGAGTTCAATGCGTAATTTGTGATGTAATTGAAACAATTGATAACGAATTACCGTTAGCCAAAAAAATTAGAAATCGTCCTATTCATACATATATGTGTCAAACGTGTCATGACCGTATTACAAAGCGTACAGAAGAGCGAAAAGCAACAGGGAACTTTAAGCTTTATGAATCAAAAAAGGACGAAGATGAATGGTAAAAGTTTCAGATGTAAATGTAGTGTAAAAAAAGGGTGAATAAGTAAGAGAATTTTCTGAATTCTATTTTCATTTCTTCTAAAACACGTTATGATAAACATAATCTTTACTGATTGTTGTAAAGAGGTTGTAAGGCAACTATCAATCCTGTCAATGGAAGAGGTGCTAGAAATGTCAAACAGAAACGTAGCATGTACATTTACGATGAAATTTATAAAAGTAGATAAAAACGCTTAGTCTTTGCATGGAAAAAGACTAAGCGTTTTTATTATTCTTTATCTTGAAGTTCATTATTAGACTGATCGTTCTGTTCTTTTTGTAGTTCTTGCTGATTTTGTTCATTTAAGCGATCATTATTTGTATTTGTTTCATTTGGATGTTTTTGTCGTATTTCATTAGCCATTTCAGGTACAAAGCGATCTACAATTGCTGCGAGCTCGTCGAGAACGCCTGTCACAGGACGTCCGTTTCTAATTTCTTGGGCCATCCCTTGTAAACGAGAGAACGTATCAGGATCAGCAATAACAACAGCGTTCGCACCATTTGGGTCATGTTTAAGGCTTTCAGCAACAGCATACTTGATAGAACTTACTTCTGAACGATCAAGATCACCTCCAACATCGATGCCAACAATAGCGTATTTTCCAACAACAACGGCTGTTGCACGTTCAACTTTCGGGACGTCTGTTGCAAGGTTTATCAGCCGTTGGGAGATAGCGTTATTTGATTGTTGTTCTTCAGGTTGGGGAGTTGTATTTTTTACTCGTACTAAATTATCATTGTTTCTTTCATCGTTTGCTGCACTGTTATTTTGACAGCCTGTTAGAAATACTACAAGTAGTACAAGCCACATAAAGTATTTTTGCATACAGCAATCTCTCCTTTTATAGTGCGTAATATGGCGATGAGACCTTTTTAAAACTTCTTTGAACATATAGCTAGCATAGGAACAATGGCTTTTCTAAATTATTGTCTGTTCATTCTTCTATCTTTATGCATGGCTACATATAGTAAAAGAAGTAGAGGATTATTGTCACATTACATAGAAAGGTGAGAGTATCGGGTGCTTATTCTTCAAAGAAGACAAATGGAGGGGGCAAAAACCTTTGAAAAAGATTTATGTGTTAGATACGAACGTACTATTACAAGATCCACACTCTATTTTCTCTTTTAAAGATAATGAAGTCGTTATTCCAGCTGTTGTACTGGAAGAAGTCGATTCTAAAAAGAGATATATGGATGAAGTAGGGAGAAATGCCAGACAAGTATCTAAACTTATCGATGGTTTTCGTCAGCATGGCCGACTTCATGAGAAAATCCCACTAGAAAATGGGGGTTCACTGCGGATTGAGCTTAATCATCGGTCATTTCATCAACTTCAAGAAGTATTTGTAGAGAAAACAAACGATAATCGCATTCTTGCAGTTGCAAAAAATCTTTCTCTTGAGGAAGAAACAAAAGAAGAAGGAAGACAGGTTATCCTTGTTAGTAAAGATACGCTTGTACGTGTCAAAGCAGATGCGATTGGTCTTTTAGCAGAGGACTTTTTAAGCGACCGAGTTGTCGAAGTAAACCACCTTTACTCGGGTTTTCTTGATCTTTACATTCCAAAAGACGAGCTTAATCGTTTTTATGAACAAGGTGAGCTTAGCTTATCACAGTGGGCAAATCATCCGTTCTATCCACATCAATTTGTTGTGATGAAAGACGCATTTGGAGGCTCTGGTTCTGCTGTTGGGATTGTTGATTCAACAGGAGAGAAAGTGAAAAAGTTATTGTTTGATTATGAGCATATTTGGGGAGTGAAACCGAGAAACGTTCAGCAGACAATGGCACTTGAACTTTTGCTACGAGATGATATACCACTTATTACTCTTATCGGCAAAGCAGGAACAGGTAAAACACTTTTAGCATTAGCATCAGGCCTTATGCAAACAGAAGATTTGGGGTATTATAAGAAATTGCTTGTTGCTAGACCAATTGTTCCAGTAGGGAAAGATTTAGGGTTTCTACCAGGAGAAAAACAAGAAAAGCTCAGACCATGGATGCAGCCTATTTATGATAACTTAGAATATCTATTCAATACGAAAAAACCTGGAGAGCTTGACGCTATTTTAGCAGGAATGGGTTCTATCGAAGTAGAAGCTTTAACATATATAAGAGGAAGAAGTATTCCAGATCAGTTCATCATTATTGATGAAGCCCAAAACTTATCTAAACATGAAGTGAAAACAATTTTAACTCGTGTTGGAGAAGGAAGTAAAATTGTTCTTATGGGAGATCCTGCCCAAATTGATCATCCATATTTAGATGAATACAACAATGGGTTAACGTACGTACTAGAAAGATTTAAAGAACAAAAAGTAGCAGGTCACGTACAGCTTGTGAAAGGGGAGCGTTCTGAACTCGCGCAGCTAGCTGCTGATCTTTTGTAAAATAAAACCGTTTCCTCATGTAGAGGAAACGGAGCTTAATTAACGAACTTGAAATTCTGTAACATGTGTTGCTTCTGTTGTGCCATCGCTTTTTAGAAGATGAACAGGGCCATCATCTTTAAGCGGTTTGCCATCTTTTGAAAAGGCTAACAAATAGCTATAGGCTTCTGTAAGGGGTACAATGACTTCGCCCTTTTGAGTTATAACGGCAAGCTCACAAGCCTCGCTGAGCGGCTCAGCATTTTTTAAAAAATGAGAAAGATGAATAGCAAATGATCCTGTTAAAATACGTTCACGTTCGTATTTACGTTCAGATTTCAAAGTAGGAGGAGAAACGTTTCCTTCACTAATTTCACGAGACCACTGTCTTGCTGTTAATTCTTTTGAATCGCTTTCATCATTTTGACTTTTAAGCGTTTGTCTTTCAACTTTGCGATCATCAAAAATCCAGACGCTCGGATCTAATGTAATTGGATAAGATACTTTTCCTTTTAAGATGATAATATCATTCACTATGAAAAACTCCCTTTGTTTACAATAATTAATCTCCGCTCTTTTAGTATAAAGAACAAGAACAAAGCTGTCATCTGCAAATTATGAATGTTCTTAATAAATCAACGATCTTCGTTAGAAGCCTATTTTATAAATGTAAAAAGACTTTTATTTTTCAAAACTGTTCTTCTTAATTTAGAATGAACTACTTGTTTTTTCTTGCAATTTAGTTCGTTTAACTGTATGATTTATAGATAGAATAGGAAATCGCTCGGGAACGGAGGGATTAATTTGACGCCTGAGGTTGCAGTAGATCATCGTGAAAGAGCATACGCACTGCTAAAGGCGGATGCGGAGAAGATTTTGAAGCTTATTCAAGTTCAAATGGATAACTTAACAATGCCGCAATGTCCTCTTTATGAAGAGGTTTTAGATACACAAATGTTTGGCTTATCACGTGAGATTGACTTTGCGGTAAGACTGCATCTTATCGAGGAAGATAAGGGGAAACAACTATTAGATCGCCTAGAACGCGAGCTATCAGCCTTACACGAAGCCTTTACAAAAAAATAAGAAGTATAAAAACTCAAACTTAGGCTCAGTCGGTTTGAGTTTTTATCATTTTACGTTATAAGAGGGCAATAATCCCTAGTTTCGTTCTCTCTCATTCAAAAGTAGGAGATTTCTTATTTCATACATAAAGGAATTTGTGCCTAAAAGGAAGAAAAGATAAAAATAAGAACTTTTTGTCTATAGTGCTCAACTTTCAAAAAGGACAGGTTTTAGACTTACTTAGAAAGGGATATACCCTACACACATGCTGCACCTTACTTATAACACAGACAACTTTTTCATCTCAACGATGTTGAAGGGACGAGGGAAGAGACTATGTTTAAAAAGATGTTTCGAAACTATGACTATTCAATTATTATTGCGCTTGTTCTTCTGTGCTCAATTGGTCTTGTAATGGTTTACAGTGCAAGCGTGATTACGGCTGTTTCAAGGTATGATTTTGCACCAGATCACTTCTATCAAAGGCAGAAACTCTCGTTGATTATCGGAGCGTTGGTGTTTTTTGTGACGATGATTATTCCATATCAGCTTTATGCTCGCTTTATTAAAGGAATATTAGCACTCGTCGTTGTGGGGCTCTTTCTCGTGAGTATATTTGGACACGTTTCGAACAATGCCGCAAGTTGGCTACGTTTTGGCGGCTTGAGTATTCAGCCTTCTGAATTTGTAAAACTTGCCATTGTCTTATATTTGGCAATGGTGCTTGAAAAACGACAGCCATATCTTAATGATTTTAAAAGGGCATTTACAGGACCGGTTTTAATCGTTATATTTTTAACTGGATTAATCGCTGTTCAACCAGACTTTGGGACAGCCATGATTGTAGTAGGGATTGCTGCTGCTGTTCTTCTTTGTTCTGGCATTGATAAGTATACGTTTAGAAAATTTTTGGCTCTTGGTGTTGGAAGCGTGCTCGTTATTCTACCAATTGCTTGGATGTCAGGCTATATTTCAGCAACAAGAATTGCCCGTGTAACAACAATGTTAGATCCATTCAAAGATGCATCAGGTGATGGTTTTCAGCTTGTTAATGCATATATAGCGATGGGCTCTGGAGGATTTTTTGGAGCTGGTCTTGGCCAGAGTGTGCAAAAGTACGGATATCTCCCAGAATCACATACAGATGCTATTATCGCCATTATTGCAGAGGAATTAGGATTTGTTGGTGTAGCGACGGTCTTATTTCTCCTTGCATTTATTATTATTAAAACACTGCTTCTCGCGAAAAAATGTCAAGATGTTTATGGAAGTTTAATTTGTATTGGAATTGCCACAACAATTGGAATTCAAGCTTTTTTCAATTTAGGTGGAATTACAGGTGTTATTCCCCTTACAGGTGTTCCACTTCCTTTTGTGAGCTACGGAGGAACATCAATTTTACTTCTACTAGCATCAATGGGAATTGTTGTTAATATATCTATGTTTACAAATTATCGAAGTAAGAAAGCAGAAGGAGAGGAATCACCTTTGCGAGCTGTAGATTCAAAGACAGAGCGTTCTTTTTAAAAAAATAGGTGAATGTTTTTGTCGAAAAACCACGAAATGTAAGCGTACATTTTCGTGGTTTTTTGACATGTTATTCAGAAAATTTACACATAACCCTTGTGAGCATTAAAAAGTTCAAGTAATATATCTTCATATAGCAATTTTTTTGATGTACAGTTTTTGATGTAAAGGGGAGAGGGTAAAATGAGCACAGTAACAAAAAATATTGGGAAAGTTTTAGTTGCAAACAGAGGAGAAATAGCAATTCGGATTTTTCGGGCTTGTACAGAGCTGAACATTCGAACGGTTGCTATTTATTCGAAAGAGGATACAGGATCCTTCCACAGATATAAAGCAGATGAAGCATACTTGGTTGGTGAGGGGAAAAAACCAATTGATGCTTATCTTGATATCGAAAATATTATTGAAATTGCTAAAGAACATAACGTCGATGCGATTCACCCAGGATACGGTTTCTTATCAGAAAATATCCACTTTGCAAGACGCTGTGAAGAAGAAGGATTAACTTTTATTGGACCAAAAAGTAAACATTTAGATATGTTTGGAGATAAAGTAAAAGCTCGTCACCAAGCAGTAAGCGCTGGGATTCCTGTTATTCCAGGAACAGATGGTCCTGTTTCTTCCCTAAGCGAAGTTGAAGAGTTTGGTGAAAAATACGGCTATCCATTGATGATTAAAGCATCTCTAGGCGGCGGTGGTCGTGGAATGAGAATTGTCCGCAGTCATTCAGGACTAAAGGAAGCTTATGATCGAGCAAAATCTGAAGCAAAAGCAGCATTTGGAAATGATGAAGTATATGTTGAGAAATGTATTGAAAATCCAAAGCATATTGAAGTGCAAATTCTTGGAGATTATGATGGAAACATCGTTCACTTGTATGAGCGTGATTGCTCTATTCAGCGTCGCCATCAGAAAGTAGTGGAAGTTGCGCCAAGTTTATCGCTTGGTGAAGATCTTCGCCAAAGAATTTGTGACGCAGCAGTTAAGCTGGCAAAAAACATCCAGTACATAAACGCTGGAACCGTTGAGTTTCTCGTAGCTGGAGACGAATTCTACTTCATTGAAGTAAACCCACGTGTACAAGTAGAGCATACAATTACAGAGATGATTACAGGGGTCGATATTGTACAATCTCAAATTCTAATTGCTGATGGTTATTCTTTACACGAAAATGCGATCGGAATACCATTACAAGAAGATATTAAAACAAACGGCTATGCGATCCAATCTCGTGTAACAACAGAAGATCCACAAAACAATTTTATGCCTGATACAGGTAAAATTATGGCCTATCGTTCAAGCGGTGGTTTTGGAGTTCGTTTAGATACAGGAAACAGCTTTCAAGGAGCCATTATCACACCGTACTATGATTCACTTCTTGTAAAAGTAACAACATGGGCTTTAACTTTTGAACAAGCTGCAGCTAAAATGGTTCGAAATTTAAAAGAATTCCGAATCCGTGGAATTAAAACAAACATTGCCTTTTTAGAAAATGTTGTAAAGCATGAAAAGTTTTTAAAAGGAGATTATGATACATCATTTATTGATGCTTCTCCAGAGCTTTTTGTGTTTCCTAAACGAAAAGACCGTGGAACGAAAATGCTCTCTTATATCGGAAATGTTACAATTAACGGATTTCCTGGAATTGGAACGAAAAAGAAACCGGTTTTTGAGAAGCCACGTGTTCCAAAAATTTCAAGCAGTGAGCCGTTTGTAAACGGAACTAAACAAATTTTAGATAAAGAAGGCGCAGAAGGGCTTGTAGAGTGGGTAAAACAACGAAAAGAAGTTCTTCTTACAGATACAACGTTCAGAGATGGCCATCAATCATTGCTAGCAACGCGCGTGCGTACACACGATTTGAAAAAAATTGCAGAACCAACATCGCGTTTGCTTCCTGAACTATTTTCAATGGAAATGTGGGGAGGCGCCACATTTGATGTTGCTTACCGCTTCCTTAAGGAAGATCCATGGGATCGCTTAATTGAACTTCGTAAGCAAGCACCAAACGTACTGTTTCAAATGCTTCTGCGCGCATCAAATGCGGTTGGTTACAAAAACTACCCTGATAATGTTATTAAAGAGTTTGTGGAAAAGTCAGCACAAGCAGGGATTGATGTTTTCCGTATTTTTGATAGCTTGAACTGGGTTGATGGTATGCGTCTTGCAATCGATTCTGTTCGTGATACAGGGAAGATTGCAGAAGCGGCAATATGCTATACAGGGGACATTTCAGACCCAACTCGCCGTAAATATAACCTAAACTACTATACAGACTTAGCAAAAGAGCTACAGGAGTCAGGAGCCCATATCCTAGGCATTAAAGACATGGCTGGATTATTGAAGCCTCAAGCAGCATATGAACTTGTATCAGCTTTAAAAGATAAAATTGATATTCCAATTCACTTACACACGCATGATACAAGCGGAAACGGAATCTTCACATATGCAAAAGCTATTGAAGCAGGAGTCGATATTGTCGATGTAGCAGTAAGTTCAATGTCTGGTTTAACTTCACAGCCTAG
>Ga0209463_1001332_pt1 | contig 15360 bp, 17 predicted proteins | sample AgamicMgSfrz_FD_187169 | JGI IMG/M metagenome (GOLD analysis project Ga0209463, IMG submission 187169) | Agave microbial communities from Guanajuato, Mexico - Mg.Sf.rz (SPAdes) (version 2) | ecosystem: Host-associated > Plants > Phyllosphere > Phylloplane/Leaf | place: Guanajuato, Mexico... | reverse complement strand
TTGTACATAAAATGCTCCAAGGTTTGCGTCTATTGCCGTAACAATTTTTTTAAGGAACTGTTCTGATAGAGACGTCACGGATACATGACGGCTGTATAGTTTGATAATTTCAGCAGAATTCGATTGCACCCAATTTTGCTTTGATATTTCATCAACGAATTGCTTCTCTTTTACTGTGTAATTTTCAAGGGATGCAGCCATAGCATTAAATGCCTTCGCAATATCTCCAATTTCATCTTTAGATTCCATTTCTATGCGCGGTACTGACGATAAATTAGTGAAATCAACATCCTTGATGACATGGACGATAGAGTTGATATTTCTGCTTGTGCTTCTAATAACCCAAAGCATCACAAATACTATTAGAATAAGTGCTAGGGAAACAACTGAAACAAGATAAATAACGAGCTGTTTATAAGTCCCGTTTGCCTCATCGAGCGCATCAGTCATCAAAGATTCTTGATCGTCTTTAAACTCATCAAGTTTGCTTAGTAAAACCTTCCGATTACCTGCACCTTCATTATATAGTGTTTGAAGCTCTTCTTTTGAGCCATTATCATTGTATAAGTTGATGAGTTCGTTTTCTGTCCGAACAAATTCCTCATAGCTTGCATAAATTTCTTTAATTAAAACTTTCGCTTTATTAGTATTTAATATTAATTCAAGCTCATTTATTTTAGTATTAAGAAGTGAAATGTCCTCCGCTGACGACTCAACAAATTCTGTATTAGTTTCCTCGCTGCTGCTGCTGATTAAGTTCAGCATATTACGGTCTTCTAAATAAATCTGTTGCCTGATCTCTGTAGCTTCATTCACTTTATGATAGCGGTCTTGTACAATCTCTAGCATATTGTCTCTAATTGACTGCATCATAATAAGTATGATTCCCATTAAGAGGACCATAAATAAAACGGTCAATCCTAAACCAAAATATTGCTTTCTTTTGTAGCCCACACGAGTTCCTTCTTTCTACTTGTCTATACCATCAACTATAGCAAACTTTTTGCTAGTTTACTAATTTACACCTTTTTATATGTAAGTAAGCAGGGGAAATATAGAAATTTAATAGGATAGTTTATAAAATTATTAGATTAAGATGTATTTTAGTAACTACTTCCTAAGGTAATATTTGCTGCAAGAATTAATTATAGCACAAAAATTTCACTTTAGCGGTTAAACAAAAAGAACCTAAGCAGTATTTGCTTTTGGTTCTTTACATGTTTAATTATCCTGAAAAGAACATTATACAATTAATCTCTTCTCATGAACTTCAGATGCCAAGGAAAAAAGAAGAGGAAAACAAAAACATATATAGGAAGTGAGTACCATGTATTCCACCCTTTATTCACCATATAACCTGTAGCTACCGCACCCCATTCAAGTAGAAATGCGATTAAGGCGAAAATGCATCTATATACGTAGGATTTATTTTCCGTCAAAAAATTTAGATATATCAAACCGATTGCTGCAGGTACAAACGCTACATATATATAATCAATTGGAGACGTGACAGGAGAAGGACCAATTTGAAACGCTTTAAAGACATCCCCCACTAATACATCTCCGAGCCAAGTACCAAAGCCGAGGATACCTGTACTAAAATATATTTCTTTTAATGTCAGCTTCTTTGGCATACATATTAAAATGAGAAGAAAGACCCCAATCAAGGTATACGGATACCACATAAATTCCACAATCCTTTCGCAACGTAAAGTATTCTTAAAATATCCTTATAACGGACACGTTATACAGCAGCGAAAAAAAATGGAATAATTTTAATTAAGAATATCTAGTATACTCCAGCTATCTCCCCCTCCTTATACCAAAAAAGGTTCTGATTGAGCTTAATTATCGATTTTTCGAAAATAGTTATAAACCTTTTCTAATTTCTTGCGATGATTTCCTTTTGGACTTTCCATATTTCCGAACTCAAAAAACTTAACCTTTTTAATACCGACAAAATTGAATAATGCTTTTCTCATAAGAATCTTATGGGCATTGTTCAACCATAGTAATGGATAATGAGTAGGTCCTTTCATTGTAGAAACACATACTACGGATTTGCCCTTCAAAAGTCCTTCTGGAAAAAGCCCTTTTTTATCTCTATAGGCAAAATTGGAAGCAAACATTTGGTCAATATATCCTAGAAGCATAGCAGGCGGTCTTCCCCACCAAATTGGATATACAAAAACCAGCTTGTCGGCCCAGGTCATCTGCTGTCTGTATTTTTCCAAATTAGGATCAATATGCATATCTCGTCTACGCTTCTCTTCATTGAAAACTAACGCCGGATTAAAACCTTCCTCGTATAAATCCAGTACTTGCACCTCTTTTATGTTCGAATTTTCTCTGCTGCCCTCTACTACTTGCTGCAGAAAAGCATAATTTAAACTTTTATGATTAGGGTATGTATAAATCACCAGCATCTTCATTAAAGCACCTCTTCATTCAAATACTTGCCTTGGTTATAATTAGTTCCTCTAATAAATATTCTCTTCGCCGGAAATAAATCCTTTATACATTATGATTGTCTTACCAAAATGCCTCCAGCTTAAAGGTTTTGTCCCTTTAATTTATTGGTATTAAATTGATTTAAGCTAAATAGCTTTAAAGCAGGAGGTGTTTCCATTGCTAAAACTCTTCAAAAAACGGTGGATACTCTTTGATCAAGCGGTCAGCCCTTATAAGCCTTATGTAACGGTTGATTATGGTGTCACTTCCGTTTCACCTAGAGATATCATTGGCTTAAGCCATACACCAAAGGAGATAAAAAATGATGAGAAGCTGATTGAACTAAGAAAATCCGTTGAAGCTAAAGGATGGGACGACGATTTGCATGCTGATTTACATTTAGTCCGTCTTCCAAATGGAAAGTATGCTGCTGCAGGTGAAGCAAATCATTTGTCGTATCTTTCCGACCAATTAGATATTCCTAAAATAAATGCACATGTATCTATTCTCATCCCAGAGGAATATATCCCGGAAAATATAAAAGTAGAAATGGAAGAGTACTCTAATAAAGAATATCTATTTGAGAAAAGATCTTCTAAACTGCTTTCTTTAGCTAAATTTCTTAATTTACTGCCTAAAGAAGATGAGAAAGAGTAACCTATCTTTTTCTATTAAAAAATTTTCCTCCACTTCATATCTTTATGAACATTCTCCCGTCTGTTATCTGCTGCTGCAAAAATTAAAAAAACAGAGCATCAATCGGATGCTCTGTTTCTGATTTATATTTTAAATACGTTTTGCATTATAGTATTTAGATTTCCAATAGCTGTTGCTTAAACTTGTAATAGTTACGCCTTTAGTAGAATCTGCATGGATAAATTTATTGTCACCTATGTAGATACCGACATGGGAAGCGCCTTTTTTATATGTTTGGAAAAACACCATATCTCCCTTTTTCAACTTGCTTTTAGAGACTTTTTGACCTTTTTTGTATAGATCAGCAGTTGTTCTTGGTAAATTTTTGCCTGCTTTTTTGAATGCATAATTCACAAAACCAGAACAATCAAATCCGGATTTTGTTGTGCCGCCCCATTTATATTTCGTACCTATTACCTTTTTGCCCTCTTTAATTGCTGTATCTTTATAGGATGCTGCCTCCACTTTTCCTTGATCGATAGGAGACGGAATAAACACCCCTGCGAGTAAACTTAAACTTGCCAATACTGCGATAATGGCCTTTTTCATGATGGTAACCTCCAAAATTATGTGTTTTCCATTGGCTATGTATCTCGACGTTTTAACTATCTTAGTATATCAATATATTCAGAAAAATATAGTGAATTCTCATTACACTTTCATTAATAAATATTACAAGTATTACAAAAAATAAGAGATTTTGAAATGATAGAGGAATATTAAGGAAGGAAAATCTATTAAAAAAATGGCAAGAAAAAAAACCGCCATTTTAGGCGGTAATACTTTTGTAAAAAACTAGTTTTATTTACTATTAGTTAACCCTTCAAACTCATTCATTTTCCCACAAATTTCTGTTTGTGTGGAACTTACCACATCCTGCGAGTTTTTCGTTACTTCACTAACCTTGCTAACCTCTTTTGCTATGTTTTCAATATTTGTATTGATTTTTTTTATAGCATCTTCAACATTTCCGGCTAGTTTTCTTACTTCTGTTGCGACTACATTAAAACCTCGTCCATGCTCACCAGCACGAGCGGCTTCAATTCCAGCATTTAAAGCAAGAATATTTGTTTGTAAGGAAATATTTTGAATTGATTTAGACAAATCTCTGATTAAGTCTGTTTGTTCTTCTAAAGATTGAATCGCTTGCATATTTTCCTTCGCATTCTCACTGACAATTTCACCTAAATCTAAAGAAAGATTCTTTAATAAGGAAACAAGCTCCAAAGTTTTATTTTCACGTTCTGTAATATCTGTGGCAATTTTTAGTACAGCACTAGCTTTTCCTTGATCGTTTAAGACAGGAATATAAGTGGCTTCCAGCCATAGTAAGTTACCATTTCTTCCAACTCGTTGGATTTTCTCCTGGAACTTGGTGCCTTTTCTTAAGTTATCCCATAATTGTGCATATCCCCTGCTGTTTTGCAATTCATTTGTGCAAAACTGCTTATGCACCATGTCTTTCAATGCATGAACACTATATCCAAGGGTATTGGCAAAATGTTCGTTTGCCCAAATAACCTTCCCATTCAAATCAAATTCTACAATGGCTAAATTCGATTCTAGGGCTGCTAATACAGAGTTGGCTTCTAATACTTGAGTACTTATGTTGATTCGTCCAGTTGTGGTCAAGTTCGTTCTTCCTTTTTCTATTTAGTTTTACTTACTATCTTTAAAGATATTATCAGGAATTTACATTATTATTAGGATATTTTTAAGTTATAATCCCCTCTCGGTAACCCAGCCATCATAGATTTCCCTTAGACCTGTGGTTTTGCGTCCTTACCTTTCAATAAGTTTGCCTTTTTCTTGAGTACCATTTCTACTTCAAAATTTTTTCCAGCTACTATTTATAACGGTTGTAATTCCACTTTTTAACATAGGAAAATATTCCTATGTTTTATCGTATTAAAGGATGAAAACCTAAACATGTAGAAGCTAGCTAGAAAGCAGTATGGAATATTTCATTGGGAGAGGAGAATAATCATGAGCAGCCCTATTAAGAACCAACTTGGTACTATCTTTATTCCTGTAAGTGATATTGAAAAGGCAAGAGACTGGTATTGTGATTTATTAGGTATGCCTTCTAGTAGGGAAATCCTTTTTGGTCATTTGTATGTCCTGCCAATGCAAGGAACAGGAAATCGTGCTGGACAGCAAAATATACGCACAAGAAACAATTATTAAAAAACCATTATTTCATTTTAATACAGAAGACATAGAAGCAGCATTTACTTTCGCAGAAGAAAAGAAAGTCGAGGTAATAACCACTATCCAACACGGACACTATTTCACTTTCAAAGATCCGGATGGAAATCATATGATGGTCTGTAAGTGTTGAATTAGAAGAGCATAGGACAAAAAATTATCTCAGTCTATGAAAATAGGCGATTACATGCTCCACATAAAATAACTAACCCTCTACTACATAAATACTCTGCCTTGATACGACAGATTTATCTGCGTATAATTTAAAGGAAACTCCAAATATGGAATTTTTTTGATAGATACTAATGTAGGCTTATTTTTATTTAGAAAGAAGTGATGTTGTGAGTACCCATAAGGCGTTAATTATTGATGATGATGCAGAGCTTTGCAAACTGCTGCAAAATTGTCTGTCTGCTGCTGGCATTTATACAGATGTTGCCCATTCAGCTTCGAAGGGCTTATCTCTTTTCCAGAATGATTATTATAATGTTGCTATCCTTGATGTTATGCTTCCTGATATTAATGGCTTTAGTTTATTAGAGGAGATGAGGAAAAACAGCAATATTCCTATTTTAATGCTGACAGCTAAAGGTGATGAGACCGATAAAGTGAAAGGATTGCAGCTTGGTGCAGACGATTACTTAACTAAGCCCTTTGGTATTCGAGAATTTCTGGCAAGGATTGATTCTTTAATCCGGCGCAATACGATATTAAATACTCAATCTACTGACGCTGATAAAAGTAAGTTAACCCTCCCTAATATATCTATTAATGCAGCTGATCGAACAGTTTATGTTGAGGGCGAGTTTGTAAAACTTACAGCAAAAGAATTTGACTTGCTGTATTTTTTGGCAGTGAACAAAGGTAGAATCTTTACAAAAAGCCAATTATACAATCAAGTGTGGCATGATGAATATGCTTTTGACGATAATAATATCATGTCCTTTATCAGTAAATTACGCAAAAAAATAGAAAATCCCTTCAACGGTCTCCAATTTATCGAAACAGTACGGGGAGTTGGTTATCGGTTTAATCCCCATGGTTAATATTCTATATATTATTATTACTATCATTTTGCTGCTCGTAATTATTTTTCAATTATTATATGTACGTAATATAAAAAAACAGCTTGAAGATATAACTGCTATCGTCGATGACATGGCAAAAGGAAATTTAGACAGAAGAATAGTTATTGCCGAAAATTCAATTGCAGCAGATTTAAGTTACAAAATAAACGAAGTTGTTATAAATTCTAAGACTAAAATTGTAGAACTTAAACAATCCGAAAAAGCATACCGTCAATTGGTTACTAGCTTGTCCCATGATTTAAGAACTCCATTAACCTCTTTAACTGGCTATCTTGAAGCAATAGAACTTGGTTTAGTAAAAGAATGCGATATAGATCATTATTTAAAGACGTCATTAACAAAGGCGCTCGATCTTCAATATTTTATCGACACTCTGTTTGAATGGCTCAAACTGGAATCTGGTGAAAGGCTGTACCACTTGGATGAAGTGGAGATATATGAATATACAAGAACCTTAGTGGCTGACTGGATTCCCCAACTGGAGAAAGCAGGCATTGACTATGTTATCTCTATCCCAGAAAAAAGGCAGTTTATGACAACAGATAAAACAGCATGGAAACGCATCTTCGATAATCTCATGCAAAATATACTAAACCATAGCTCTGCCTCTTCACTTTTTATAGATATTTATGAAAAAGATACAAAGTTGTATGCAACAGTTCGAGACGATGGCTGTGGTATACAGGAATCTGATCTACCGCGGATTTTTGAAAGGCTTTATAAAGCTAATACTGCTCGCGGGGTGAAAGGCAACGGCCTCGGATTAGCTATAGTGAAAGAGCTGATAAAAGGCATAGGTGGACACATAACTGTCAATAGCAAGCTGAATGAAGGCACCGTATTTTTTATTACATTACCTCTAGCCTCTCCACAATTAAACAAGAATAAATCAAGTTAATGGCAAGGTTTAAGCAAGGTTAGCCTGTTATTCTTGTCATGAAAGGAGAGGAATATATTGAGCGAGTATATTATTCAAACAAAAAAGCTGACAAAAAAATACGGCAGCAATACTGTTGTTAATGATGTGAATTTAAATGTGCGGCAAGGCCATGTTTATGGTTTGCTTGGAAGGAATGGAGCAGGTAAAACTACAATAATGAAAATGATACTTGGTTTATCCTCCATTTCCTCTGGTGAAGTGTATTTATTCGGACAGCCTTTGAAAAAGAATCAACACAAACTATATCCTCGTATAGGATCCATTGTGGAGATACCAGGCTTCTATCCTAATCTAACTGGAACAGAAAACCTGCAGATTTTTGCAAGGTTAAGAGGAACGATAAAGAGAGACGCCGTAAAGCGCGCCCTTGAAACTGTCGACCTCCCTTATAATGACAACAAAAAATTCTCGGCTTATTCATTGGGAATGAAACAGCGTCTTGGCATTGCGAACGCCCTTCTTAATGATCCGGAATTATTGATTCTGGACGAACCAACTAACGGACTTGATCCAATCGGAATTGCAGAAATTCGGACTTTCATCCGCCGTTTGAGTACAGAATTTGGAAAAACGGTTCTTATATCCAGTCATATTCTTTCAGAGATCGCACTAATGGCAGACGATATCGGCATTATTGACAAAGGTGTTCTTTTGGAAGAAAGCACAATGGCCGAGCTTGAAAAGAAAACCAATAAATATATTCGCATTTGTGTTACTTCTCAATCTCAAGCAGCTCATGTTCTCGAACACAACCTTGCTATTTCCGACTATTCCGTAGAAGCAGATAACACCATTCATATTTACGACACGACTATGAACCTTGTAGATTTAAATAAGGAATTGGTATCAGCAGGTGTAGGTGTTTCTACCATTCAGATTTCCAACGACAACTTGGAGGAATACTTTAAAAAAATCACAGGAGGTGCAGGCATTGCTTAATATCCTAGCTGCAGAATGCATGAAGCTTCGTCGAAACAAATTAATGCTCATTTGCACAGTTATCGCCCTGATACTGCCTTGTCTGCTGATTGCAGATGATATTTACCAGTATAAAGGCACAACGCCTGATGATTCTGTTATCACTTGGCTCTTCAGTCAATCGTTATTATGTCAGTTAATTATTTATCCAATACTAAGTGCCTTTTTGCTGACATTTCTTATCCAAAAGGAATATAGTGACCACACAATGATAAATACTATTACAGCACCTGTTAAAAGAGGCAAGTTTCTGACTGGAAAGATTATCGTTTGGGCAGTTTGGCATATAGTAATAACACTGCTTTATCTCGGGATTGTTGTTATGGGTGTTTATCTCTTATTTGACAGTCAGAACACTAGTGAATTTCTATCTGAGATTACTAAGATGGTGTTAAAAATTGGAATGTACAACTTCTGCACACTGACACCTGTCATTTGGATAGCTGTAATGCAAAGGAAGACTTTTTATCCTTCCCTGCTTTGTGCCCTTATTTTCAGCGCGATTGGATTTGCTGGTCTTTATTGGCCAGAAACAATAAGCAGCATTGTTCCTTGGTCTGCGGTAGCATTATTAAGTGCGCCTGAAGTAGACGTGTTTAAAGGATTAGCGTATACATCTATATCCGTTTGTGCGTTTATTGGCTTGTTTATGTCTTTCTATTCGTTTAAGCATCAGGAGTTATAAGTTTACATCGCGGGGAAGTTGAACATATACTTCTTTCCCCAGCGATGTTGATAAGTTTCACATGGGGACACTTCTTACAAAGAACTACTATAAACTTATTCCTGTCTGCAGGTGAGATGAGAATAGAATTGTATTTATCGTAGGATTCGTTTCAACAATAGTGCGGGGTTGATAGCGGATTTCTTGTTTTCTTAAGAGTGTCTATGCTTTGCAGCCGTATGGACGTAGTGAAGGGACCGTACTTAATAATTAAGCTGTCGTCTTCGATGACATAATAAGAAAGTCAGCCAAAACCACAGCATTAAAAGTGGAAAAATAATCGCGCCAAGTATAACGATGATGATGAACATATATAAACGGAATGGTTCGACAAAAAGTCCTTATGTACCACTTCCGATGGCAAAGGTACAAGCTCCCCATATAATAACCGTTAACCACCAGTCTTTTTGTGACTTAAATTTTAATTAAGTCACCTCCAAGAAAAATGTAGTTTAGGATATTCATCCTTATATTATCCTTTTCTCTCTAACAGTTTACTTGTACTTAAAGACTGCAGAAGTCTGCAGTCTTTAAGTATTGTGCTTTTTATGTATGGACTCTTTTAAGTCGTTGTCAGTTTAGCGTAAATGATGAAAAACACAGTTAATTCAACTATTATAAATATAGATGAAACTGGGACAAGTAAATTAAAGATAAAAAACAGCGCCAGCATTCCTAAAAATAAGCCTAAGTGATAAATTTTCAAACGATGGTGCACATGTCTGTACTGGTGAAATACAAACGTAGTCGAAAAGAAATACAGCAAAACAGACCCGAAGGTGAAGTATAAGCTGAAATGATAGTCAATTTCATGTAATACCATAAGTCTGATAGAAGCCGCTACTGCACTTAATGACATTAGTATAAACAGATGTCCATAGATAATGGTTTGACCTGCGGTTTGAATTGATTTATCTACTTTCTTCTCCACATTATCAAAATATTGCCACCACATGGCAATAATCAGCAGAAACGCCCCAATCGCAAAACTGATAGATTCCCAGTCTCCTTGTGTAGGCTGAATGACTGCCAACGTACTGACAAGAGATTCACCAAATAAAATAATCGTAAATAAGCCAAATCTCTCTAGTAAATGTGCGGTGTTAGTAGGTACTTTCACTAAATATTTACGACCTAGTAAAGGCACAATGATATCGATTAGAATTCCTAAATATAGGATAGCGTAGCGAATCCACGATTCAAAGAAAAGTGACAATAGTGAAACAACTATTCCTATCCAAAAGTATTTCCCTAAATATTGTGCTGCCAGCTTTCGAGCGCCTTCTTCAATGCGCTGCACCACAAGATATTGAACAGCAGTAACTGCTCTCAAGCCGATATAGCCTATTAAGAAGGACAGATAATACGGATCAAAATCCACCGATAAGCTTGAAGTCATAAGTAAAGCAAAAAACATTTGCAGAATTAAAAAAATCCGCTGATGAAACGCATCCTGCCCGAATCGGTTAACAAACATTGTCTGTCCTACCCATGCCCACCAAATCGGCACAAAGATCAGCACAAACTTAAATAAATACTCTGCATGGATATGTCCGTCTTCCACATGAAGCAAAACATGTGTAGCAACTGCAACAGATGCTACAAACAGTAAATCATAAAAAAGCTCTAGCCATGTCACTTTCTTTTCATGCAACTTTGTATTCCTCCTCATTTTCCTTAAAATAATGATATCTCTCTGTTTGTATGTAAAAATTCAGAACATTCCTCTTGAAAGTCTTTTTACCCTTCCAAGAATGCCCTTAAAGCCTATTTTAACAGAATAATTACGTTATAAATAGGTGCTATAGTGCTTCGATCCTTTAGAACTAATATAACTGCCGGTCGGCAACTCTTATTATTTAAAAGCTTTATTCAAGCTCAGCAAGAAGCAAACGTACTTACTGTTTACTTCTTCCGTTAATAGTTCCTTTTCGTTAAAAGATTAACATAAACACTTAACAGCATTTCATTTTCTTCTCTGCTCTCCAATTGTATTTATATAGAATAATTTAAAAACCTTACAAAAGTTAATTTCTTAACTAGTTGATTATAATTTTATTATGTAAATTAACTTCCCCTACCATTACCGAGATAATTAATTGTTCCCCACTCTCTAACTAACTTAAATCCTAAATATTTTCGCTTTTATCCTGCTGTTTTTACTTTTCTTAATTACTATAATGTTAATTTGTTAAGTTTCTCACAAATTTTAGTTATAATAAAGATATAAAAACTTAACGAAGAAATTTTTATAAATTATCTTGAAGGAGATTTAGTTAATGGACGAACAGCATCAATTAGGCCCTAAAGTTGAAAGAAGCTTTGAACTAATCGGAAAAAGATGGACGGGCTTAATTATTTATGTTTTGTTAAGCGGACCTAAGCGCTTTAGTGAGATACACAAAATCATTCCTGATTTAAGTAAGCGAATGCTGACTGAACGAATGAAAGAGTTAGAAGATCATGGGATAGTAATTCGGCAAATTGTAAAAGAAAGACCTGTTCGAGCCGAATACTTATTGACAGAAAAGGGACTGGAATTAGGAAAAATATTAGGCCCGATAAGTCAATGGGGTGAGAGCTGGATGAGCGACTAGAGAGTTCAAAGGAACTCCTATATATATTGAATATAATTAATAACAACTTTTATGCAAACGAAGGAGTAGAAAATGTCTAATATACTATATATCACAGCTAATCCCTTTAATGAGACGACATCATATAGTATGGCGGTAGGACGAGAATTTATTGATTCGTACAAGCAATTACATCCTGAGGATAATATCGTCCACCTTGATTTATATGAAGCAGAAATTCCCTATCTAGATAGAGATGTTTTTAATGGCTGGGAAAAACTAAAAGCAGGCACGCCTTTTGAAAAACTTTCACACACTGAAAGGTTAAAAACAGGACGGCTTGCAGAATTAGGGGGCCAATTCTTATTGGCGGATAAATATGTATTTGTAAATCCAATGTGGAATTTCTCCATTCCTGCTGTCATGAAGACATATATAGATGCCGTGACAGTTTCAGGGAAAACATTTAAGTACACAAAAGAAGGCTCTGTTGGACTGTTAAAGGGAAAAAAAGCATTCCATATCCAGTCAAGCGGCGACATTTATTCTTACGGTTCTGAAGCTAAAAATGAGATGAGCAATCGTTATTTAGAAGTAATGATGAATTTCTTTGAAGTTTCCTCTTTTGAAAGTATTATTATTGAGGGTCATCAGAGATTTCCTGAAAAAGCCGAAGAAATTAAAGCTAAGGCTATTATTCAAGCAAAAGAGGCGGCAGCAGATTTTTAACAATTTACGGTTTTTTTGACACTATAAAAGGCCAGACATTATATATCTGGCCTTTATCTATTAGATTATTTTTGACTTGCTGCTACTGCTGCACGAATACCAAGTAAGTAACTTTCCTCACCGAATCCTGAAATTTGACCTGTTGCAATGTCAGCAAAAACAGATTTATGGCGGAAATCTTCACGTGAATGGATATTAGACATATGAATTTCCACTACAGGTACAGTCAATATAGCTAATGCATCTCTAATCGCGTAGCTGTAATGTGTCCATGCGCCTGCATTTAGCACTACACCATCTACCCCATTTAGGAACGCTTCGTGAATCTTCTCGACCATTTCACCTTCATGATTTGTTTGATATGCTTCCACTTCGATTTGCAGTTCGTTCGCTAAATCTTGAATATTGCTGTTGATTTCTTCTAAGGTAATTGTGCCATATTGCTTCGGATCACGTTTACCGAACATATTATGATTGACACCATGTAACATTAGAAATTTTTTGCTCATTGCTTCTCTCTCCAATCGTTTATTATTGATTGTCGCCAAATAATATTTCTTTTACTTGCTCTACAGGCATATCCACACCAGTAAACAGCTTAAATCCTAAAGCTCCTTGCCACAACATCATTCCTAAACCGTTAATAGCTGTTGCCCCTGCTTCCTCTGCCTGTGCCAACAATTTAGATTTTTGCGGATTGTAAACTACATCCGTTACAACTAAATCTGTACGCAGCACATCTAAAGTATCATCAATAATACTTAAATGATCTAGCGGCTTCATGCCAAGGCTTGTACCATTTGCCAAAATAGCACTTTCTGCTACTTCACGACGGAATGCGTCTTTATCTTCTAGCGGAAACAGATTAGCTTTTACTCCGAACTGCTTCATTTCTTTATTAATATAGTCTACGTTTTCCTCAGCTTGTACGAAGAAAGCATCATTTCGAGCGAAAATGCTGATTTCGCTTATACCTGATTGAACTAACTGAATTGCGATTGGAGTGGCAGCACCGCCAGATCCAACTAGTGTTACTTTTTTGCCTTCAAGTTTTACACCATGTTCCAATAAATTCTTCACATATCCTTGACCATCAGTATTGTAGCCTATTAATTTGCCGTCACGATTAACTACTGTATTGCTTGCACGTGCATATTTTGCAGAATCATCCAGTTCATCTAAGAACTCTAATACTTTCATTTTATTTGGCATAGATACATTGAATCCTGCTGCTCCTGCTGCTTTTAATCCTTTAACTGTTGCTTCCAGTTCATCATTACCTACTTCAAAAGCAAGGTATGCATAATTTAAATCTGTTAAAGTGTATGCCAGATTGTGCATACGTGGTGAAAGACTATGACCAATTGGTGTTGCAAGCAATCCTACTAATTTTGTTTTTCCATCAATATTTTTTTCATGTACGTTAGACATATTAGTAATCTCCCTTTTTTTTATAAATTTGTATTTTTATAATTAACTATTAAGCAAAAATCTTTTTAAATCTGCCTAATACATATACAGCAAGAAGGACACTGACTACGGCAATAACCATATCGAATACTAATGTCATTGATATGCCTGCTGAACCTACTAAACTACTTGTAATAATCGGAACTAGTATAAATGATGCGCTTGAAGCAATATTTACATACGAAGATGCAGTTGCTTTGTTTTTTGGGAACAGCTTCATCATAATACTTAATGCCAATTGCAAAATTCCTGAAGTAAATAAACCCATTAAGAAGGTACACACTAAAACAATTCCGTAAGAATTCACCATAAACAAGACAAGCATGGAGATAAATGCGCCGATTGGATAAACGATTGCGACCATTATTGGTGAAATAAATTTATCTAATACAACAGCTAGTAACAACACGGAAACAAGTGCTCCGATACTGAAATAAGAAAGTAATTGCACCGCTTGACTTGATTCAAGTCCTATAAATTGTTTACCAAGCTGCGGCAGCCATGTTTGCCATACAACAAATAGTGCTGTTGAAGTGAAGCCCAGTAAAATAACTGCAATCCCTTCCCCTGCAAATTTTGGCTGAGCTTTAAAGACAGTCTCAACGGCGCCGTCTGCTTTTGTTACATTCTTATGATTTGGGAAAGGCATAAACATTAAGTAGATACCAGTTAATAAATAGAGAACTCCAAGTCCAAAGAATGTCCAGCCCCAGAAAATATGGTTAGCTACAAGGATTGCCATAATAAACGGAAGCAATGTAGCACCGATTGATACGGATGCTTTCACTAACACAGAAGCAGAGCTTGCTTTTTTCGGGAATGACTCGGTTAATGCTGGATAAGTACCTGAGTCAAGCAATGAATTAGCAATACCAGCAGATATTGCAAAAATAAATGCTACGATATAATTGGTTGTCGTTGGAACACCAATTAAGAATACGAGATAGAGGAAATTTGCCGTTATAATGACTGGCTTTCTCCCCCATTTATCTGAAAGACGACCGACAAAAAATAAAGCGATCAATTTCCCAATACCTATCGCAGAAACGAGCAAACTAATTTTTCCTACAGTAACTCCATATCGTTCCGAAAGATTATCCATATTGGAGGCGATAATAATATTGATCATGCCGAGCATAAAGTAATTCATATACATTCCGAATGATGATTTAATAAAAGGGTTTTTCATATTTACACTCCTAAACACCAAAACTTTTTTCTTTTTTTATAAGCAGTTATTACTCCAAAATAATTCCGTTGTGCTTCCTCTTGTAGTTTACATATATAAACAGAGCAAGGAACGTGCTAATAAAAGCAATAAGAAGGTCTAACATAAACACAGAGGAAACTCCTAAATATTTGATAAACAGCCCCGTTATGAAAGGGATTACAATAAAAGCAATACTAGCAGCTGCACTTATATACGAAACGCTTACTCCCTTTTTATTAGGGAAGAGTTCAATCATTACCGTAACCGTTAGTTGGAATATCCCTGACATG
>Ga0209463_1001329_pt1 | contig 15379 bp, 16 predicted proteins | sample AgamicMgSfrz_FD_187169 | JGI IMG/M metagenome (GOLD analysis project Ga0209463, IMG submission 187169) | Agave microbial communities from Guanajuato, Mexico - Mg.Sf.rz (SPAdes) (version 2) | ecosystem: Host-associated > Plants > Phyllosphere > Phylloplane/Leaf | place: Guanajuato, Mexico... | reverse complement strand
TGGCGTATATTACGCTTTCCTCTTTCAGAGTCAACCTCTTTTTCAGGGGTTTTTCTCCGGCGATTCAGAACGGCTGAACCGCTCAACACCGCGTGGCGTAAGCCGCCGTGCCGTGTCGATGGAGGCGCATTATAGGGAGTTCTCGCCGGGCCGCAACCGCTAAATTGCAATAAATTAACTGTTTGCTGCAATCCTCAGCAAAACCGGGGTTTATACACAGTTATCCACAGAATTATGCACGAAACGCGGGCACTGCAATTTTAGGCGAGCATCGCGCAAACGTTTTCGCTACAATGCCAGCCGATGTGAATAATGCCCCTGACGGGGCGTTACCTGAAACTTAAGCTGATAGTCGTTAAGTTTGATGTAACGCTCTTTACTTGCGAACCAAAGCCAAGGGATAAAACCACCATGCAACAACTTCGTCCTGTACGCCGCGCTCTGCTCAGCGTGTCTGATAAAGCCGGTATCGTCGAATTCGCTCAGGCGCTCTCCCAACGAGGCGTGGAACTGCTTTCTACTGGCGGCACCGCGCGCCTGCTGGCTGACGCTGGCCTGCCGGTTACTGAAGTGTCTGATTACACCGGTTTCCCGGAAATGATGGATGGACGCGTTAAAACTCTGCATCCAAAGGTTCATGGCGGCATTCTTGGCCGTCGCGGTCAGGATGATGAAATCATGGCGCAGCATCAGATCGCGCCGATTGATATGGTTGTTGTTAACCTTTATCCCTTTGCAGAAACCGTTGCGCGTGAAGGCTGTTCACTGGAAGATGCGGTCGAGAATATTGATATTGGCGGGCCGACGATGGTGCGCTCAGCAGCAAAGAACCATAAAGATGTCGCCATTGTGGTTAAGAGCAGCGACTACCAGGCTATCGTTGCCGAGCTGGACGCCAACGACAACTCTCTGACCTTCGAAACCCGTTTCGATCTGGCCATTAAGGCATTTGAGCATACCGCCGCTTACGACAGCATGATCGCCAACTACTTTGGCAGCATGGTTCCTGCCTACCATGGCGAAAGCACGGCACCGTCAGGCCGCTTCCCGCGCACCTTAAATCTCAACTTTATTAAAAAGCAGGATATGCGCTACGGTGAGAACAGCCACCAGCAGGCGGCTTTCTATATAGAAGAAGAGATTAAAGAGGCATCCGTCGCCACGGCGCAGCAGCTTCAGGGCAAAGCGCTCTCCTACAACAATATTGCCGATACCGATGCGGCGCTGGAGTGCGTAAAAGAATTCAGCGAACCCGCCTGCGTCATCGTTAAGCATGCCAACCCGTGCGGCGTGGCGATAGGCGATTCCGTACTGGAAGCCTACGAACGCGCGTATAAAACCGATCCCACTTCCGCCTTCGGCGGCATTATTGCTTTTAACCGCGAGCTGGATGAAGCGACCGCGCAGGCCATTATCAGCCGCCAGTTTGTGGAAGTCATTATCGCCCCTTCCGCCAGTGATGCAGCGCTGAAAGTCACCGCCGCCAAACAAAACGTACGCGTTCTGACCTGCGGCGCCTGGCAGCAGCGCGTTGCCGGGCTCGATTTTAAACGCATTAACGGCGGTCTGCTGGTGCAGGATCGCGATCTGGGCATGGTTGACCGTAGCCAGCTGCGCGTGGTTAGCAAACGTCAGCCAAGCGAGCAGGAGCTGCGTGACGCCCTCTTCTGCTGGAAGGTCGCCAAGTTTGTTAAATCCAACGCCATTGTTTACGCGCGCAATAATATGACGGTCGGCATCGGCGCTGGTCAGATGAGCCGCGTTTACTCAGCGAAAATTGCCGGCATTAAAGCGGGTGATGAAGGGCTGGAAGTGAAAGGCTGCGCCATGGCTTCCGATGCGTTCTTCCCGTTCCGTGACGGCATCGATGCCGCAGCCGCCGTTGGCGTTAGCTGCGTGATCCAACCGGGCGGTTCAATTCGCGATGATGAAGTCATTGCCGCTGCAGATGAACACGGCATTGCTATGATCTTTACCGATATGCGTCATTTCCGCCATTAATCGCCCGGAGAGAATAAATGAACATTTTAATTATTGGTAACGGCGGCCGCGAACATGCGCTGGCATGGAAAGCGGCGCAGTCTCCGCTGGCCGAGCGCGTTTTTGTCGCACCGGGCAATGCAGGCACCGCCCTGGAGCCCGCGCTGCAAAATGTGGATATTGCCGCCACGGATATTCCGGCGCTGCTGAATTTTGCCCAACAGAAAAAGATCGATCTCACTATCGTCGGCCCGGAAGCGCCGCTGGTAAAAGGCGTCGTTGACGCTTTTCGTAAAGCTGGACTGAAGATTTTCGGCCCAACCAAAGCGGCCGCGCAGCTGGAAGGCTCCAAGGCGTTTACCAAAGACTTCCTTGCCCGTCATCAGATCCCGACGGCGGAATACCAGAACTTCACCGATGTTGAGCTGGCGCTGCAATACGTGCATGCCAAAGGCGCGCCGATCGTTATCAAAGCGGATGGTCTGGCTGCCGGTAAAGGCGTGATCGTCGCAATGACGCTGGAAGAAGCGGAAGCCGCCGTGCGCGATATGTTGGCGGGCAATGCTTTTGGCGATGCCGGTCATCGCATCGTGGTGGAAGAGTTCCTCGACGGCGAAGAAGCGAGCTTTATCGTAATGGTGGATGGTGAGCATGTGCTGCCGATGGCCACCAGCCAGGATCATAAGCGCGTGGGCAATGGCGATACCGGGCCGAATACTGGCGGAATGGGCGCTTACTCCCCAGCTCCGGTGGTCACGCCGGAAATCCACCAGCGCGTTATGGATGAGGTCATCTGGCCAACGGTGCGTGGCATGGCGGCGGAAGGTAACGTTTATACCGGTTTTCTCTATGCCGGACTGATGATTGGTCAGGATGGCCAGCCGAAAGTGATCGAATTCAACTGCCGCTTTGGCGACCCGGAAACGCAGCCGATTATGCTGCGTTTGCAATCCGATCTGGTTGAGCTGTGCCTGGCGGCCTGTGAAGGCAAACTGGACGAGAAAGATTCCCTCTGGGATGAACGTCCGGCGCTGGGCGTGGTGCTGGCTGCAGGCGGCTATCCGGGCGATTATCGCACTGGCGACGTGATTCATGGCCTGCCGCTGGAAGAAGTGCCGGATGGCAAAGTTTTTCATGCCGGAACGCGCCTTGAGAATGATGAGGTGCTGACCAATGGCGGACGCGTACTTTGCGTTACCGCGCTCGGTGCCGACGTTGCCGCCGCGCAGCAGCGTGCTTATGAGCTGAGCACACACATTTCATGGGAAGGTAGCTTCTGCCGCCGCGATATTGGCTATCGCGCGATCGGACGTAAATAATCCCTTCTGCGGTTCCGCCAGCTGGCGGGGCCGCCATTTCACACTGCGCTAAAAATCCGCCTCCTGCGGCTCCCACTGGCAATCATCTTCCGTTGTCATATCAAGCAGCTGCGTATCATCAGGCGCTTCGAGCCAGGCCACGTTTACCCTTTCTCCGGCACGATGCTGAAACTGACGTATCCTCTGCCATTCACTCTCATCCAGCGTTGGGCTGACCAGCTCGTTCTGACAGGTTTGCAGCCTGTTGCCGCTCTGCCAACGCCCCTGCTTTAACAGGACGCGTCCGGCCAACAGCGTATCGCTGATGCGTAACATACGCTGCGCATCGAATTTATAAAGCTCGACGGTCTGTTCGTTCACGGCTTCGCGCCGTCCCGCCAGCTGACGCTGCATAAAACTTAAGCTTCCGTCACCATCAAAACGTAAGGTCACATCATCAGGCTGCGCGCCGCGGAGATGACGTTTAATGCTGGTAAGGTTGCCATTTTGCCAGCCGTACTCCGTAAAGACGGCGTCACCGCCCTGGAAGGACCTGAATACCGTTAGCATATGCACGCTATGGGGCTGATTTTTGCGCCAGATGCGTACCGCGCCACGATCGGCCAGATAACCGCTGGCGGTAAAATCAGGCAGCGAAGGCTGCGAACTACAGCCTGCCAGCAGTAACGTCAGAAGTGCCACTAGCCGCTTCATGATGCTCCGTTATCACAACAGACGACACAAAAACAAAAGGGCGACAATAATTGCCGCCCTCGTTAAACCTTTCACTGCAACGCGATTACTTAACGGCGTCTTTCAGTGCTTTACCAGATACGAATGCCGGTACGTTAGCAGCAGCAATTTTGATTTCTTTGCCAGTCTGCGGGTTGCGGCCAGTGCGCTCAGCACGGTGGTTAACTTTAAAAGTACCAAAACCAACCAGTTGTACAGCATCACCATCTTTCAGAGACTCGGTAATTGCAGCCAGGGTGGATTCCAGCGCAGCTTTAGCCTGGGACTTGGAGAGATCCGCTTTCTCTGCAATTACATCAATCAGTTGAGTCTTGTTCATAAGTTATCCTTACAGTGTATTTATCGCTTGCTAAGCATCGAGTGCGAGGGAATAGCCAGATTCTGACACTCTTCAGCCTGCACGCACCGATAGCCACATTTTTCAGCCCCCCAAATGTAGACCAGACAGGGGGCGGATGTGAAGCCTTTAGGCATGACAATTCAGGCGTGAAGTCACGTTTTATCGCCTTATTGCTCTATTTTTATACCGATGTTACTTATTGCGGCTTCCCGCAGGTCAGAACGTAGTCCTTTTATCAAATCCAGGTCCCGCTCTTCACAGGCTGCCAGCAGGCGGAAAATCTCCCACTGCGCGTCCCATTCCTCTTCAATCGCCGGTAATACGCCCAGTTCGTCATCGGTCATTTCCCGACCAGCCTGCGTCATTTCCAGCATGGCGACCGTCGTAATCGATGTCTCGCTCACCTCAATCGCATGTTCCAGTGTTTCTCCACTCAGGCGCGAATGCACCAGCTCGCTTAACGCAACGCAGGCGTCGATGGCGGGATAAACGCCATACACATCGAAATCGTCCGCCAGCGGAATCGCCTCTTCCAGCTTCTCCAGCTGGCTGTCGAAATTGATTTTGGCATCCTTTACCGTCAGCGACTCCCAGATCAGATCGAGAATACGACGATAAAGCTGCGCATCGGCAAACTGCGTTTGCTGACAAAACGCCCGGTAATTGGGATAGAGGCGCTCGCACAGGCAGGCCATAAAAGTGACGTGCTGCCAGCTTTCCAGCTTTTCGAGGCGTAAATGGATGGGGTTACGTAACATGATAAGGTCTCTTCGGCATCATTCTGGCGGCAGTGTAACGCAAAAGAAACCTTCCGGCACGGCTAACCCTTCTGCCAGCGTACGAAGGCGGCGCGCTCTGAAGCAACGGCGTCAGCCCAGCGTGTCGGCTCCGGCAAACGGTAGCCCGCCATGCATTTTTGCACCCACTCCAGCGCGGTATCGATGCTGACACGATGGCCGGTAGAGACGAACAGCGGATTGCAGCGTTTTTTACTGCGCCAGACCCAGCCAATCTTCTCGCCTTTATCCATCAGCAGCTGTTGCGAACCCGGCTCATCATCCAGCGGTTCAAAGCGTCCGCACAGGCGGCGCTTCGCCACGCCAATAGTCGGCACATCCACCAGCATACCGAAATGACTGGCGACGCCGAGCCTGCGCGGATGGGAAATGCCGTGACCGTCAACAAACAGCAGGTCAGGTTTTTGTTCCAGCAGCTCCCAGGCCGCCAGCAGCGCGGGATATTCACGGAAAGAAAGGAAGCCGGGGATGTAAGGCATGATGGTGGCGATGCGCGCCACCTTATATTCAACAAGCTTCAGCGAAGGATATTCCAGGATGACCAGGGCGGCGCGCGTAACGTCGCCGCCCTGCTCGAATCCTACGTCCGCGCCGCCAATCAGGCGCGGCGGCATCACATCGAAATCATCATGACGCACCACTTCCGCGGCGCGTTGTAGCTGTTCGGCTCGTAATGCCTGTATATCCATATTTACTCCTTGTGATAAGGACGTGACAGCCGATGCACCGCCTCCACAAATGCGCCTGCATGTTCAGGCGGTACATCCTGATGGATGCCATGTCCTAAGTTAAATACGTGCCCGTCGCCCTGGCCGAAGCCTTTAAGGATCGTCGCCACTTCCTGCTCAATGCGCGCAGGGGATGCGTAAAGCATAGACGGATCCATGTTGCCTTGCAGAGCGACCTTGTCGCCAACGCGACGGCGCGCATCGGCAATATCGGTGGTCCAGTCCAGCCCCAGTGCATCACAACCGGTCGCTGCCATCGCCTCCAGCCACTGGCCGCCGCCTTTGGTAAACAGCGTTACCGGTACGCGACGTCCTTCATTTTCACGCAGCAGGCCATCAACGATTTTATGCATATAGCGCAGCGAAAATTCCTGATAATCACGACCGGTCAGCACGCCGCCCCAGGTATCGAAAATCATCACCGACTGCGCGCCGGCGCGGATCTGCGCATTCAGATAGAGCGTGACGCTGTCGGCCAGCTTATCGAGCATCGCATGCAGCGTCGCGGGCTCGGCATACATCATTTTTTTGATTTTGGTAAAAGCTTTGCTGCTGCCACCTTCCACCATATAGGTCGCCAGCGTCCAGGGACTGCCCGAAAAACCGATCAGCGGCACCGCGCCCTGCAAATTTTTGCGAATGGTGCGTACCGCGTTCATGACATAGCCCAGCTCCTGCTCAGGATCGGGCACCGGCAGTTTATCGACGTCAGCCCGGCAGGTAACTGGCGAAGCGAAGCGCGGACCTTCACCGGCTTCAAAGAACAGCCCTAATCCCATCGCATCCGGGATGGTTAAGATGTCAGAGAAAAGAATCGCCGCATCCAGAGGATAACGACGCAGCGGCTGTAGCGTGACTTCGCAAGCCAGCTCGGCATTTTTGCACAGCGACATAAAATCACCGGCCTGCGCGCGCGTGGCTTTATATTCCGGCAGATAGCGGCCGGCCTGACGCATCATCCATACCGGCGTCATATCTACCGGCTGGCGTAACAGGGCACGCAGGTAACGATCGTTTTTTAATTCGCTCATCATAAGGCTCTCTCAAATACAGGCGCCTGGTGGCAGCCGTTATGGCCGACAGTTAAACAAGTTTGCTGCCCTGTCGCAACCGTTACGGCTGTTCATCGGCCGCGCGGCACAGCGCCACCGTATCTTCAATCAGGCGACGAGCGACGGTGCCCGGCGGCGGCAGCTGCGGCAGCGCGTCATAGCGGAACCAGTCGGCGTCAATCAGCTCGTTATTATCAATTTGCAGTTCGCCTTCATCATATTCCGCCATAAACGCCATCATCAGCGAATGAGGAAAAGGCCACGGCTGTGAGGTGATATAGCGCAGATTTTTTATCCGCACGCTGCTCTCCTCCATCACTTCGCGCGCAACGGCCTGCTCCAGCGTTTCGCCAACTTCGACAAATCCCGCCAGCACGGTATAGATACTGTTGCGATGGCGCGCATGCTGCGCCAGCAGAATCTTATCGTCACGCCGAATAGCGACGATGATACAGGGCGCGATCTGAGGATAATAACGCTCGCGACAGTGCCCACAGAGGCAGGCATTTTCACGCTTGCTGAGATGCATCTCGTGACCGCAGTAGCCGCAGTAACGGTGCGAACGAATAAACTCGGCCAGCTGTACGCCGCGCCCCGCCAGCTGAAACAGTCCGCCATCAAGATCGATAATTTGCCGCACCGATCCCATATGTTCGCTGCGATTCTCGCGGATCAGCCAGACCGGATCGCCCTGCCATTCGCCAATAACCGCGCCCTGCGATCCCGCAAGCCCGAACGTTTCTGCCGTACCGAACGGTAATTCACCGTTTGGTAACCAAATTTTCTGTTCATGGCTGACAACCCACCAGCCAGCATCTACGCTTGTAATCGCACGTTCCATAGAAGAAGTTCCTTTGCTTCAGCACTTTTGTGACTGGGGCCGTAATTATTCTTAAAAAAGGAACGGACACGGGACACAGCCTCTGTACTGATGTTAAGTATAAGTAGCGGTAAGACTATAACCCACGGAGACAAACATGCTTAACCAGTTAGACGTTCTGACCGAGCGCGTAGGTGGCAGCAATGAACTGGTAGATTTTTGGCTGAATGCGCGCAGGCAACTGTTGGTTGCTTATTATCAGGTTGTCGGTATTAAACCTAATAAAGAGTCTCTGACCGCCCTTGACGAAAAAGCGCTCGACGATTTTTGTCAGAATCTGGTCGATTATCTCTCTACCGGTCATTTCAACATTTACGAACGTATTATTGAAGAAGTGACCGGTGACAGCCCACTGCTGGCGGCGGCGCAAATTTATCCCGCGCTGCAGGGCAATACCGAAAAAATCATGCAGCTGTATGATTCACATCTGGAAACGGCTATCGATCACGATAACTGCCTGGAATTTCAGCAGGCACTTTCTGAAGTGGGCGAAGTGCTGGAAGCGCGTTTTACACTGGAAGATAAGCTGATTCAGCTGGCCTTTGAAAACAATCTGGCTGCGCTGACGGCGGCTAACGATCGGGCGCTCGCCCGCCCGGCTTAAAAGTTAATAATTTGTTATAATTCTTGTGATTTTCAAAACGCCCCTTTATGCTGAAGGGGCTTTTTTATGCCTTGTCGCAGCATCATGCGCGCAGGGTTGAGCGATAGCTCACTTTCTTCTTGTCGGAGTGCCTTTTAGGCTGAGACCGTTAATTCGGGATCCGCGGAACCTGATCAGGTTAGTACCTGCGAAGGGAACAAGAGTACACATCTTTTTGCGCCGTCAGTGTATGCTGGTTGCGTACTGTTACTCCTTCCGAACTCCGGGCAAGCAACATTCCTTATTTTGGAGATTGCTATGTCTGATAAACCCAATCGTCGTGAACAGCGCGCTCAGGCGCAACAGTTTATTGCCTCGCTGCAGGGAACGGCGTTTCCCAACTCAAAACGTATCTGGATTGCGGGCAGCCGCCCCGACATTCGCGTACCGATGCGCGAGATCCAGCTTAGCCCGACGCTTATCGGCGGCGATAAAAACGATCCGGTTTATGAAGCCAATGAGCCAGTGCCGGTTTACGACACCGCAGGGCCCTACGGCGATCCCGACGCCACGATTGACGTTCATCAGGGCCTGCCGCGCCTGCGCAGCGCCTGGATCGAACAGCGCGCGGATACGGAACCGACGCAGCTCAGCTCCAGCTACAGCCAGCAACGCCTGAAAGATGAAGGGCTGGATCATCTGCGTTTTGATAATCTGCCGCGTCCGCGCCGGGCGCAAACGGGACGCCGCGTAACGCAGCTCCACTATGCGCGTCAGGGCATCGTCACGCCGGAAATGGAATTTATCGCGCTGCGGGAAAATATGGGGCGCGAACGGATCCGCAGCGAAGTCCTGCGCCAGCAGCATGCTGGTCACGGTTTCAGCACTCAGCTGCCGGAAAATATCACGCCGGAATTTGTCCGTAAGGAAGTGGCCGCCGGACGAGCGATTATTCCGGCGAATATTAATCATCCTGAAGCGGAGCCGATGATTATCGGCCGTAATTTCCTGGTCAAGGTCAACGCCAATATCGGCAATTCCGCCGTCAGTTCGTCTATTGAAGAGGAAGTCGAAAAGCTGGTGTGGGCAACGCGCTGGGGCGCCGATACCGTGATGGATCTCTCGACCGGACGCTATATTCATGAAACGCGCGAGTGGATTCTGCGTAACAGCCCGGTGCCGATTGGTACGGTGCCGATCTATCAGGCGCTGGAAAAGGTTAACGGCATTGCAGAAAACCTGACCTGGGAACTGTTCCGCGATACGCTGCTGGAACAGGCGGAACAGGGCGTCGACTACTTTACGATCCATGCCGGCGTGCTGCTGCGCTATGTGCCAATGACGGCTAAGCGCCTGACCGGCATCGTTTCGCGCGGCGGATCGATTATGGCGAAATGGTGTCTTTCCCATCATCAGGAAAGTTTCCTCTATCAACACTTCCGTGAAATCTGCAAGATCTGCGCCGCCTATGATGTTTCCCTGTCGCTGGGCGACGGGCTGCGTCCTGGCTCAATTCAGGACGCTAACGACGAAGCGCAGTTTGCTGAACTGCATACGCTGGGCGAGCTGACGAAAATCGCCTGGGAATATGACGTTCAGGTAATGATCGAAGGCCCAGGCCACGTGCCGATGCAGATGATCCGCCGCAATATGACCGAACAGCTGGAACACTGCCATGAAGCGCCTTTTTACACGCTTGGCCCGCTAACCACCGATATCGCGCCTGGCTATGACCATTTTACGTCCGGCATCGGTGCGGCGATGATCGGCTGGTTCGGCTGCGCCATGCTCTGTTACGTCACGCCGAAAGAGCATCTGGGCCTGCCGAATAAAGAGGATGTTAAGCAGGGGCTGATTACCTACAAGATCGCCGCGCACGCCGCAGATCTGGCTAAAGGTCATCCCGGCGCGCAGATCCGCGATAACGCGATGTCGAAGGCGCGCTTTGAATTCCGCTGGGAAGATCAGTTTAACCTTGCGCTGGATCCGCATACCGCGCGCGCTTATCACGATGAAACGCTGCCGCAGGAGTCCGGCAAAGTCGCGCACTTCTGCTCGATGTGCGGCCCTAAATTCTGCTCGATGAAAATTACCCAGGAAGTGCGCGACTATGCTGCCAGGCAGCAGGCTGAGGCGCAGCCTGTCGAGGTGGGTATGGCGGCCATGTCACAGGCGTTCCGTCAGCGCGGCGGCGAGCTTTATCATCCCGCCGATGCGCTGGTGCCGGAGGAAAAAGCATGAGTCAGCCTTTCCCCAAAACGCCGCATAAACTCGGCCTTTATCCGGTCGTTGATACGTTTGAATGGATTGAGCGTCTGCTGTCTGCAGGCGTCCGCACCTTACAGCTGCGTATCAAAGATCGCCCTGACGCCGAGGTGGAGCCGATTATTCAGCAGGCGATCGCCCTTGGCCATGCGCGCCAGGCGCGCCTGTTTATCAATGATTACTGGCAGCTGGCGCTAAAACATCGCGCTTACGGCATTCATCTGGGACAGGAAGATCTGGACATGGCTGATATTGAAGCCATACGCCGCGCCGGTCTGCGGCTTGGCGTTTCCACCCACGACGATCAGGAGATTGAGCGGGCGCTCGCTATCCAGCCCTCTTATATCGCGCTGGGTCATATCTTCCCGACGCAGACCAAAGAGATGCCCTCGGCGCCGCAGGGGCTGGAACAGCTGCGCCGCCATGCCGCGCGGCTGGCGGATATTCCCACCGTCGCCATTGGCGGGATCAGCATTGAACGCGCCCCGGCGGTATTGGCGTGCGGCGTCGGCAGCATTGCGGTCGTCAGCGCCATCACGCAGGCCGCTGACTGGCGCGCAGCTACCTGCGAGCTGCTGGCGCTGGCTGGTACGGGAGATGAGGATGATGCTTAACGATCGCGATTTTCTGCGTTACAGCCGTCAGCTGCTGCTGGAGGAGTTCGGCGTGGAAGGCCAGCAGCGCCTTCAGCGCGCCAGCGTCCTGATTGTCGGCCTCGGCGGACTGGGCGCGCCAGCGGCGCTGTGGCTGGCCGCCGCAGGCGTCGGCAAGCTACTACTGGCGGATGACGACCAGTTACATATCAGCAATTTGCAGCGTCAGATCCTGTATCGCAGCGCGGACTGTGGCAAAGCGAAAGCACAGCTGGCTCAGCATCAGCTGCTGGCGCTTAATCCCCAGGTCGAAGCGATAGCGCTGGCGGAAAGGATGGATGAAGAACGGCTGCGGGCGCTGTTGCCGCAGGTGGATCTGGTGCTGGACTGCAGCGATAACATGACGACCCGACAGGCGGTAAACGCCGCCTGCGTCGCGTCGGGCAAGCCGCTGATCAGCGGCAGCGCCGTGGGTTTCGGCGGGCAGCTGTTGGTGATCTCGCCGCCCTGGCGGCACGGCTGCTACCGCTGTCTCTGGCCGGACAACAGCGAACCGCAGCGCAACTGCCGCACCGCAGGCGTACTTGGCCCGGTCGTCGGCACAATTGGCACGTTACAGGCGCTTGAAGCACTGAAAATGCTGGCGGGTCTCCCCTCTTCCCTTGATGGACAGCTGCGTCTGTTTGATGGTCGTCAGCAAACCTGGCGCACGCTAAACCTTACGCCTGTTGCGGGCTGTCCGGTCTGTGGAGGTGGCAGATGAAGGTAATCGTTAATGACGAAGCCCTGATGCTGGACGAGGCGCTGACGCTGGATCGACTGCTGGATAAGCTGGCCTGCCAGCAGGCAGGCACCGCGCTGGCGGTTAATCAGCAGATCGTGCCGCGCGATCGCTGGACTCAACATGCATTGCAGGATGGCGACGAGATCGTCATTTTTCAGGCCATTGCCGGAGGCTGATATGTTACAGATAGCAGATAAACACTTTTCTTCGCGCCTGTTTACCGGCACCGGCAAATTTGCCGCGCCCGCATTGATGCTGGAAGCGATTCGCGCGTCCGGTTCGCAGCTGGTGACGATGGCGATGAAGCGCCTCGATTTACGCGGCGGCGAAGACGGCATTCTGGCACCGCTGCAGGCGCTGGGCGTCCAGCTGCTGCCTAACACGTCCGGCGCGAAAACGGCGGAAGAAGCGATATTTGCCGCCCGCCTGGCGCGTGAAGCGTTGGGAACACACTGGCTGAAGCTGGAGATTCATCCTGATGCGCGTTATCTGTTGCCGGATGCAGTGGAAACGCTGAAGGCCGCCCAGCAGCTGGTTAAAGAAGGTTTTACCGTCCTGCCCTACTGCAGCGCCGATCCGGTGTTATGCAAAAGGCTGGAAGAAGCAGGCTGCGCCGCCGTCATGCCGCTGGGCGCACCGATTGGCAGCAATCAGGGACTGAAAACCCGCGATCTGCTGGCCATCATTATTGAACAGGCGAAGGTGCCGGTGGTGATTGATGCCGGTATCGGCGCGCCCAGCCATGCCAGCGAAGCGCTGGAGATGGGCGCGGACGCGGTATTGGTCAATACTGCGATCGCCGTCGCAGGCGATCCGGTCGCGATGGCGCAGGCATTCCGCCTTGCTGTAGAAGCGGGTCGTTTGGGATACCGCAGCGGTTTGGGCAGCAGCCAGCAGCAGGCCATTCCCTCCAGCCCGCTGACCGCTTTCCTCAGCCAGCCGGAGGCGATGCCATGAAAGATTTTATCGATCGCTGGCGCCAGCTCGACTGGGATGACATCAGGCTGCGTATCCACAGTAAAACAGCGGCTGACGTACAGCGGGCGCTTAACGCACCGCGTCCGGGACGCGAAGATCTGATGGCGCTGCTTTCGCCCGCCGCCGCCGCCTTTCTGGAGCCGGTGGCGCAGAAGGCGCAGCGGCTGACGCGGCAACGCTTCGGCAATACCGTCAGTTTTTATGTGCCGCTTTACCTTTCGAACCTGTGCGCTAACGACTGCACCTACTGCGGTTTTTCCATGAGCAACCGCATTAAGCGGAAAACGCTTGATGCTGAAGAGATCGAACGTGAATGCCTGGCGATCCGCGCTATGGGATTTGATCATCTGCTGCTGGTGACTGGTGAACACCAGACAAAGGTTGGCATCGATTACTTCCACCAGCATTTGCCGCAGATCCGTCAGCATTTCAGTTCGTTGATGATGGAAGTGCAGCCGCTGACGGAAGCGGAATATGCCGGTCTGAAACGTATCGGGTTGGATGGCGTGCTGGTTTATCAGGAAACCTATCATCCGAAGATTTATCAGCAGCATCATCTGAAAGGTAATAAACAGGACTTTTTCTTTCGCCTGGCAACGCCGGATCGTCTGGGCCGCGCCGGGATCGATAAGATCGGCCTTGGCACGCTGATAGGTTTGTCAGACAGCTGGCGTACCGACTGTTTTATGCTGGCGGAACATCTGCTCTGGCTGCAGCAGAGTTACTGGCAAAGCCGCTATTCGATCTCCTTTCCGCGTTTGCGCCCCTGCGCCGGTGGTATTGAGCCAGCCTCGCTTATGAGCGAGGCGCAGCTGGTGCAAACCATCTGCGCTTTCCGGCTGTTTGCGCCGGAAGTGGAATTATCGCTCTCGACGCGTGAGTCACCCGCTTTCCGCGATCGCGTTGTTCCCCTGGCGATTAACAGCGTTAGCGCTTTTTCTAAAACGCAGCCCGGCGGCTATGCGGAAAATCGACCGGAACTGGAACAGTTTTCACCGGACGATCATCGCACGCCGCAGGAAGTGGCCGCCGCGCTCACCCAGGCGGGCTTACAACCGGTCTGGAAAGACTGGGATAGCTGGTTAGGACGTGCGCCATCGTAACGCTACACGGGAACGACATTAATTGCCCTGATTATCCATATAGCCCGGCGTCGCCCAGACGGAGGGCCAGTCTCCCGGCTCGCCGCCGTCGCAGCTGGGCTGGCTGTTATAGCTTATCAGATGAAAATCGTGCCCATCGTAACGCCAGGTAGCGCTTTCGCCACAGTCAGCAATACCGCGACCGCGAGCGGCATGAAACAGCTGGCCGCTCTGCGGATCGTAACTGGCTTCGGTAAACCAGCTTACGCTGTTGGGTTTGCCTTCATCATCTTTTAGCGGCAGCGGCAGAATTAGCTGCTGCGCTTTTTCCGGCGCGGTGCGCGGCGTAACAAAGAGTACGCTGGAGGACTGATAGGCGCCCATACCGCAGTTAATCATGACCAGCGCATGCTGCACATCCAGCGGCTGCGCTTCGCTGCGCGCTACTTCATCTTCCGCAGGCTCGCACTCTTCCTGTTTCAGCGCCGACTGCTGGCTGGCAATCACTTTTTTAAGCAGTGCCTGCGCATCATCTAATGGCACAACTGCTGGCACCGGCGGGAATTGAGGTGCGGCAGAATCATGCGGCGGAACGCTGTTAGCCGGTTGATCGCCGGTTTTAAACAGCGCCGTTTGGTTATCAAGCCGCCCCTGACGTTCATCGACAAACAGCAGGGCCGCGTTTAGACCGCTGAGCGAACCAGCGACATCATTATCGGAAGTCAGGGAAATAGTCATCGCATTTTTCGCCGCCGCCACCAGCGCCTGAATATCATTCAGGTCCGCGCTATGGGCGTTAGCGTAATCATTATTAGCATCAGCATCTGACAGCGTAATATCATGTTCCCAACGCTTCCCATCCAGCCAGATCCCTTCGGCTTTATTCGTGTCAAAACTCATGATATCAAGCGACGCAGCGCCGTCAGGGCCTGCCTGATGACGAATAACGATGCGCATATTTTCATCCACGTTGCGAATATCGCAGTCGTTCAGGTTATTACAGGTGACCTGCCACTCTTTAAACAGGCGTTGCACCGGTTCGTCGGCGGCGAAAGCCGACAGCTGCCAGAGTGCGATGCCAGCCAGTAGCGCGCCTTTGATCAACAGTTTCATGCGTATGTTCCCTCACCGTGCGGAAGATGTAAAAAACCACCTGCATAGCAGGTGGCATTGATTTCGCCCCATAGGGGCGTACTGAGTCCAGACTCTGAGAGCCTTCCCTTCACACTTCTTTTAGTGGAAGTTGGCTCTCTTCCATCTCATGTT
>Ga0209463_1001328_pt1 | contig 15382 bp, 15 predicted proteins | sample AgamicMgSfrz_FD_187169 | JGI IMG/M metagenome (GOLD analysis project Ga0209463, IMG submission 187169) | Agave microbial communities from Guanajuato, Mexico - Mg.Sf.rz (SPAdes) (version 2) | ecosystem: Host-associated > Plants > Phyllosphere > Phylloplane/Leaf | place: Guanajuato, Mexico... | reverse complement strand
TAACACAAAAAGCATTGGATGAGAATGTAGAATTAAGACGCCAAAACAAAGAAAAAGAAGACCAACTAGACTTTATGTCTGAAAAATTTGATCGTGTTATAAATCTCGTAGAACGTAATGAACGTGAAAAGGACACAAAGAAAAAAGGTTTTATGTCACGTTGGTTCAGTAGTTAAGTAAACATCTAACTGGTTCATGCTTTTTATATAAAATGTTTAAAATCATAGTATATCCGTAACAAAGACCGCCCATTATGTATTAGTGTATAAGGCGGTCTTAACTGTATTCATGCTATATGATTATGACAAAAATATCGACATTATTCTAATTCTGTATAAGCAATATACATATACTTTTTGTTTTATAGTTTAGTATATGTTGTAAATGAAATTTTTTGCAGTTTTTTTTCTGCAAAAATGAATAGTTTTTTTGAATGCGTCAATCCTTTATAAAAAGGAGCGTGTTCATATGCCTAAGATAACCAAAAAGAGTAAATTAGGAAAATACTTAATTGAAAAGGGTTATACCCAAACGAAAACCGTTAAAGCAACTAATTTAGAAAGAAGTACAGTTAGTAAGATTTATAATGATTCAAATTATATCCCATCAGGCACAACGATAAAAAAGATTATGAACATTTTAAAGAAACTTGATCCCAAGGTTAAAATAGAAGACTTTTTTAATTTTTAAAAAGCACATCTAAAACAAGGGGTGTGCTTTTTTGAATTTCATGTATTGTTTTTTAAAAAAAGGTGCATTCGGTCGCCCCATTCGCCTCTTCGGCTCAGCTTCCTTACAAGTTCCAAAATTAGCTCCAATACGTACATAAAGCTTGTACTACCGCAGTAACACTACCGCAGTAGATACTGATTACCAAACGAAGTAGTTATTCTTTTGATACTAAGTAGCTACTTCAGTATACTTACTTGTCTACCCCAAAAATAAACAGAAAAATCTTTGAAGATGAACACGTCTAGAAAGGTGTGGGGAGCGCCCATCTTTATCTTTCGATGCGCTATGTCCCATGTACCATAAAAGAGGGACGATACGGCACTCCCCTTGTCGCTAGCCTTGACTAGTTCTCACTCGTTATTTAATCAACGGTATAAGCTACGGCTACGCCTATATACGACAACCTTATATCGTTCATGCTGTTTTATAGATATGTCGTATAAACAATGGAATAGATCAAACAGTTAATTTTCTGGCTGTTCATACGGATTATAAATAAAGTCATACCATTTCGAAAAAATAAAAACCAATCTCTAATTAAAGAAATTGGCTTAAGATATATTTATTATCCATTTAAAATCTCATAAATGCGTCTAACTTCATTTCTTGCCTCATGGTTATACGTCCCCACTAATCGCTGCCTAGAAATAAGCTCATAATTGTAACCAGGATTAGTAATTCCCTTACCTAAATTATAAACTTCATGTTGATATATACCTTGAACACCTTTTCGGTATCTACCTAAAGCCACTAAAATTACCTTTCTAGCACCAGCTTCTAATAATAAATTTCTAGCTGTTTCAAAAGATATTCCATTTGTTAAATAGTCATCGAGTACACACACTACTTTACCTCGGATTCTATTTTTCTGCTTGTAAAAATCATTTAAGACTATTGAATCAAAATGCTTTTTGCAGCCTACTCTAAGTCTTTCTTCATCATTAGTGTGATGACTCTTTCCTACTGTTGTATGTCTCTTGAACATGGGTTCAGAAAATTTCTTCCCTGTTAAATAACGACAGCGTTCCTTTAACTCTTCTAATTCCTCATTGATATTGCTTCTTGAAGATGATGGAAAAGTTGCCCATATGTCAACTTCTCGTAGTTCCGGATTTTTCATAACTCCAGAAATCAAGTGAAAATATAGCGCATTAAAGTAATTTCTATCCCCTGACTTCAAAGCACTTCTAAAGCCGTCTAATACTTCACGTTCCGAAGTGTTAACATCACCATTTTTTGTATTAGCAGAAGTTAAAGCTAAAACACGAGTGTTTTCAGGTACATCTAAATTGAAATACCATTCACTTTGATTTGAAATAAGTCGAACAGCTTCAAGCAATTGCCACGGACTATGTAGAGTTATTGCGTATCGTGCTGGCAACTCTCCCTTTTTCACACTCCATCCGGGATTAATAAGTAGCATTTTCTTATTAACGGCCAAAATTAAATCTTCATCACTGCTACCTACTAATATATAATCCTTTGTGTTTGAAGCATTAACATTTATTTTAATAAAATTCCTAAATTCACATGTGATTTCAAAATCAAATACCTCTTCAAAAATACGTATCATTCTTATAAGGCTTGATTGTTGATGTGTAATCACTATTAATTTATGACCATCTTGATGTAGTTCTTGTAAAAGTTCTTTAACGCCCTCATACATCTCATAACTTTCATTAAAAATTGTGAGTCTAGGTAAAACAATATTTTTCCCCACTCTGCCACCTCCGTTTTATAAACAATAAGAATTAAATGCCTAAATCACTTATGCTCGTATAGATTTTTGCTGTATTGCTCTTTAAAATCTTTTGAACACCAGTAGATTCATTGTCAAAACAATAAAGTGGTTTATTTTGTTTGTATGCAAACCGTGCAGTATGCATAGTCCCACTTTTCTCTGAACACTCTGCTATCAATACCGCATTACTCAAACCTGAAATGATTCTATTACGATCAACGTAATTAGCCTTTCTGAAGAAAGCCCCACTTTTATAATATTCACTGATTAGTAAACCACCGTTATCAAGTATGTCATTTGCATCCTTGATATGACTTTTAGGCGTTATATCATCTATAGGTGAAGGTAATACTGCTACGGTTTCACCCTTACTTTTCAATGTACTACGGTGAGCATGAATGTCTGTACCTAGAGCTAAACCACTAGCTATTACTACACCAGCAGAAACCATTTCATTAACAGCCTGTTCAATTTGTTTTAACGTCTCTTTTGTTGGGTTTCTTGTTCCGACAATGGAGCACACAAAACGATCTTCTAACACACTAAGATTACCTTTCGTAAAAATAACAAAAGGAGGGGATGAAATTGTTTTTAATGTCTCAGGATATTCTTTATCATAATAAAAGAAATAATGAATTTCTTTTATGGAGAATTCCTTTAACAGACTATCTATATATTCCTTACTTTTATCAATTGATTCTTTGGAAGAAAGTAACTCAATGTCTTCATCACTAAAAGCTCCTAGTGAAAAATGAACACCTAGGAAATCTCCACTGAGAACTTCCTTTACCTGTTCTTCACTAGCTTCTCTATATAACTTACTCAGTGCAGGTAGTGAGACACCTAGGTCATATAGTACAAAAATTGATTCTTTAAAATTCATTATACCTTCCTTCCCAGTCTGAAATAAGAAACCCAACTATAACTATTTTACCCCATTAAATGATAATTTTGGATTTTTATATTCAAAATGTCATTCTTTTTATTATATTTTATGCCTCTTTTAAATCATTTTCAGACCTGAGTTTTTATTGACTGTTGAGCTCCCTTTTTGTATTCATAGCAAATGTTAAGAAAGTCCAGCAAATGACATTTACGAACGATGTTCAGGATTAAGGAGATCCACAAAGATAAAACTACCTTTTTTCTTATAATTAGCTAATAAACTTTGTGCAGCCATCACCAATAATTGATTTTGTGACAATCCAACTTCTGCCGACATCTTTTCTAAATCTTGCTTTACACTTTCCGGTAAAGAAACAGGCATTTTTTTATTTGCCATCAACCCCACTCCTTAAATATCATATTAATATCATTATAATATCTATATGATATTCAAACAATGTAATGATGGTATTTTATAGAATTTTTAAAAATTCATCCTATCCTTAAAAATATAAGTGTCTGAGAAACGCTCTCTGACGAAATTAACTTTTATTTTACGTATTATAAAAAAAGGTAGCTAAAATTAGCTACCTTTTTATTTTATATACTCTTCTTCATACCGCATTGGCGACATTCACGTAAGAAAACGCCACCTTTTACAGAACTTTTGAAGTAAGACGAATTACAGTTGTCACATCGTCCACTTTTTTTATCTGGATATTCAGCGTAATCATAAACTTTAGTAAGATCTATTTCTTGCTGCTCTTTCTCTTCCAAGTTGATCACTCTTTTCTAATTGACTCTTATTAGATTACCACAAAAATTTAAGGTGAAATTATTTTATGTAAAACGAACATCAATTAGTTCACTTAACTTCATTTTATTTTTTAATTCAAATACTTCATCGATAAAAACAAACAAATTCCCCAGGGAATCAACAAATTGGATGAATCCCTTTTCTGTAATACATTGTCCCTTTTTGTAGTATGTAAGATAAACTTTTTTATTTGTATGTAAGGCTTCAATCAAGGTGAAATTAATTTGTTCCATTTGCTCTTCTGTTAAAGGAGGTTGAGGTACTTCTAGTTGCTTGTTTATGACTTCCTGTAATCCTATGTATTGCTCTGGCATGCTTGCGAAAGCTCTCCATTTTTTCATACCTCTATCGTGATTCATGATATCTTCCTCCTTTATGTTAGGCTTTATGGCCTCCTATAAGACCATTTCGATAACGAGCTGTTGAATGATCCAGATAACTTGAAGCCCGCAGCACACTGTTCTTCCCATAACGCATCCGAATTTCATCTATCGTTTTGGCAAGAGCATAGGCTCTTTCTCGCTGATCGATATCCTCAAATAAGCTCATTTGCTCCTCTTCTTCAATGCTCGTATTAGATAATGAAATTCCAATGGAGCGAATCGGCATTCCATTATCAAAATTATGTAAAATGGTTAAACAATAAGGAAAAATATCTTGGCTTAAGTTCGAAGCTCTTCCCATTTTCTTTTGTCTTGAGAAACCTCCACCTGTTTGTTTGCTGTAGCCAATCGATAAATGGATCGTTTGAGCCACTACTTGATGCATGCGTAAACGAAAACAAACATCGTCCAATAGCTCCAATAGTAATAATTCGACTTCTTTTCGGCTTGTATAATCTCGAAAGAGAATCTGACTTTTCCCAAAGGAACGGGAACTAGGGATATACACATCGGAAATACGACTAAAATCAATGCCATTCGCATGTTGGTGTAATTCTTCGCCCATGATACCAAATTCTTTTTGTAACATCTCCTTCGAAGAAAGAGCGAGTTCTTTTATAGTATAGATGCCTAAACAGTTTAATCGTCTTTCTGTAGCTGAAGAGATTCCCCAGAAATCCTTCATTGGATGAATGGACCACAACTTAAAGGGAATATCCTCATATCGCCAATACGCCACTCCTGTTGGGCTATTCTTTGCCTCATGATCTAAGCTGACTTTAGCCAATAAAAGATTAGGACCGATTCCTGCGGTAGCTGTTAGCCGTGTCTTGCGATAAATCTCGTTGATGATTCTATGGGCTAATTCTTCTGGTGTTTGAGCAAATAAATGCAAAGAAGCTGTCGCATCAATAAACAACTCATCAATACTATAGGCATGAAAGTCCTCAGGAGCAACATACTGTAACACTAAACTCGAAATATAGTTCGAAGCCTTGATATATCTCTCCATGGATGGATTCACCACATGGATATCTTTCCTTTTAGGAATTTCAAAGAGGCGACTTCCTGTTTTGATCCCTTCTTTCTTGAATAAGGGTGTGGCAGCTAGCACAACAGATCCCGACCGTTTGACATCTCCTACAACCGCAAGCCTTGTTTTTAACGGATCTAACCCTCGTATGACTGAGGAAACCGAAGCAAAAAACGATTTCATGTCTATGCAAATAATGACTCTGTTTGGTAGCTGCCCATAATCCATTGAACTAACTCCTTAATAAAGAACGTTTGTTCTTTATTATATACGAACAAACGTTCTTTATTCAATGGAATCTTTTCCCGATTATTGTTACTATAATAAGAAGAACAAATACTCTAGATGTATAAGAATGAAGGGGAAACTATGGTTAAAGCTTTTACCGCATTTTTACTGACTACTATTATTTCTTTTGTTGTAATGGTTGGCGCTTTACTAATTTGGGTTACTATACAAGGAAATCACATAACTGATCCATCAGTTGCAGACGGATTAGGGTTTGCGGTTGCTTATGGAGGAATAGCTGCTGTTCCCATTTCGCTTGCAATAGGAATCTTTGGTGGTATTATTGGTTATTTGAGAAATTGAAAATAAAAATCCTATTTATTATTTAAGGAGAAGTAACAAAATGTATCAAATGAGGATCTTTACATTAAGAGACGGTACTAAAAGGAAAATAAAGATCGAAGAGGGAATGACCCTTCAAGATGAGTTAAAAAAGGCAGGAATTACAGAATCAGATATATTTCAAATGCAATTAGTTATTCAAGATGATAAAATATAATTCTAGTTGTGTAATTTTGCTAAGAAGGCAGCCAAAAATATTTTGGCTGCCTTCTTATTTTTATAAGATAACCTAGAAAAAATGGAAATTCATTGTAGTGCTTTTGGGTGTTGAAGCGCTAATAATAGTAGGAATAATATTTACATCCCACTTCGTTCAGATAAAACTAAAAAGGAGTGCATAGCACATGGATACAAATGTACACTTTATATCCCACTACGTTTTGGTAAAACCTTCACATTCGCCAGCTTTCCGTTCGTGTCATGCCATTTTAAATCCCACCACGTTTAGATAAAATCAAAATCAATGCATGCTTTTGGGCGTGCATTCGATATATTTAAATCCCACTTCGTTCTGGTAAAAAGGTAAGACTCCATATAGTGCAAATGATCCTACATATTTTATATCCCACTTCGTTCAGATAAAACGAGTGGTGAGTAACGAATGAGGACAACTGAATACTATTTATATCCCACTACGTTTAGATAAAACGAAAGGTCGTACGCAGAATGAACTGGCGAAAGCTGCATTTATATCCCACTAGGTTTAGATAAAACGCCTAACTCATCAGCAAGGGCTTGCTGAGTAAGTTCATTTATATCCCACTACGTTTAGATAAAACTTATACAGAAGGTGTGAAGGCGTATGCGGTTCCTGGATTTATATCCCACTACGTTTAGATAAAACCCCTATCAAAAAACGCCTCAATTCCGCAGTACATCAACAGAAATTTAGTACCACGTTGCCCTGTTTTGCAGTGAACCTCCAGTCTTGTTTCATCATCGTTTTCAGAAAGGGTCTCAATCCCTTGGCCTCCAAGGTTTCTTACGACTTTTCCCCGCAAAACGATCCACTGCAAAATAAGAATGACCATGTATGGAATAGTTTCTTACACACCTATTAACATATCATGAAACTTCCCTTAAAGAAATAACTCCTCAAAGCTTTTCTCACCCCCCATTACTTTTTTCTGAATGTGGCGCGGATTGTTTACTTCATAGAAGTAAACGGGGTCTTCTTGTGATATGATAATACGCTCTAGTTCTGCTAAGCATTTTAGAAGCTGTGTTTTGGAGACTTCTCCTTCAAATATAGATTATTAGATTTGATTGTCTATTTCCTGATCGAGCAAAACACCTGATCCCGTTTTTGAATCCTCATTAAATTCGTACTTTAAATCGAGGATTTGAACCCATGGCAACAAATCATATTCTTCCCCATTGTGTTTCTTGCCTTTATGAGGTAGTTTTCTCGTTCTTCCTCTCGTAACGTTTTTTCGTAGACTGACTGTAAGCTTTGTAATTTGCCGACGCAGCTCTGCTCTCTCTTCCTTGTCTGCCTGCTCCAATTGCTCAAATAAATAGCTATTGTTATCATACACATCACGAGGAATAACAAGCTCAGCTTGGATATCTCGCAATAGCTTTTGTGCATCTTTATTGGAAAGCGTGTAGTCATCAAATGTATTCAATTGTTCTAGCGCATCATCAAATTTCTTGAAAAACTCGGTATCCTTCAAATTATCTCGTTTATACAGCTCGCTCACAAGCTTTATCTTCTCCGACTCAGGTAAGATTTCTCCACTAAAAGACTTTAACAAAGTAATGGAACGTTCTAAAATTTCTTCATCATAAATGTAACCTGCTCCACTCGGTTCGACTGTGTAAATAAATACATTAGGTCCTGTCTTTTCGTATTGACGCCTACGATAGCAACGTCCAAAGCGTTGGCATAGGCTATCTAATGTCGCAGCTTCTGTAAACAACACATCAAAATCAATGTCAATAGATGCCTCCACAAGCTGTGTTGTTACCCATATTCCTGTTGCTTGTTCACTTTCATCAAATGCTAACAATTCTTTCTCAATCATAGCTCGATGTTTTTGAATATACATAGAATGAAAGACACGAATCTTATCCGTTTTCTCTCTTATCATCCCATATAACTTCATGGCCTGTTTTACTGTGTTTGCAATGACCAGTATCTTCTTCGTTTCAGCCAGCGCAATCATTTTTTCTACGTCTTCTACAATAGGCTTTTCAACTAGCTCGATACGATGACGAATAACAGTGTCATCTACAAAGGTTTTCACTTGAAGGGCCTCTTGTGGAATAATCTCACTTTCTTGCAATGTTTCCAAGTAAATACTAGGAAGTGTTGCGGTCATTAACAGAAAACGACCACCTACTAAATAAATCATTTCCAAGGCTCGAATTAATACAGCCGCAATCTTCGGGTCGTATGCTTGGATCTCATCAATTACTAGTGATGAATAAGCCATGGTTGCTAATTCCTTTTCATATCCCCGGTAAAGAAATGGAAACTTTAGAATTTGATCAATAGTTGTAAACAATAGTTTACTTGCAAAATGACGTGACTGCTCTGAAACAACTTCCCAATCTTCCTCTAAGTTCTCAGTCAAATAATCCATTGAAGACGAGTGCAGCAAGCCGACATTTTTGTAATTCATTTTGCTGTATACCCGATCAAATAAAGCATTAATACTAACGCGTAACGGCAGTGTAAAAAACGTTTTGCTGTTGCTTGCCCAAAGTAGCGCAGCTTCTGTCTTACCCATTCCTGTTTGCGCGATAATAATTAAATTTTCTTTACGATGATCATGCGCATATTTTTGCAGATCACGATATACCTGCTCCACTAGAACACCTTTTTCGGAAGCAATTTTAGCAAAGCCTTGGTCCACAAGCTTTTTAAAATCCTGTTCAGTATCTACTTCAATTGGAACATGGGCTGAAGCTGCGTGATCCAAACGGTGAAGCAAGCCTTTTAGAAGAACATAATCAACATAGTTTGTTTTACGATCACTATACTTAATTCTCCTTTTCAGCTCTATTAATATGCGGTTCGATCGTTTTTTTAAGTTAGCCCCTTCAATTGCTAGATGTTCGTTAATGTCAGCTAACTTAGGCCAAAGATCCTCAGAAAGTGCTTTTTCAATCAAGTCTCTATCAGGTAACACATTGCGTTCATGATGAAAGGCAATTGCTTGAATAAGAATCTGATAATCTTTCTTAGGCAGAGTGAAAACTGCTTCAGGTAGCAAAAAAGGTGATAAATAATTATGAGGTACTTCCAGGTCTTTCATAAGCGTGACTTCTTCTCCCAAGGCCTTGAGAATCTTTAATTGAAACGGTTCATGTGCTTTCCCGGCATCATGATAATCCACTGCGTAACGTAATAATGTCCAAATTCTTTCTTCAAATGAACTTCCATATGCCTTTCTTAAAATCTCATAACGGGATCGTAACTCTTCTGTATGTTCTCGCAATGTCTCCTTTGGGTTTGATTTTGCTAAAAACAGGATGATCATCTCCTAGTAGATCCGTATTCTAACAAGAATACGGCCCATTTTTACTCATTCCAAAGAATCATATAATCTCCATCCGTATGAAACAGTTTCTCATCAGCCCCATGTGGAGTATTACCATTCACGTAAACTACAGGAATTTTTCGCCACTCTCGGATTCCATTTACAATGTTATACGTCCAATTGAGACGATACGGAATTCCTTGTGGCAGATCTGTTTCATAATAATGTTTTGGAGCATAAATGGCATGCTTACAATAAAAGTCCTCACTTTCTTCTAATGAAACAAACATCACCTCGTCTATACGTACGATATCCTCTTGTCGCCCCAATGATAAATGTACGTCTGAGTTGACTAGCGTATCATAAATAGATTGTAGTAATGGTTCGTCTCCGGCAATATGAATTACAAGCTCTACGTGAAACAGCATGTGTGTGTAAAGAGGAATAGATGTCATGTCCGCCTGAATGGGTGCTTCTAGTGCCAACCCGTCAAAAATAATAGGCATTGAAACCGACTTCTTTTTCACCATATAGCTTTTCCGATAATCTATCATTCTTGTTTCATAACTTCCTTGAATAGAAAAGCGCAACGGCAACAGCTGATTTGCTTGCAACAACTGATGAATCATCCCTTTCACTGTTGAATAGGGAGGAAGTGGGTATGTTTCTGCTACTTTATTCGCAAATGGTTTTGTATAGCAAGCTGTTTCTTGAAACAGTTTTAATCGAAGCGCCTTCATACTAACACCTTGTAGTAAGCATCAATTTCTTGGAATAGATGCTGATAAAACTCTTCAACAGAAACAGTCTCCGCCAATTCAGTAATCTCATTTTCGTTTGCAAATATTCCATCTACAAGTCCAATTTTCGTACATGTACGCACATCATGCCCAAGGGCAGTTTGTTTCAACACGGACTCCATTGGTTTTATGTTTAATAAGCGAGCATTGTAGTCTTGCAGGGCAACTCGGCCAAGGAAAAACGGATTTGCAATCGGGTATAAACCTCCAATGACAAACAGAGGAGCTAGGTTCTCTTGACGTCCGCGAATATCGCGATTTAAATACTTTGTAATTTCAATGAGCTGTTTTACCCGGCTAGCCTTCTCTAGTTCTGACAATTCAATGGCCCCATCAACGCCGACATTAGATAGGTCAATTGTCAATGTATATGTGTATAAGCTTTCGTGTTGCTCCAAAGTAGCTATGTTCGCATTCTCATTAATACGTTTCGCGAGTCCCATATTATTCAGAAACTCAAGGTCGCTGCGGTAAGGCTCTAAAGATACAGCATGACTAAGACGAGCAACTGCCGAGCGCTTTTCTGCGCTTTCTGCGCTTCCTTTGGCCTTTGTTTTCATATAGCCAAACAGATCCATTTCCACGGAATCTTCAATTGTACATTCTTCTTTAAATTGCACAACACCCTTACTTTTATCGACAACATCTAAATTCCAGTTAAAAAATTTATTTCCTAATCGAACTATGTCATAGCGAATAGCCTGGCGAGAAGCGAAAGAATATACTTCACCGTCTCCACGATGAAATTTTTTTAGTTCCGATATATTAGCAGTTCCCTCACCGTAGTTAAGTGAACTTGCTTTAAAAATAAATGTTAGAGTTAACGCCTTATTTTTCATTCTTCTTCTCCTCCTCTTTGGAAATTAGACCTGCAATAAAAGAATCTGCAACAGATGGAAAATCAATTTTTGACTCATCTAGCACATTCATGATGACTGATGGAAGTGGTTCCTGTAATGACATATACATGCGCATTGTCGTATCTAAAAACATTTTTTTATCGTTTGCGCGTACCGCATTCAATAAACGATATGCAATGGAACGAGCTTTTCCCTCATCCAACTTCTTCTTCATTTCTAATCCAGCATAAAAAGCACTCCAGATTCTCTTTCTACCAATCTCTAAATCTGTTGCCATAATCTTTTCCCCTTTCTTTGTAAAAAGCAAAAAGTAATGTCGAAGCAAACATGCATATATTATTTCATTCGCTGCATAGTCTTCTTTTAATTTCATTCGTAAATATGAATGAATAAGAGCCTTGGGATCTTGATAAAGCAAGAAAGAGCGAACAAGCTGGCTTCTCAGTCTGTAATTTAACCGTTGGAACCATTGCATGTGAATAGTTGAATCAAAAAGTTTACATAACCCTGGTGTTAGATGCAGATACTGCAAGTCCGTCTTTTTGGCATTGTAATCTGAGGAATACTCTAAAATTAGATAACTTTGGGCAACTTGTTGTGCTTTGGTACGCTGCTCAGTAACCAAATCAAACAGAATTTCATCAAATGCCTTATCTTTGTTGCGACCAATTTCATATATGTCATTTGCGTGAATCAGCTGTTCGAACCTTCCTTCTAATTGCACGAATAGCGATTTATCACCAACAATTGACGCTCCCGCAGGTGCACAGAATAAAATCAATTTTGCTAACTTACTGATAGGAGTAGTTAATGCACTATTTGCTCCCCAGTAAAAGTTCAATGCTTTTGGTGCACTCATTGATAAAGGGGAAAAGTGAGACTCGGAATATTGATCAAATGCCCATTGCGTTTCAAAGAAGCTACAGTGATTGACGTTTGTTGAAACATACTCTTGTATTTGATCAATTGTCATCTCTTTGAATTGTTTTTTTAAACCCTTCGCCTTCTCATGGACGCTTGACTCAAGATATTGTAATATCTCTTGCTCTGATGTTGCTTGTGCCATCACCTTTTGAAGTTCTAAATCTGCAAGTAAAGGATCAATATAATCTTTACGAAAAATAGCTTGCTGTTCTTTCAGTGTTTTTGAGTTATTCAGAACATTCAAAATACTAACTTGTCCAAAATACGGACCTAAAACCTTTGCTTTAAAATAATTTAATGTAAGCTTATGATTAATTTCCAACTCTCCAAGAGCAGCAATATATTCTTCAATCCACTCAACCATTTCTACGACGTATGTCTTTTGATTGCGAATAATTTTTGCTACTTCAACTAAACGATTCGTTGCAACTGTTTCAGCAAACTTCTTTTCGACTTTATCAAGCGCGGTCAACTTAATTCTATCGTCAAGCCCCTTTTTTGCTGCCTTTATCTTTCCCTTCGCTTGTTTACTGTCAAGTTCACTTGCCTGTTTAAATTTAAAAAACTCCCTGCGAATCACACGTTCATCACGCTTGGCGACACTGTATCGCTCCAAAAAGAATTGAAAATAATAATGTTCAAAATTATTTAAGTGCTCTGGATCAAATAGGAGCCCTTCATCAGTAAGCTTCACTTTAATCCCAGCATGCTTTAAGATACGGTAATATCCAACCAATCCTTGAGCTATGGTCCATTCATCCGCAGCAATAGGGATAACTTCTTTGGTCAAAATCATCATATCACCTCCACGGCACCAAAGCCTTGGCTTGAACGAAAACCAATACCAAACTCAGACAACACCTTTAAATCTTCCGGATGACCTTTTAAAGAAAATACTCCTTGGTATCCCGTGAAAAATAAGGTTTCATCTCCACTGTGAATGTTCTCCTTCACTACAGTCTTCTTCATGTTCTTTGCAGTAAACTCTAGTGGTTGTAACAGTCCGTATCCCCGGTAACCTTGGAGGGCTACGTGTGAGATGTAGTTCAGTTCTTCCCTATAGGAATCCTCTTGAGGATGAAGGGGCCTTTTATTTTTATCTTGAATGAGCAATGGTGACAATGTCTTAAAATATACTTGATTCCGGTCAATAAGCGGATTGCTTTCCATTTGCACTTTCATTCTCTTCAAGGTGAAACCTTTATACTTAAATTCTTTTACGCTCATCATCCCGTTATAGAAATGTAGCATAAACTCTGAATCTGGACTGGCAATATTTAATGCCACATAGCCTTTAACATGAAAAACGGCTGCATCTAATTCATAATCATGTACATATACACCGAAAGAAAATGGCCGATTCGCTTGATTCGACTGATAAATCTTTTGAAAATAAGCTTCATCAGATGCCTTTAAGGCTTCTTTAACTAAGCTGACAATCATCATTCTGTATTGAAGCGGAAAACGATCAGTAGATAATTTGACTTGTAACCTCATAGTAGCTTCCCCCTTTGGCTTTTTTAGACTAGCACGGAAATTAGGAACTAATGATGCGGTATAACTAAATTTCTTGCATTTTTTTTATCTCTTGTCGAATCTCCTCGCATAACTTTTTTGGACTTAAGAGTCTGACATTTGAACCTAATCGTAGAATAAATTGTTTAACCTCAGATAATCCGTACATTTTACCCTTAAATAAGTAGTAGTGTTCATTGTATTCTTCAATCGTTTGGTTCGCTGTCCATTTAGTATCGCGGAACCACATGTAGATGTCTTTTTTTACTAACATCTCAATATCGTAACTATCGTTAAATAAACTATTTGTACCAAGGAATTGCTCAAGCGAGAAAGATGCATTTTTATCAAAGGGTTGATCTGATATAAGGATGCTCTCAATTCGGTTTAATTTAAAGGTTAAGAATCGCTGCCTCTTTTCACAGTAAGCAACGCAGTACTCATGGGCATTATGTTGAATGAAATGATAAGTGTGAATAGTTCTTGTTGTAGGGCCTGAAGATGCGGATTGGTAGTTAATAATGGCTTTTAGTTGTTTTGTTAGACATGTCTTTAATTGATTTTTAATAAAATCAACATGATGAAAATCTGTGTTTATACTATAACTGGACATCACAATAGTATGGTCCAAATTCGACAGTTGTTGCAATTTAAATTCTAGTTGCTGTACGGCTTGATCGTCTGGATCAATCGCTCTTTGCTTCCGAACGAGTTCACTTAATTTGTCGAGCTCATTTTGTTTTAAAAAGCTATTCCATAATGGGTTTGTTTCTAATACATAGCCACCATTTCTTCCTCTAATCGTATGTATTGCAAATCCAGCCATTAATAAATCTTCTATGTGTTTGCGGATACTTCTTTCACTTAATTCCAGTAATCCAGCAAGCTGCTCTCCTGACATTTTTCCATTTTTAGAAAGTAACAAGAGTATCCGAAGGGAATTTGAGACTTTTGACATAGATATCACCTCCTCCATCCTTATTTAGTTATAGTGTAATTAGATTATAAATTAGTAAATATTACTTATCAATACCATTTTTTATAAATTAATCAAATAAAAATCCCTCCCTGGAGTACTAGGCACTCTAGAGAGGGACTAAAAACTTATACCACTACGTTCAGAAAAAATCAGTAGGTTATACGATAACAAAATACTTTATATCCTGCTACAGTAAATAAACTATCTACATTATACTATATGGTTCTAATGCTTAAAATAATTTTTGAAGCGTAGGATTCCCTTTCTTTAAGAAGTAATGGGAATTGGGAAAATTCGGAATTATTATTTCCTTAGAAGAAATTTCATGATATGTTAATAGGTATATAAGGAACTATTCTCGAACGTAGGGGGATATAAAGACATGAAAGCCCATTTTATTAGTTAGCTGGCTACGTATTTTACCTGAACCTAGTGGGATATAAAGCCCATAATATTTTGATGTGGATCACGAGGGTTGATTGCGTTTTATCTGAACCTAGTGGGTTATAAAGTACATAATATTTTGATGTGGATCACGAGGGTTGATTGCGTTTTATCTGAACCTAGTGGGTTATAAAGCCCATAATATTTTGAT
>Ga0209463_1001327_pt1 | contig 15388 bp, 12 predicted proteins | sample AgamicMgSfrz_FD_187169 | JGI IMG/M metagenome (GOLD analysis project Ga0209463, IMG submission 187169) | Agave microbial communities from Guanajuato, Mexico - Mg.Sf.rz (SPAdes) (version 2) | ecosystem: Host-associated > Plants > Phyllosphere > Phylloplane/Leaf | place: Guanajuato, Mexico... | reverse complement strand
ATCTGCTGCCTCTTCTTTCACATCCTCTTTAAGCTCGCCTGGATTTGGATTAAAGGTTACGTTAACCGTTTTAATTTCCTGCTCAGGCAAGAAGCTTGTGCCAACAAGTGGTGCTAAAAATAAGCTGGCAATGAGAATAATGATAGAAAGACCTGAAACAATCCATTTATGATTAAGAGACCATTGCAGAACGCTCTTATAGAATGAAGATAAGCGTCCAGCATTCTCTTCATGGTTTTTGCTTTTAACTCCTTTTTTAAATAGAGAATGAGCAAGCATTGGAACAATTGTAATCGCAATAATCAGTGAAGATAAAAGGGCGAATACAATTGTTAAAGCAAATGGTAAAAATAGCTCTCCAACAGGTCCTGTTACAGTGCCTAATGGTAAAAAGACGGCGATTGTAACAATTGTGGAAGAAAGAATTGGCTTAAACATCTCTTTTGTTGCTTCACGAATTAAATCTTTTCCTCTTAACTTCTCTTCTTTTAGAGCCATTCGTCTGTAGATATTTTCAATAACAACGATAGAATCATCCACAACACGCCCGATAGCAACAGTCATAGCCCCAAGCGTCATGATGTTAAGTGAAATATCCATCTGTTTTAAGAAAATCATAGCCATCAAGAGTGACAGCGGAATGGAGATAATGGAAATAATTGTTGAACGAATATCCCGTAAAAACAGCAAGATAATGATTACAGCGAATAAGGCTCCAAATAATGCTTTCTCAATCATTGTTGAAACAGACTTATTAATCTCAACAGATTGATCAAGGGTTGTTGCAATCTTTAAACCGCTGTTATCTTCCTTAATATCTTTTAAAGCATCCATTACGGCATTTGTTACGTCAACTGTGTTTCCTTCAGACGTTTTTACAACTTGCACACCAATAGAACGCTCACCGTTTGTTTTAGATAGTGATTCGGTAATTTCAGCTACTTTAATATCTGCGATATCGCTTAACTTAACTGTTGGAATTCCTGAGGAAACTGACCCACCAGTCATTTCACCTGAAGGAGCTGATTGAGATGGAGTAACTGGAATCTCAAGGTTCTTTAAATCCTCAACAGTTTCAATATTTCCATCTAGTACAATTGTTTTGTCTTTCTCTTCCATATTGAAAGTACCTAATGGGTAAGAGACTTTTGCTCCTTTAATAAGGTTTTCGACAGTTTCTTTATCTAAACCATATTCCTTTAGTTTATCTTCTTTGTAAGTAAACTGAACTTCTTGCTTTTGCTCTCCAGCAGTTTCAATAGAGGATACTCCTTCAACTCCTTCGAGTACAGGAACAATCTCTTCTTCTGTTAATGTTGTTAACTCTTCTACTGATTTCTTATCATCTGAAATACTTAAACTTAAAATTGGAAAATCATCAATACTTTGTTGAGCAATTGATGGCTCTTCAATATTCTCGCCAAGATCAAGGTTGTTAACAGCTTCCTTTGCCTCATCAAGAGCTTTGTCCATATCTTTATCAAATCCATATTGAACTTGAATGATAGACATGTTTTCCCTTGAAGAAGAGCTTACTGTATCAACCCCAGATAAATTTGATACTGCTTGCTCAACAGGATCTGTTACTTTCTTTGAGACTTCTTCTGGTGAGGCTCCTGGGTATGTAGTTGTGATAGACAACACAGGATTTGTAACACTTGGTATTGTCTCAAGCTTCATACTTGTGCCTGCATATAAGCCTGCAATTGTTACAAGAATGGTTAAAATCCATAAAGCAAACTTATTTTTTAACGAAAAGTTAATAATGTGCTTCATTTAAAGCGCTCATTCCTTCCCTTTTTCATTATACAAATTATTCTCTCTCTAATGACTAAGTGGTCATTCCTTCAAAAGTATATAATTTACTGACCTATGAGTCAATTATAATCCCCTTAACTCTTTCTTAATTCATAACTTTACTTATCAAGAATAAGCTGTTGTCCCCTTTACATCATTATTAGCGTAACGTAATATAATAGGAAGGAAAATTGCTTGGCCATTGACTCTTCGGTCAAAACAGGGAGTTGTATACATGAACGAAAAAAAACTAAAAATTATTCAAGAAGCAAGCATGCTTTTTGCGGAAAAAGGATTTCATTCAACTTCCGTCCAGGAAATTGCAGAGAAGAGTGGAATTTCTAAAGGTGCTTTTTATTTATATTTTCAATCAAAAGAAGAACTTGTTACTTCTCTTATTGACTACTATATAAACCAGTTAGAACAGTCTTTAGAATCTCTTGAATCAGAAGATCTCTCCCCTAAGGACAAGCTTATTAGTCAAATTAAATTTCAATATGAGTTTGTCCATCAAAATAAACAACTAATTATAGGTCAATTCGATCAATTGATGATGTTTGGTGAGGGTATGAAAGACCGTATTTACTCTTTTAAAACACGCCTCTTTCACTGGGTGGAGAGCCTTTTATATGAGATTTATGGTGAGAGCATCCATCTTCTTGTTTATGATATTTATTACTTGCTAGAAGGTATCCAAAGCTCCTACTATCGCTTAATTTTCATTGAAGATTTTTCAATAGACTCAGACCGGTTATCGACCTTTATATTCGATAGAATTGATGACATTGTTCAAGCTATGATTGAGAAAAACATCGAACCACTAATTGAGGAAGATACTCTTCATCAAGTTTTTGATCGTATCCGCGCTCGAAAAAAGGAACGAATCTTTCCACTTTTGTCAGCAATTGAACATGAAATCAAAGCACTAGATGCCTCTCCTAAAACTAAGAGTCATCTACTAGAGATTGTGAACTACCTTACTGAAGAAGCTAAAAATGATGAAATCAAAGGAGTTATCTTCAAAGGAATGCTTGCAAACTTCACAGATTATGATGCCCTTCGCCCTTACTGTGAGAAACTTGCGAGAGAACTTGATATTGAGCTTTTAATGTAAAAAAGACCAATCATAATTGATTGGTCTTTTATTTATCCTACAGATGTTTCTTGGTCTTCAACAAACAGGATGCCTAGCTCATGATGCTCTCCATCATACAAAGCTCGCTGAACAATGCGGATTTCATTATTGAGATCAAGCACTTCTAATTTACATAGCGCTCGGTTTTTTTGCAACGCTTGATAGAAGTCTTGTTCTCCTGCAATGTCTTCTCCATTCACCCTTACAATAACCTCGCCAACTTTAATTCCCATTGCTTCTGCAGGTGATTTTGGTAGCACACCAAGAACAATGCTTCCATTTTTCCGCTGTGTAAAAAAGAACGGAAGACGTGCATCTTCCAAGCGCTGAGAAATGCTAATCCATTCTCGTCCAACGATAGCAACAAGAACAATGAAAACAGTGAAGACTGGAAAGAAGCTAGCAGGAATAGCAAGGACGGCTGTCACAATCCCTAGGCCTAGTACTCGCTTTCCGGTAAACTCTACTGATTGCTTTGGATGCATTGCTTTCATTCGTTGGAAGAATCCAATGCTAAATGGAACAAAGAAAAAGTAGAATTCCTGTCCGTTAATGTTAAGAAGCGGCCACCAAGAAAATGGGGCACTAAATCCTTCACTAGGGATAAGCAAAAATAAAGGCACAAGCCAAAGACGCTGGGATATATGAGACCCAACTGGAAGACCTCGTTTGCTTTTAAAAATTTCAGGCGACGTTGCCCGACTTCCATATTTCCAAATCAGATAACCTTCTGCAATCACAAGAAGGGCAAGCAAGATAGCAAGAGAAGAAAGATTTGTCTCTCCCGCTTCACTCATCCATCTTGTAAACGTATCACTTCCAGCTTCTCTTGGTAAAAATAAAGAAACGATAACAGCTAGTCCAATAATATACGAAGGAGTAAGCCATCTAAACGTCCACGGTCCGCTCAGTATAAATGTTAGCATTCCGATAAGCACAATCATCCCAATAGGAACGACTACACCGACTGCTATTGTAATAATAGAAAGAAGCAACCCTATTGCAAGCCCTGGCCAAAATAAGAAACGCAGTTCATAAATAAAATCAAAAACCCGAATACGAAAATGCTTCCGTTCTCTTTTCACACGAGCTAACCCGATAAAATATGTTACTAAAATCGCAATATATGTAAGTGGATGAAGAAACAGACGACAAAGCCCAAGCAAAATCTCTTGAAGTATTTCCACGTTCTTTCCCCCCTTTTCTTTCTCTTTTTCAGCTAACTAGCACACTTTCTTTTATTTTAGCAAAAATCCACTCTCCTGACATAGCAAGAGCCGTTTTTTATGTGACAAAATAAAAAAAACCCCCTGTTTTATAAAACAGAGGGGTTTTCTTATTCAGCTACTTCTTTTAACGCAGCTTGAAGCTGTTTGTCACTCTGATGAGAATCAATCTTTTCAAGAAGTCTTGTTTGAATGAGAGAAGCTGTGTTTTCGTCAACTTCACCTGTTTGTTTTACATCATTTTTCCCTTGAAATTCTTTGACTGCTTTCTCTGTTTGTTCACTAAAGTAACCATCTTCACGACCTGGATCAAATCCAAGTCCTTTCAACATCACTTGCGTATTCTTCACTTGAGTACCGTTAGAATCCTTTTTTAACGTTTCTTCAATTTGAATTGGATTTGCATAATAATACTCTGGTTGCTCTACTTTAATTGTTGGCTGAATTCCTTTTTCATGAATCCAGTTACCATCTGGTGTTAGCCATTTGTGTGTTGTCATCTTTAAGTTACTTCCATCTTCAAGCGGCAATGCCTGTTGAACGGTTCCTTTACCAAAGGACTTCTCACCAACAAGTGGATATCCTCCAGCTTCTTTTAATGCCCCTGCTAAAATTTCAGAAGCAGAAGCACTTCCTCTATCAATAAGTATGGAGATTGGATAATCCTTTTTCTCTCCATTTTTGGAGTAGACTCCTTCTTTTTCTCCATTACGTTGTTCAATTTGAACGTATGGCTTATCTTTTGTAACAAGTCCATCTAGAATCTTTTCGACGCTTTCTAAGTAACCACCAGGGTTACCTCTTACATCAATTACAAGCCCCTCAATTCCTTTTTTCTCAAGTTTCTTTAGATTACTATTAAATTCATCTGCTGTATTTTCAGAGAATGAGGTAATTTCCAAATATCCAATTTTCTTCCCATTTTCTTCTTTCAATGAAGAATATACTGTTTCAATTGGAATATCGTCACGAACTACTTTGAATGTTAGCGGCTCTTTCACGCCTGGGCGCTGCACTTGAATATTGACTGTTGAACCTTTTTTGCCTCGAATTTTCAAAACAGCTTGTGAAAGATCAAGCCCCTCAACACTTTTTCCGTTAATTTGCAAAATCTGATCGTTTGCTTTAATCCCAGCCTTTTCAGCTGGTGAACCTTTAAATGGAGAAACAATCGTCACTTTGTCGTTTACCATACTCACTTCTGCCCCAATTCCTTGGAAAGACGAATCAAGTGATTGTGTAAACTGCTCTGCCGTTTTTTTATCCATATAAGTAGAATATGGATCATCAAGAGACTTCACCATACCGTCGATAGCCCCTTCAAGCAGCTTGTCTTCATCAACGTCCTTATAATACTTCTCAGAAAGCGTGTTATACACTTTCTCAATCTTTTCAAATTCTGCTTTTGTTGAAGCTGATTCTTGTCCACTATCTGATATGCTAGCTACTGATAAGCTACTGTTTCCATCATTGAAAAACTGAAGGCCTGCATAAGTACCAGCTCCACCTGCTATCAAACACAAAATCATTAGGAAGACAATGAATATGCGATTGTTTTTCAAAATTTATTCCTCCTCAAAACATACATCTTCTTTTAGTATGCCATATTTTATGGAAACTATGTACCTTTTCATATGTAAGAAAAGACATCACACCGTCAATTCGTGTGATGTCTTTTAAAAAGTATATGAAAATAAAATAAGCTTTATACTTCTTCTTAGAAATTAATATATTTACGTGGATCAACAGCATTTGTTTTCTCTAAATTCCACGGTCCTTCATGCATTTCAAAATGCAGATGAGCTCCATAAGAACGTCCCGTATTCCCCATATAGCCGATAACTTGTCCTTTTTTCACCGTTTCATTTCCACTAACGTTACGAGATTCCATATGAGCATAAACCGTTGTATATACTTTTCCGTTTACATTATGAGTAATGAATATAGCATTCCCATAGGTAGAAGAATAGTAAGAGCGGAAAACTTGTCCATCAGCTGCTGCAACAATCGGCACGCTTGCACCTCGTTTTCCAATATCAATTCCTTTATGATCTCCTAAGCTTCTTAACCCGAACTCAGACGTTACAGGACCTGCAGCTGGTCTTGTAAATGTTCCGCTTGCTACAGGAGGTGTCTCTCCGCCACTTGTTGACGTAGACTTTACTGGTTGTGCTGAAGATGCTTGCTTCTCGACCTCTTCTTTTTGCTTTTTCATCTGTTCTTCAATTGCTTTTTCTTGCTCTGAAAGAAGCTCATCTTCATTTTCTAATTTTGAAGATTTATCTTCTGCTGTTTGTTGACTTTCTTTAAGTTTTGCCATAAACGCATCTTTCTCGGCTGCTTGCTTTTCTTGCTCTGCTTTCAATGTCTCTAATTCTTTTAAACTCGTTTCTAAAGAGCTTAAATCTTCTTTCACTTTATCTTCTTTTTCTTTTTTAACTTTTTTATCTTCTTCATGTGCTTCTAAAATATCACGGTCAGCACTTGAAATCGTGCTTACTGCATTTACACGATTTAATAGATCACTAAAATCTTGTGATCCTAGTAACACTTCGATATAATCAACAGAACCTCCGCTCGTTTGCATCGCACGAGCACGTTCTTTTAAAATCTCATTTCGCTTCTCAATACGCTTATCCAGCTTCTTAATATCTTTTTTCAGATTTTCAATCTGCTGACGCGTTTCGTCAATTTCATCATTTTTATTGCGAATTTTCTCGCTTGTTTTTGTTACTGCTTCATCCAATTGTTTAATTTCTTCATCAATCTTCTTCTGCTCTGCTTCTAAGCTCTCAATCTCTTTCTTGCTTTCATTAAGAGACTTAGAGACATCTGAACGCTTTTCTTTAACTGTATCCATTCGTTCTTCTAGACTCTCGGCTTTTGCAGTCCCTTGTTGAAAAGAGAACCCTATAAAGAATACACTAAGCATTGCAGCAGTTGACCATGATAGTACTTTTTTCTTCACTTCCGTTTCCTCCTCTATTCTCCTAAACATTTAATCTATGTAGGACAGGGAATAAGTTCTACGAGCAGTCTATTTCCCTTTTGTTCTAAAAAAAATCCAAAGAGACGTAGGAAAAAGCCCCTTTGGACGAGAAAAACTATTTTTTAAGAAACTTACGCATTGAAATCATACTTCCCCAAACACCAATACAAGCCCCAATTAAGACAAGCAGAAGTGAAAGTTGTAATGTGAATGGGAACACTGGTAGCAATTCAAACGTTTTATACGTTTTTGCTAAATCTGGCTGTACTGAGTCAAACAGTAAAGCATACGTGCTTACAACGATAGCAATTGGGATAATAGAACCAAGTACACCAAGGAACAATCCTTCTAAGAAGAATGGCCATCGAATAAATGAGTTGGTAGCTCCTACAAGTCTCATAATCTCTATTTCAGATCTTCGAGCGATAATTGTAATTTTGATTGTATTTGAGATAAGGAACATTGCTGTAAACACAAGCCCAACAATAAGGACAATTCCAATGTTACGTGCTACGCTCACAACGTCGAACAATTTATCAACGTATTCTTGTCCATATTCTACTTTCTCAATGTAATCTAATTTTTCAACTTTTTTTGCAACAGATTCTACATCTTTAGGCGAGTTAGGCTTAATAATATAGGCGGCATTTAATGGATTTTGCTGTTCAAAAGGTTCGAAAACCTTACCTTCTTCTCCTAATCCATCAATAAGCTTTCTCAACTCTTCTTCCTTAGAAGAAAATTCGACAGTACCAACCTTCGGCACATTATTAAGCTGTTTTTCTAGGTCTTTAATATTATCTGCTGTTGCTGTACGTTCGATATATGCGTTAATCTCCACATCGTTTTCGACTGATTTCGCAAAATGGTTAAGGTTTAACATTACAACTAAAAACACACCAACAAGCAGTAACGTAACCGTTACAGCACTTACAGATGCAAATGTCATCCACCCGTTTCGCCCAATGTTGCGGAATCCTTCACGAAAATGACGGGAAAGTGTCCTACCCTTCATAACCGTAATCCCCCCGCACTTCATCACGAATAATCTTACCATCTTCAACTGCAATTACTCGTTTTTTCATAGTGTTTACAATGTCTCTATTATGTGTAGCCATGACAATGGTTGTTCCGCTCTTATTAATTTTCTCAAGAACGTCCATAATCCCCCAAGATGTCTCAGGGTCAAGATTTCCCGTCGGTTCATCCGCAATTAAGACTTTTGGATTGTTTATAATTGCACGCGCAATTGAAAGTCGCTGTTGTTCTCCCCCTGATAGCTCAGCTGGAAGAGCATCTTCGCGACCTTGGATTCCTACTAATTCAAGTACTTCTTTTACACGTTGCTTAATAACATCTTTCTCTGCTTCAATTACTTCTAACGCAAATGCTACATTTTCAAATGCTGTTAGCTTTGGAAGAAGCTTAAAGTCTTGGAACACAACGCCAATATTACGTCTAAAAACAGGAACTTCTCTATTTTTTAGCTCTCCTACGTTCTGTCCATTCACCATAATGTATCCTGATGATGCTTTTTCTTCCCTATACATCATCTTAATAAAAGTAGATTTTCCTGCACCACTTGGGCCAACAACATATACAAATTCACCTTTATTAACCTTAACTGTTAACCCATCAATAGCTTTAACACCATTAGGGTATGTTTTATATACATCCTTCATTTCGATCATATATTTATACCACCTGCATTCCGTATTTTGTCGAAAGCCTATGTAAATCTACAAAATATGAGGAGTTTTGTCAAAATACAAGGGATTTCAACATAAATTCGCTCTAGACACGTGCCCCCTCATTATAACACCAAAAATTCATCTGATAAGACTCAAAAATATTACATTTTCTTTTCAAATATGTCAAAGGTACGATAAAACTATGTAAAAAATAGTAATTAAACCAATTCTTTAGACCTAATTCATTTCTCGTTTTTCGACATAAAAAAACTATCTGAATTCACATCAGATAGTGTGGAAAGAATATTTATTTCATTGTCGAAAGCCATTCGGCTACTTTATCTGCCTCTTCTTTCTCAAGAAGCCCTTTTGGCATTGCTCCTCTACCATTCACAATAATCTCACTAAGTTCCTCTTTGGAATATTTCTTCCCTACCTGCTGTAAGTTCGGGCCATTGTTTCCTTGAAGATTATCGCCATGGCAACCAAGACAACTTTGCTTATAAAGTTTTCCTGCTTCTCCTGCTTCATCAACATTAATCTTCTCTTCCTTTGAAGAAGATTTCTCTTCACTGTTCCCACATCCGCTCATAATAAGAGTTGCTCCAATGATAAGTGCCCACGCTGCTTTTTTCACTGTCTTCACCTCTTTGCCTTTATATATTCTCTACTATTATACTCGTTCTGTTTGCTATTAAATCATATATTTATGACGATTTATGCAGAAACTTGTTTCTTCTCCACATAATAGCAAAAATAAACTCGAAGATAAAATGGTTCTTTCTTCAGCCTTTTAAACAAGATCGTTTTGTTACAGGGTTGTTATTCCTATGTAATATTTCACCTTTCCTTTACGTTTCTATACAAAATGCCCGCATTCTTCAAAAAGAAAGCGGGCATTTTCATCTTTAATTCATAAGCGAACGAAGATATGAATCAATAAACGGATCAAGATCTCCATCCATGACGCCTTGGACATTTCCAATTTCCGTATTTGTACGATGATCTTTTACCATTGAATATGGATGGAACACATATGAGCGAATTTGACTTCCCCATCCAATGTCTTTTTGCTCTCCGCGAATTTCATCTAACTCTGCTTGCTGTTCTTCAATCTTACGCTGCAAGAGTTTTGATTTCAGCATTTTCATAGCACGCTCGCGGTTTTTAATTTGAGAACGCTCCGTTTGACATGTAACAACAATATTTGTTGGAATATGAGTAATCCGGATAGCCGAATCTGTTGTATTAACGTGCTGACCACCAGCTCCACTTGCTCGATACGTATCCACTTTTAAATCTTCAGTACGAATATCGATTTCAATATCATCACTAAGTTCCGGCATAATTTCGCATGATACAAATGAGGTATGGCGACGACCTGATGAGTCGAAAGGTGAAATACGCACTAAACGATGTACGCCTTTTTCTGCTCTTAAGTAACCATATGCGTTATGACCTTTAATTGAAAGTGTTACGCTTTTAATCCCAGCTTCATCACCTGGAAGATAGTCTAGTGTTTCTACTTTAAATCCTTTAGCTTCTGCCCAGCGTGTATACATGCGAAGAAGCATTGAGCCCCAGTCTTGTGACTCTGTTCCTCCTGCACCTGGATGAAGTTCTAAGATAGCATTGTTTTTGTCGTAAGGTCCATTTAAAAGAAGCTGCAGTTCAAACTTGTTTAGAGACTCTGTTAACTCTTTCAATTCTGGTTCTACTTCGCCTGCTAAATCTTCATCAAACTCTTCTTTTAACAGTTCATAAGATACTTGTAAATTTTCATATGATTCATTTAAGTTATTAAAAGTTGTGACTGTCTCTTTTAATGAATTTGCTTCATTGATGACCGTTTGGGCACTTTGCTGATCATTCCAAAAGTTTGGGTCTGCCATGATTTCATCTAGCTCAGCAATGCGTGCTTCCTTTTGATCAAGGTCAAAGAGACCCCCTAAAGTCCGCCAAGCGATTGGCTGTTTTATCTAACTCTTGTTTCATTTCTACTAATTCCATTATTCTACACCTCATCATTTATATTGTTACATAAGAGTGCTTGGTGACAAAGCCACCAAGCACTGTTTTGTTTATTTTATCTTCCACAACATTGCTTATACTTTTTACCGCTTCCGCACGGACAAGGTGCATTACGGCCAATATCAACAACGTTTGTTTTTGGCTTTTTCTTTACATCTTTCCCATCAGATTCCTCTTTTGGATGAACAGCACTTTGACCTTGAGCTACTTCTTGACGTTCAAGATTGTTACGGATTTCTGCTTTCATGATGTATTTTGTTACATCTTCTTCAATTGCAGCAATCATGCTTTCAAACATTGAGAAACCTTCCATTTGATACTCACGAAGCGGATCATTCTGACCATATGCACGTAGATGAATACCTTGACGAAGCTGATCCATCGCATCAATATGATCCATCCATTTAGAATCTACTGCACGAAGAACGATAACTTTCTCGAACTCACGCATTTGATCTTCGGCTAACTGTGCTTCTTTTTCATTGTAAAGCATTTTTACTTTTTCAAAGATAAGGTCAATCATCTCTTCTGGGTCTTTCATTTTCAGTTCTTTCACATCAAGCTGACCTTCTGATAAAACATTGCTGTTCATATAATCAACAATTGCTTTTAAGTCCCAATCTTCTTCAAGCTCTGCTTTTGGCGTATGTGTTGTCACAACTCGTTCGATTGTAGAGCGAATCATACCTTCTACAATGTCACGTAAACTTTCAGAGTCTAACACTTCATTTCTTTGTTTATAAATAACTTCACGTTGCTGACGAAGAACATCATCATATTGAAGAAGTTGTTTACGAGAGTCAAAGTTATTTCCTTCTACTCGTTTTTGAGCTGATTCGACTGCTCGAGTAACCATTTTACTTTGAATTGGCTGTGAGTCATCCATTCCAAGACGATCCATCATACTACGCATTCCTTCAGAACCGAAACGGCGCATAAGTTCATCTTCCATTGAAAGATAAAATTGAGTTACCCCTGGATCACCTTGACGTCCAGAACGACCACGCAGCTGGTTATCAATACGACGTGACTCATGACGCTCTGTTCCAATTACTGCAAGGCCACCAAGTTCTCGTACACCTTCACCAAGTTTAATATCTGTACCACGTCCAGCCATGTTTGTTGCAATTGTCACTGCACCCTGTTCACCAGCATGTTTAATAATATCTGCTTCGCGCTCATGCTGCTTTGCATTTAATACGCTATGTGGTACATTTCGTTTCTTTAAGAGCTGACTTAAATGCTCAGAGGTTTCGATGGCAACTGTTCCGACTAGAACTGGCTGTTTCTTTTTATAACGCTCTGCAATATCATCTGCAACAGCACGGAATTTTCCTTCAATTGATTTATAAATCAAATCAGCACGATCATCACGAGCAACCGGTCTGTTCGTTGGAATCACAACTACTTGCATGTTATAAATATTACGGAATTCTTCTTCCTCTGTTTTCGCTGTACCTGTCATACCTGAAAGTTTTTCATACATACGGAAATAGTTTTGGAACGTAATTGTTGCAAGTGTCATGCTTTCATTTTGAATTTCAACGCCTTCTTTTGCTTCAATTGCTTGGTGAAGGCCATCGCTGAAGCGGCGCCCTTTCATAAGACGTCCAGTAAATTGGTCAACAATCACAATTTTACCGTCATCTACAACATAATCCACATCATTTTGCATCGCAACATGGGCTTTTAATGCTTGATTAATATGGTGATTTAATGCTACGTGTTGAATATCAAATAAGTTTTCAATATGGAAAGCACGCTCAGCTTTGCTCATTCCTTCTTCTGTGAGCTGCACTCCTTTTGTTTTCACATCATACGTATAATCTCTTTCTTGTTCCAGCGTACGCACAAAAGCGTTTGTTTGTACATAAAGAGAGGTTGATTTTTGAGCCGTTCCTGAGATGATAAGCGGTGTACGTGCTTCATCGACAAGAATGGAATCGACTTCATCGATAATGGCATAGTTAAGCGGACGCTGTACTCGTTGATTGCGATAAAGCACCATGTTATCACGCAAGTAGTCAAATCCAAGCTCGTTATTTGTACTATAAGTGATATCCGCATTGTATGCTTCAATTTTCTCTTCACGAGAAAGACTATTTACGTTCAAACCAACGGTTAAGTCTAGAAATTGATAAAGTTCACCCATTTCTTCAGCATCACGACTTGCTAAGTATTCATTGACCGTTACAACATGAACACCCTTTCCAGAAAGAGAGTTAAGGTAAACAGGCATTGTTGCTGTTAGTGTTTTACCTTCCCCTGTCTTCATTTCCGAAATGTTTCCCTCATGAAGTGAGATTGCCCCCATAATTTGTACTTTATAAGGGTAAAGACCAAGTACACGCTTAGCTGCTTCACGAACAACAGCAAATGCTTCTACAAGCAAATCATCAAGCGTTTCTCCCTTGCTGTAGCGTGTTCTGAATTCAGCTGTTTTAGCTCGCAATTGGTCATCACTTAAGGCAGCCATCTCGTCTGCAAGCTGCTCTACTTGATTCGCTACTTTTTCTAACTTACTAACTTGGCGCCCACTTCCATCAAATACTTTTTTAAACAGTCCAAGCATGTAAAACGCTCCTCTATATTAAAATATAATCGAATGTTAAAAGTTTCATTTCTTCTATTATAAAATCGTGCTTGTCCTTTCCATCCTAGGAAAACAAGCCCCATACTTCTTCATTATTATAAACGATTCTACCTCAAATTGTAACATTCAGTACTGAAAAGTGCCAATGAACCGCAAATAGATTGTTTTTACTCTTTATTAACGTAAAAAGACAGCTCCATACGCTAAAGCAAATATAATCACATAAGGAGCACTCACTTTAAATCTTTCTAAAAGCAAGAAACTTACAACTGCAAGGCCTATTGTTTGAAATGAACCATTTGCTTCATATGAAGAAAAGAAAAAGTCGTATGCCATCGCTCCAAGAAGAACCGCAATTGTAGGACGTACATAGCTTGTTAAACGTTTCACTTTTGGTGATTCCTTATATTTCATTAAAATCTTTAAAAGAATAAGCATAAGTAATAAGGAAGGTGCAACTGTTGCAAAAAGACCAACAACAGACCCAAAAACGCCACCAACTTCATAACCAATATACCCTGCTATTTTAGTGGCAATTGGTCCTGGAAGCGCATTTCCAAATGCTAGTGCTTCACTAAACTCTTGGTTCGTAACCCATTTATAGCGATCAACAACTTCATTTTGGATAAGAGGAATTGATGATGGTCCGCCACCATAACCAAGAATACCTGGTATTAAAAAAGCTAAAAAAAGCTTAACATAAATCATCTTGAACGCTCCTTCTCTTCACCTTCTTTTTTACGATCTTTCTTAGTAAAAGCAGCTATTAGTAGGATTACAATAACGATAGCCGGATGAATATGAAGGAGTTCTGTTGCAATAAAACTTACAATAATAAGAAAACCACCGCCTAATAAACCAAGCGATTCTTTTGATTTTTTCCAAAAGCTCCATGTTAAAGTTAACATCATAACTCCTACAACAGGAAGCACCGCATTTGATAATCCTTTTACCCACGGCTGGTCTTTATAAGCATATAAAAGATTAAGAAAAAGTATCATTAAAATAACAGTTGGAACTGAAGTAGCAATTACTGCGTTAATCATCCCAAATACGCCACCAATTCGATATCCTATATATCCTGCCATCTTTGTATTGATTGGCCCTGGAAGCGCATTTCCAAGTGCTAATACATCTGAGAATTCTTCGTCAGACATCCATTTATATTTTTTTACTACTTCATCATGGACAAGGGGAATTGATGATGGTCCACCACCATATCCTAAAATGCTTGAACGAAAGAAAGCGATGAAAATATCTCGCTGCTTCATAATTCTCTCTCCTTTCTGGCTAAAACCTTATATTTATCACAGCTTATTAACGAACTTAGAAGGCTGCTTGTTTCATTTTATAAAGTAAGAAACGCTTTGAACATACACTATCCTATCAACTTTCTCAAATTCTTTTTATTTTCCCCTTCTTTTTATAATACTTTTACAAAATAAGAAGGAACTTTCCCTCTATGCTCTCGTATATAAAAATAAAGAACAATTTGTCAGGAAGAAGGGATGTAAGATGAACTTAAAAAAAGAAGAGGATGTTCAATCAGAAATAGAAGAACTTAGAGGAAAAGTAAAAGAACTAGAAAATGTTACACAAACACTTTATGAAGAAATTCAAACTCTCCAAACTTCCGTACCTGCAAATACTCCTCGTGCCTCATCTCCATTAGTTGGACAAATCGGCGGGCTTGTATTAGGAGCCATCGCACTTATCGGACTATTTTGGTTTTAAGAACAAAAAAAGCTAGGGAAATCCTAGCTTTTTAGGCTGATGCATGTGAACTTTTTGCTTTTCTTACATCCCAATGGTTTAGAAGTCTAAAGATAGGCGGAAGCATAATACAAACAATAATGATGCGAAGCACTTGAACAGCTACAACAAGGGTAGAATCAGCATGGAGGACAACAGATGTTGTAGCCATTT
>Ga0209463_1001326_pt1 | contig 15389 bp, 19 predicted proteins | sample AgamicMgSfrz_FD_187169 | JGI IMG/M metagenome (GOLD analysis project Ga0209463, IMG submission 187169) | Agave microbial communities from Guanajuato, Mexico - Mg.Sf.rz (SPAdes) (version 2) | ecosystem: Host-associated > Plants > Phyllosphere > Phylloplane/Leaf | place: Guanajuato, Mexico... | reverse complement strand
ACGAAAACATTATTATACTAAGTACAAGCGTTGTAGAGATAGCGATACTTAGGATAGATGAAAAAACAATAAACTTATTAGCTTTAAACAAACGCAAAGCTACTCCCTGTATGGTCCTCATAGCATTTGTTTCTCCGGTTTTGTAATAAGTTTAAATTTCTCCAATATGTCGTCCAAATCGTTATTTCCTTTACAGTTATATGTATCAACAATGCTCCCATCGTGAAAGAATAAAACACGATCTGCATAAGTAGCTACGTTAGGATCGTGAGTAACGAGCAATATACTTTGGTTAAGCTGCTTCTTCGTAGACACTAACGTATTTAATATATCTTCTGAAGTATTAAAATCCAAATTGCCTGTTGGCTCATCTGCCAATATAATAGGTGGTTCAGTTATAATGGCTCTTCCTATCGCTACCCGCTGTTGCTGACCACCTGAAAGCTGAACGGGTCGATGTTTTCTCCAGCTAGTTAACCCCATTAGATTAATGATTTTTTCTACCTTGGTATCAATTGCTTCCTCTTTTAGTCCTTTTAACACTAAAGGAAGAGCAATATTTTCTTCCACTGATAAATCCTTAAGTAAATGAAATGACTGAAAGATAAAGCCTACGTTATCTCGTCTGTATACTGACGCCTGGGGCTCCTGAAACATATCTTTTGAATACACCCCATTTAACTTAATTGTACCTGCAGTTGGTTCATCAAGTGCTCCTAATATGTTCAATAAAGTACTTTTCCCTGAACCGCTAGTCCCCATAATGGCAACCATTTCTCCTAGTTCTAATTGAAAGGATATTTGGTTTAATGCCTTAACTTCATAACCTTCCCCTTTATAAACTTTAGATAAATCTTTGATGTCTAATATAACTTTACTGTTCACAACTTCACCTCGAAATTTATTTTGAATATATACTTTTTTACACAAAAGTAATAAACTCTATGTGGATTGAACCCACCATAAATCCTGTCTATAACTAGTACGTTTTAAAATAGGAATAGTTTTACATTTTGTGAAATTTCTCTAAAAAATTTAATAATCTAAAAATACATCAAAAAAGGTAGCAACTTATTACGTCAGTTGCTACCTCGTTTTAGTCTTATTGTTTTTTTAAAAAGGGATAATTGATCTTGAATACACGGTACAGTATAAATAAGATAAATAAAATGATTGGAAATGTTGTCTTTATATTATGAAAAAACACTTCAAACATTGGAAATAAAATGATTGTTGAAAGAATAATATATCCAATAATATTTATTAGTGCATAATTGTCTCTAATGCGGGGTATTTTGTTTTCAAATATTGTTAGTAATATCTGACCTCCATCTAAAATTGGTATTGGCAAGGCGTTCACTATACCCAGGAATAAGCTAATTTCCGCTAAGCAGCTTAGATAACTAGAAATATCATCAGAATAAGTTATTGTAGGGAAAATGGTTAGTCCAGAGTAAAAATACTCAAACGGGTGATTTAAGAAAACCTGTAAAATAGTTATAAAACCTGGAATAAGATTTAATGACTTTCCCTCAATTAGATTTATTAATATTAGAGAAAATAAAGGTAAAACAAAAATGCTCATTATTAATCCTGAAGCGGTTAGGATAATACGATGTATCCTAGGGTAAGAAAAGAACTCTTCGTCAGTTCCTTCTGGCATTACATATCCCCCTAATAAAATCCAACAAATTTTAATTTTTGTTGTTCGGAGTTTGAATTCGTATAATAAAGGACCAAATCCTAAAGCGGCCTCTTTAATCCTGATACCTACTATTTTAGCTCCTAGGAGATGTCCTATTTCGTGAATGACTGTAGCTAATACTAGTATTAGTATAATTTCATAAAAGCTCATTAAATAACTCCATTTCTTATCTGTAAAAATTCTTTTATAGGTATTAGAAGGTGACTATATTAAGTAATAAATAATGATGGATTCTATAAATGCTAGGATTGTAGCTAACATAATGTTTATAGAATTTGTAATTCTCCATTTTTTATTTTCTTTTGACTCTGTGGCTAAATTTCCCTTCATTTCACCTTAACTAACCCTCAATACCAGATATAACAATAGCAACTACATAGTGTGATGTTGCCCAATTATAAACATATAAAGACCAGCAAGAGACATACCTATCCCTATAAAAAATGTCCAAGGATTATCTTCTTTGTTTTTGTCAAACGTTCTATAACTCACAAGGGCATATAAAATCGTTATAATTGGCAATAACCATATATCAGGGCCGAACATAAACGAGATGCCTCCACTTATTAAAGCAAAAACACCATAAGTATTTTGTTTAGGCAATGTATCTAAATATTCCTCATCTTCTTTTGAAAAATCTTCTATAGATTTATGCAAAACTATTTGATTATTTTCCTCTTTATCAATTGTCATTTGTTATGCCGCCTTTTTCCGTTTTTAATCAACCTGCACTATAGCCATCTCCTTTTATAACTTATAAAGCAAGTGCCATATAAATAACATCAGCATAAGAGCCATCTTTAAGCCTAACTTGATTTATTTGCTTCCCTTCTTCTTTAAACCCTAACTTTTTATATAAATGAATAGCTTGCTGATTGTTGGAGAATACATCTAAGTTTATCTTTTCTAATCCATCTTGTTCTTTTGCCCACTTTATTAGATAAGAAAGTAACTTGGTACCTACTCCTTTGTTCAAATGCTCTAGCTTTATACCAACACCAAAGGAGCCGGTATGATATAGGCGTTTATAGGAGGATCTAGAAAAGGATAGAAAACCAATGACTTCGTTATTAGACTCCGCAATTAGGGTTAACCCTCCACTTTCTTGTTTTTTTCTCATCTTTTTTCGGTATTCTTCAGTTGTTTCTTGATCATCTTCAGGCAATCTAAGAAAAAAGTCAGTTGTTTTAACGATTTCTTCCTTTATGGCAACGATAAGCTTAGCATCTTCTAAAGTCGCTGTACGCACACTTAACATAAAATTATTCCCCTTTACTTTAAATGAAAAAGCCTTAACGTCAATAAGGCCTTTAAACTTCTTATAGAGTGTTTTTAAACTTCTCTGGCTTCTTTACATAACTTTCAATGATATAACCACAATTAGTACAAACTATATGCTCTACGTCAGATCCAAGACTCATTTTATAAGGCGGATACACTGCTCCATATCCAGTCTGATTTGCTTTTCCTAAATCTGTACTATTGCACTTTGGACATTCTGTTGCTATAGATGGTTTTGCCATTTCAATGCCTCTTTCTGAATAAATTAGGTAAGCTGTAATTCACTAATGTTTTTAAAAAATGCTTCTAACTTCGTATATTCATCTTTGTTTCCTCTTGTAGAAAAAGTTTCACGATCATTATGTATTACTACAATTGTTGGACTAGACTTAAAAATAACAAAGAATTGTTTGCCCTTCTTTATCTCCTTAATCTCTCGGAATGGGATATGCAAACTAATGGGGATTTTATTAAGGATCTCACCATAAAACATTAAGTTTTTATTAGTGTGCGCTAAAATCCCTCTAATAGGTGTGGGGTTCCCATTTGGTACACCTGCTAAGCCTGAGAATCCATTTTCGGTTTCGTAGTAAGTAGTAATGGTTCCTTTAATTTGTTCGTCGCTCTCCATTTTTGATTCAAATTCTTTTACTGCTTTTTCTATTAAGCTCATAATTATTATCTCCTTGTTATCTTAAAAATCCCCTTGTCAAAGTGGTGTTATGCTGTTTCGTTTTCTCTTTTCAGATTATGTAATGCTGCTATAAGAGCCAACACATTTAAGCTTACACCTGTAAGAGTAGTAATTGACTTCACAATAATGTTTGTATCTACTAAAGAAGCAAAAGAACATAGCGGTAAACCTATAGCAAGTAGCGCTAAAACCTTATCATTAGTTAAATTCACATTAATCACCTCCTTAAGTTAATTATAGCGCAAATATGGTAAAATTACCCTTATGAAGAATTGTAAGAGAATAATAGAGATGCCTCATTACTGTGATTTAGTAGATATGCAATTTAATTTTATAAATTCATTGTTATACAGTTAATGGCAAAAAATAAACAATTTAGCGGTTTAAATAAAACAAAAAGGTAGCAACTTATCTAATAAGTCGTTACCTTTTAAAATACTCATTGTTGTGTTATCTAAAGCAGTCCTCATCTTAAATACTGTTTAAGGTTTCAGATAACCAGGAAAGTTCGGCTGGATCTGTGTTATCAACTTCTAATCCGGAGACTAAACTAAAATAGTTAGGCAATAGTTGTTGAAATTCCAATTCAAGATCATCTAAATTAATTCCGATACTCTCAATTGCTGTGAGCATACTCCCATTGGGTATATCGAGTCCATCTTTTTTGGAGGTTAATTCTATTCCAAGGCTATTACTATTTAAACTTAAAGCAACAATTTCTTTTTTAGAATTATATCCCACATCTATAAATGTTTCCTTCGAGTCTCTAATAGCATTCTTAAAACTGACAGAGATAAAAAGGAGATTGTGTTTTGTCTTTTTAAAAATTAAAGGTGAATCATTTGATATTCTAATTACATTGTTGCTTCCAGTAGTATTCTGTGGAGGAACACTTTCCGTATTTTTCACCATAAATAGTGACTCACTAATTTGTTCTAATGCATATCTTTTGTCTAACTTTAAGTATTCAACCCTACTATTTATTCTCCTGAAAGAATTAGCGGCTCCTATACCTATGGTATGGTGTATTTTGTAATTTCCGCTTGAGTCAATTAAAGAAAGACCGTTTCCTCTATTGTTTAGTTCGACAAATATATGATCGTTTATTAGAATGAGCTGAAGATGTGTAACTTGGTTGTTGACGCAAATACGATAAAAATCTTTAGAAAAAGAAAAGTAAGGAGTGGTTCTATGTGGTTTAAACTTTAAAGTCAATTTATCCTTTTGGACTTGATTTACTCCTTCTGCCTTTCTTTTTTGTTCATAAACACTTATTTCTTCAATTATCTTTTCACTGGATTCATCTTTTTTATCTTTTACTTCTTTAAGCATCTCTTTAGTGGCTTTGAGCTCTTCAAGCTTTAATTCTTTTATCTGACGTTTCTCGGCTTTCGTCATACCTGGTAAGGTTTCAGATAACCAAAAAAGGTGTTCAATACGCTGGTACACTACAATCTCTCGATTAGACGTTATATTAAAGAAGTTAGGTGAAGTTTCTTTAAATACATAATCAACGTCAAATTCCAATGTTACACCTACGCCCTTAAGAGCATCTAAAAGTCTAATTATAGGAAGGTGTTTCTTATTTGCTTTTTCTCTTAATTGAACTCCTTTTCCTTCATCATTCAACTTTATAGCTACAAGTTGCTTATCAATGTTATAACAAACATCTATAAATGTTTTTCCGGAGTCCTTAATCACTTTTTTAAAATTTGTAGAGAAAGTAATCATTTCATTTTTAAAATAATCCGTTTGTTTTTTTATGATTAGAGGAAGTTTATTTGATATCCAAATTACATTCTCGTTGCTAAATACATTGGTTGCTGCAGGAATATCAGAATCTTGGACTTTGAATATTGAATCACTAACCTTTTGGATTGTGTAGGTTTTACCTGTTTTTAAACGTTCAATGTCTCTGTTTATCTCCCTAATTGATTGAGTCGCTCCAGCTGTAAGCCCTTTGTATTCACCACTGGAGTTAACTATAGGAATTCCTGCACTGTTTGTATTCGCTTTTAAATAAACACCGTTATTTGCTATTCCGAATTGAATATGGGTAGCTTGAAGTTCCCTGCAAGCCTGTTGAAAGCCCTTTGATACAGAAATAATTGTGTCTTTTTTGCCTTTTTTGTCTACAAATCTAAAAGTTAATTTAGCTGGCGCTTTTTTTGCTATAGTTAATTTTTTAGCCATTAACTTTTTTTCTTTTCTCTTCTTAGCTTCAAGTTCTTTTTCCCTTTGTTTCGCTTCTCTTAGTTCTTTTATTAATTTTTCATTTCTTAACTTTTCAGCGATACGCTTTTCAAATTTAGGATCTTCCCCTTCAAGTTTCAAACTTTTCCGTTTCTCAATCATCATTTTTCTTTCCTTGCGTTCTTCGGCTTTCTTTTTAATTGCATTTAGTCTTTCTTCTTCAGCTTCTGTTAATGAAGAATCTAAAGTTTTTTTGTTAGGTATCCAAACTATTTGCCCGCTATTTAAGTTTGCTTCAGATTCAGAAGTTGAGATTCTATAAACAAAATGATCTAAAGAGTGTAGAAAGTAAGTGTTTAAATATTCTATATTAATACCCGCTAAACCCAGGTAAGTTAGTTCGTTGCTAGCGGTAATGTGAGTTTCTTTATATTCTTTTAGTGAATTTATTAATCCTATTCCATTTCCTAAATTATTCAGCCTTATGAAGAGAGCTTTTGTTTCCCTGTTAAAACCAACTTCTAAATGCGTCATTTTCTGTTCTTTTAAGACATCTAAAAACTCTTTGGAGATGCGAAAAAAACCTTTTCTTGTACCGGAGTTGTAAAATCTAATCCATAATTTATTCTTAAATGCCTTTATTTTAACTTTCCCCTTGTTATTCTCAACATCAACCCACTTAATAGAGTAATCTCTTTTATCTTCATTTTTATTTTGTGCAACATTATTATTTAAGGTGATAACATTCTGGCTTACTTGTTGTAGAAAAAAAGGCTTTGATAAATCCAAATTAACATCTTCTTCAATTAAATATTTTAAAAATGTAGAAGCTGCTATTGTATTTCTAGGTTTACCTTGTTTATCTAATATTGGGCTACCCTTACCTTTGTCATTTAGCCTTATAAAAATAGCATTTTGCTCGGCGTCAACACCATATTCTAAATATGAAACGTTGCTTTCTTGGAATATATCTCTTAAGCCTTTGGAGACACTTGCAGTAGCAATCTTTTTTTGTGGTATAACGCTAAACTTTATAAACACGGGTTCTTTAATAATAGCGTTTATTGTTTTATTACTTTGAGACATTCAGAATGCTCCTTTGTATGTAAATCCTTATTTTTATGTTTTATATTATACCAAATTTAGGAGCAGTAACAAAAAGAGGCAGCGGCTTATATAAGTCGCTGCCTCTTAAAGGGTCTAGCCCTTTCTTAATACGCTACGTAGCACTTTAGAATGCTGATTGTTAAAAGCATTTATAAGTGTTTCACCAAAAATAGTTATGCTTTTCTCCCAAGGATGCCCTAACAAACCCCATTTAAAATCTTTCTGAATGAAAAAGTAGTAGTCACCATTTGGAACAATTGGTACTGTCCACTCTCCAAACTGATCTTTAAGGAATTCTAAGTGAGGATTTACCCAATAACATTCGTGTTGCCAATCAAGCGCTAGTATGTACTCGTTAGCTAATGTATTATCTTTAAAAACGTTTAACGCCTCTGCTTCAATTGCATCGTAAAGGCTCAACTCTATTGCTTCTTCAAAGAGGTGTGAAATATCATAAGTTATAAAAGGAGACGGCACCTTAAACGAAGGGAATTTAGAAATGCTTGGTTTGAACTTAAATTCTTTATAAATTCTCTTCCAAATCATTTTGTTTTCTTGATCAGAAAGAGGAATCCAATTGTCCACAAAACAACAACCTTTCCATTTTAACTTCTCTTTTTCTTTTTAAAAAGATTATAAACAAATACTCCTAGACCGATTAATACGACTAGAACAAAGAGTTGCCAGAGTATATCTAAAAAATTAATATTTACTATGCTCATCGTAAATCTCCTCATTTTCTAATTTTGTTCTTTTTAATTGCTACAGCAATGTCAAAAGACTACAGAGCAACCAAATATTAATGCCTGTTAAGTATATAAGAGAAATTAAGCTCCTTAGTTCCATTGGCAATTTAAATAATTTACATCCTGCCCACAATAAAATGCCAAGTAGAAAAGCTATAATTATAATGCGGATTTGAGAATTAAACACCGAAAAAAAGGTAGTTAATTCTATGTTTAGCGTATCCCACATTATAGATGTCCTCCTGCCAATGACTGCTTATGTATTTCTTTAATAGCTGCGTTTAAACCAGCTTTTAAAGCCTTAAGATCCACTATCGTTCTTCCTTTCTAATTGTGACTAACATAATTTTTATCTTCTAAATAATACGTTTCACCTTTACTGGTAAGCTTTATAATTTGTTATATCTTATATTGTACCTTTAAACTTTTTGGGGTGCTTAACATAGCTTTCAACAACGAGTCCACAGTCTGTACAAATAGTGAGTTCAATAGAAGAACCCTAGGCTCACTTTTTTATATAGCGGGCGTACTACTGCGTAACTATCTTGTACGCCTTTCCCCAATTCTTTGCTTCCGCATTTTGGACACTCTGTTGCCTTATAAGTCCTTCCCACTTTGTTCACCTCTTTTTAACTTTGATAGAAATATGCGCCCTTCTTGAAATTTAACTGTATCTTATCTCCTTAATTAATACGTTTCAAACACAAAAAAGTTACATATATATTGTAAATTGTATGATTTTTACAGTTCGAATGGAAACTTGTTTGAATATTTTTTTGAAAAATGGAGTTAGTTTTTTTGTATAAAAATAAAAGGTAGCAGCTTATCACATAAGCCGCTACCTAACTAATTTAACGAATATTAAATGAATGCTTAATTAGCTTCTTTATTCAAAATTAAATGACCCTTGTTTTCATTATTTAATCTTATGAAAAATTTTTTATGTTTACTGTTAAAACCATACTCTAGAAAAGACATCTCACGCTCTTCAAACAACGTTCTTAATCCGCTTGAGACACTTACGGATCCTGTCTTTTTTTCTTTATTGATGCTAAATTTCAAATAAATTAGTCCGCTATTATTTTTGTAGATTTCCCCTTCACCTTGAGACATTAAAAATGCTCCTTTGTGTAATTTTACATTTGATTTTTAGTATATCGATTTATAAAGAGTTAATAAAAGGTTGTTCCGCTTTGAAACAACCTTATTTAGATGATAAGTTCCAGTTAATGTGTTCGATTAACTTTTCACATCTTGCTTTAAGGTCTAACATTTTTTCTTCACTTAAGCCTTTGTCTCTAAGTTCTAATACCAATTTAGCGGTTGTATCTGCGTCGAATCTATCTTTACGTTTGGTGTTCATAAGAAGAAATACACCTCCATTTAAAGCGAGTAATTATGTTGTTTATTTATTAACTGATATAAGTAACCTTTTTAATTTGCGTAAAAAATATGTCTTATTTAAAAAGCTGATGTAGGTCTTAATCTAATACCAAAACTGCGCCGTAATTTCGAACACAGAATCTTCTATTCTCTTTCCTGAATACCAAGCATTAGGTTTTAGGTTTTTCTCATTTTTGTTAATGATTTTAAAGATATTAGTTACATCTATATTCTTTTTGTAAGTGTAATCTGAATTAATTAAAGAAATGCCTTTTCCACTGTTATTTAATTTCAAATGAACTTCTTTGGCGTTATTTTCGAGATCTATTTGTAAATGAGTAGCTCCCTGTTCAGTGCAAAAACGCAACAATTTTTTAGATAAAGATAAACTGTGAGCAAATGGGTCATTTTCACTAAACTTAACAAATGAGGACATCTTCTTTCTCTCCTCATTAATCTCTTCGATATCAAAATCTTCGTAGTTATCTTCTTCTATGTCAAGTTCTTCATCTAAAAAACCAGAAGCTTCTGCATATAATTCTGGTTCATCTATTGAATATGTTTCTTTGTCACTTTTGCTTTTACTTATACTTATATTTTTTCTTTTCACTTCTCTTTCCCTATATATAAGTCTTAATTCTTCATTGGAAATCCAATGTATTGGTTCAGCATAGGAAGAACTTCTAATAGGAGATAGAATTTCAAATACCCAACTATCTTTTTCCTCAAGATATTCAATAAGGTAATAAGGTTCTTTGAAATTCACATAAATATCCACACTATTGAGGTAATAGATGATTTTAGAAGCAGAAATCTCTTTATTATACTTATACTCATTATGTTGATTAATCAGCGGTAGTCCATTGCCCTTATTATTTAGTCTAATAAAAGTGGAACCTGTTTCTTTTATAAAACCATATTGTATAAATGTCATTTTGTTTTGTTGAGCTAAATTTAGTAACCCATTCGAAACAAATAATCCCTGTTCAACTGATTTGTGAGTATAGTATTTAATCCACAGATCTTCTTTTCGTGCTTTATTAGGTCCCCAATGTATTTCCCCTGTGTCTAACTTGTTTTTCTCAGACAGAGAAAGTTGAAAAGTAAAGTTATCCTTTAGTTGGAGGAAGTAAATGGATGTGGGTTTTATATAAACATCTGAATTCTTTAGATAAGCAGCATCCATCTGGATAAATATGCTTTTTTCTTTATATTCATTGAACTTGTTTAATATAGATGCACCCTGCCCTTCATTATTCAGTTTAATAAAGAGAGTGTGACTATTTTTACTAAACCCCAATTTTATATGTGTCATTTTATATTGTTGAGCAAGAATTTTTAATTCTTTAGAAATACGCATTGTTGTTATTCGAGGTCCAAAATTATAAAACTTAACCCACAATTCCCCTTGGGGCTTTTTTCCTTGCGTTTGCCCATTAACTCCAAACCATTCAATTAACTTTGCTTCTTTTTTGATGTATTCATCATATGAAACCTCTTTACCCAAAGAAAAAAGGTTTGGCTCTATTTCTTGAAGATTAAATGGATTTGATAATTCAATGTTTTTGTTTAAAAAAAACTTAACAACTGGTGAATCTGTAATATTGGTCCTGTATTTGCCTTGGCTGTTCAATAACGGGTTTCCTTGGGAAGTATTGAAAAACCTTACAAATACAGTATTAGTAACGTCATTAACCCCAAACTCATATGAAATAAAATGTCTTTCTTTAATTAGATTTAGCAAACCTTCTGAGAGATACAGAGTTCCGATAAACGTAGACTTTTTCTTTTTATAAGCATAAAATTTTAAATATATTGGTTTCTTATTCTGTGACGTTGTTTCTTTGTCGGTGCACATAAAAAAGTTCTCCTTAATTTCTAGTGAAAGTTTATTAATTATTGGAGTAAAGTTATTGCATAATGACTTAAAAGTAGTTAATTGTTGCTAATATGTATGTTATAGCAATTAAACCTTACTGACACTAAAGGATTTCTTAACTATCCGCTTTAAATAGTTTATTTCCTCACTTTCGCTATAACTAAATTTATGTTTGAAATGCTCAATAACATTTTTATGTGAATCCACTTGTTGTTTCCATCGGCTTCTTAGATCTGAATAGTAACTACTGCTCTCATTAGTATTTTGTACATAAAAAGCTCCTGTTTTTATGTACAGTGAGCTTGCTGACGAATTAAACTTAACAGCATCTTGGACCATATCGAAAGCGTAGTCTATCAGTTCAGCAAACATACAGTGTATATACACTACTCTATTAGGTTTATTCTTGTATTTCAGCTGTTCTTTGATTTTTTTGAGAGCTTTAACTTCTAATAAAATCCTTTCAAAATCTTCTCTCTCTTCGGTGGCCTGTTGTAAATCTGTATGTAACGTAATAGTATGTTCAATCATTTCAAGAAAATATTTTGTATCTAACGTGTTAAGAGCAAAAGGTATGTATTGTTGTTTTTCCATATTCTTTTCTTCAGCAATATATTGTCCCAATTTAGGCTCATAGCGGTTCTTTAAAAACATCTCAAATTCTTTAATTGTTCTGTCTATATCTGTAGAGTAAATGCAATGACGATGTATTCTCAGTTTTTCCACGCTTTGGTTTTTTAAATAACTATATAAATAATTGTCTTCACTAAGCGTCTGTTCAAAACCAATTTCTATTACGCTTTCCAGTTCTCTGTTTAGGGCTTTTATTAACTTTGTTTTCCCGAACTCTGCAAGAGCCATATCTAAAAAGATTTTGTAATTGGTATCTTTATTTTTTAAAATACTCTCTATTAAAACATCTGTTTGCAGACCTAAATTTTCCGTTGATAAATGGCTATACCATAAGCTGTGAATATAGCTGCTACTATCTTTTGTCAATTCTCTCATAGCCTTAATCCATACCATTTCATATTCTGTTAATCGAGTTGTATGAACCTTATTTTCCTTCACGTTTTCGCCTCATCTCATATAACTGTTTATCTAATCATAACTAAAAACGGAGCGGGCTACAATGTAAAAACACCATTTTTGTTGCAAAATCAGTCTTTTTGTAACAAAAATGGTGTTTTTACGAATTTAAATACTTTTATTGCGACAAGTTAGAGTGCAGAATAGGGTTTGTTATGCATTATCTTAGGTAAGTGTTGTTCTTTTTCCCTCGCCTTAATAACTAAAATGAATATTTTTTCTTCTTCTTGTTTAAACTAGTTTTGAGGTCAAGATATGATCTTAAAACAACTTCTAATTAACTCATTCAGTTGCAAAAAAGAACTACTGATTAGGCCAAGTAGTTCTTTTTTGTGAATATTTTTAGCGACACTGACCAAACTACCAAGTGATGCTAAAAAGCATTAAATAATGCACCTCGTATGAAACCGGTCATCGACCACCCTTTGGCTGGCTTTATATGTTCGCTTCCCTTTTCTTAGCCTTATATCTAAAATGCACCCATTTTAAAACGTATCTTAATCGCAAACATATTCATATAAATTCTATTCAATATTTTTTATTGGGTTTTAAAATTATAAATTAAAGATTTTTTTCTTTCCTGGCGCTTTTTCAGTTGTAATCTTTACACTCTCTGTTAATTCACGAACGCATTCCACTAAAGATTCGATTTGGTTCCCGTTTTTTTCTAATGTATTTAGAAAATGGTCATTAAAACTATTCTGTTGATCTATTATTTTGGTAACAAGTGTGTTATTAGCATCTAACAACCTTTGTACTTCTTCTGCTAGTGATCGAGGAGCTTCACATTTTTCCTTTTCAAAATCTCCATTTGTTTCTGTTGCAGTCTCTTTAAATATTCCTTCAGTATTTTCTTTAGCCTGTTGATTGTTATATCTTCCAAGATATATACCTAAATTTATAAAATAATGTTCTAGGATTGCGGCATCTAACTTAGTTTGACAGCAAAAGATTTTAATTTCTTTGACATTGCCTTTGGTTACTTCGTTTAAAACTTCTGAACCACAATTGGAAGTAGCATAAGTCTTCATTGTTGTTCTTAGATTTTCTGCTTGCTCCGTGTAAATAACTTTGTCGTCTTTATCAACCATAACATATACACCTGGACATTCTGGATAATTAAGGGGTTCAATACTTTTATCAATGCGCTCAATAAAACTTGGAGCCGGAACAAATGAACTAAAACTAAAACTCATATACCTACCACCCTTTGTTTTTCCTTATATTTTACAGGAAGAATTTATATTCTTCTATTACATAATTAGCTCTAAATTACATCAAAACAAACTTCTTATAGTAAAACGACATAGTATATGTAGATGAAGCAGAACTGCTTTCTAGAAAACTTTCTCTTTTCTCTAAATTGACCAGTTTATCGTATAGAATATAAAAAAATTAAGGATGGTGCTTTAATTATGATTAAGCAATTAGAGAATGGAAAAGTATTAGTAGCTCACATTACGGTTGATAACAAAGATGCAAAAAAGGAGTATGCGGAAGACATTGTTAGTGTGTGTTTATGTCATCTTGAACCCTTTCTAAATGGTGTAATGTTAAGTTCTCAAGAGGTGGATGCTAAATATACGGTAAAGCCAGTTACGGTTGAAGAGTATATTAAGAGAGAGCGATATTTTTTTAGTAAGCATAAGGCAATTAATATTGATTTTGAAACGAATGAAAACTCAATTGATATTTTCTTATCCGCTAATAAGTCAATTTATAAAAAATCTATCTTTGCTAATGAGGAATTATTAGAGGAACACTATGGGATTAAAAATATTAACCTAGATATAAAGGTTAGTGAATTAGAAGGGAAAATTAAAGAAAAGCAATTTCCGTTTATGTTTGTTGTTCCTGAAACTAGAAATTTAATCATCAACAAATTTAAACGAGTTAGTAGTAACTAAAGATTTTTTATGTAAATAAACTAAAAGTCCAGTACGCATTAAAAATGCACCGGACTTTTTTAATCATTTAATTCTCTTCCTGGTTCTCAAAGTCACTCCAGACCCAGTTAGACCAATGAGTATTGGGGTTGCTATTATCTATTATAGATGTGTCATTTAATTCAATTGCCTTTGCTAGGCTTTGAAAAAACTTATTTTCGCTTGGTTTTTCTTCATCGGGATGTGCCCATTCCTCAATCTGATAAAATAACTTAAGCTCATCACTAAGTTCAATTTCTTCTGATAGCATTTCTCTATCTAGCCAGAGCTTCTCTCTATGTACAGAGCTTAAGTAACGAATAAGTTTTGTTGGGGTAAACGGTTCAATTGATAAGTTTAAATTGTTATATTCAGCCGCTTCCGGTTTTAAATAAAGTGACTCACCATTAACCATAAGATTTAAGTAAAGCGGATCTACTAAAAATTCTCCATCGTCATCAAATAAGTCCTCTCCATTTTCAAATGATACAATATCATCTATGCTTATAATAATACCTTGTTGTTTAGCAGCACTGCCATATACAAAAAGGTCATTAGCTATATAGAGGTTTGCGTTGACGCCTGCTATTTCAAATACAATTAACCATTCATCTGTATTTCTATATACAGATAGCCTGCATTGAGCCAGATCAAAGTTGAAGCTATCTAATACTGGGAAATTATAATCCTCTGCATATTTATCTAAGGTCTTAAGGATAAGGCTAGCTTTTATCATATTAATGACACCTCTTAAAATTTTCTTTGCAGCATAAATCTAGGTGAAGGAAGAACTTCTTGCTCCGCTTCAAAATAAGCTAGTTTATTTGGTATACAAGCTATGATAGTAGGCATTCCATATCCAACTGCTTTTTCTAAAGCTGTTAACAAGGGAAGTTCCTTGCCATCAATTTCTTCATTCCAAGATAACACATAACAGGTGTCTCCAGCACCATTCTTTTTGAGTAACGCAGCTAGTTCTACAGGGTCTGAGTTTGGCTTCTCAATAGCTGTCATATACTCTTCCTTTAAGGTTGTTCTGTATGTATGGCATAAACGACTTAAGGCGTCCTTTCGTTTCTTTGTTGACGAAAACTCAAAAAGTACTCTATTCTGAATCCTTTTAGCAAAGAAGGATTTAACTATTATCTTTTCTATTTCTTTATTCAATTTAATTCTCCCTTCCTTGTCTAAAATAGTTACATAACTGATGACCTATATAAGTTTTGTAAGTTTGGCTTTGTAAATTAACTATGTTGTTTCGATAAAAAAATATGAAAAAGGCTGATACCTGCTATTTCAGTCTTCTTCATATTCACCAGTTATAATATTGGTTTTTGGCGGGAACTGATTTGATATACAATCAACTGATGAAAATAGCTTATTATTT
>Ga0209463_1001325_pt1 | contig 15396 bp, 13 predicted proteins | sample AgamicMgSfrz_FD_187169 | JGI IMG/M metagenome (GOLD analysis project Ga0209463, IMG submission 187169) | Agave microbial communities from Guanajuato, Mexico - Mg.Sf.rz (SPAdes) (version 2) | ecosystem: Host-associated > Plants > Phyllosphere > Phylloplane/Leaf | place: Guanajuato, Mexico... | reverse complement strand
AAAGAGGGATAAATGATGAAAAAGGTTAGAAAAGCTATTATTCCAGCTGCAGGACTAGGAACACGATTTTTGCCTGCTACAAAAGCAATGCCAAAAGAGATGCTTCCAATTGTTGATAAACCAACCATTCAATACATTATAGAAGAAGCAATAGAATCCGGTATCGAAGATATTATTATTGTGACTGGCAAAGGCAAACGTGCAATTGAAGATCATTTTGATTACGCACCAGAGCTTGAAAATAATTTAGTTGAAAAAGAAAAATTCGATCTTTTAGAAAAAGTACGTCAATCATCAAATGTCGATATTCATTACATTCGCCAAAAAGAACCTAAAGGTTTAGGCCATGCAGTATGGTGTGCACGTAATTTTATTGGAGACGAGCCGTTTGCTGTCTTGCTAGGAGATGATATAGTTCAAGCGGAAACTTCTTGTACACGTCAACTGATTAATCAATATGAGCAAACACTGTCTTCTGTAATTGGTGTGCAAACTGTGCCTAACAATCAAACACACCGTTATGGCATTGTTGATCCATCTCAAAGTAATGGCCGCCGTTACGAAGTTAACAATTTCGTTGAAAAACCTGATCCAGGTACAGCACCTTCTAATCTAGCAATCATGGGACGTTACGTATTCACCCCAGAGATTTTTAGATTTCTAGAAGAGCAAGAAATTGGTGCTGGTGGAGAGATTCAATTAACAGATGCCATTCAAAAGCTAAACGCTATCCAGCGTGTGTTTGCCTATGATTTTGAAGGCAAACGATACGATGTAGGTGAGAAGCTTGGGTTTATTCAAACGTCAATTGAATTTGCGTTACAACACGATGATTTAAAAGATCCTTTATTAAAGTTCTTAGCGGAAGTGTTAGAAAAAGAAAGTGTAAAGGTTAGCTAATATGAAAGATATAGCTTCTAAAAAAAATTCTTCATCTCATGTAGAAGCACCTGTTTTAAATACTTCCCAAGTTGTCATTCAAAAACAAACTGTTCTTTATCTAGTAACTAAAAGAACTATTGATATTATAGGAGCTCTTGCAGGATTAATGTTAACTGCTCCTATCTTTATTCTTATCAGTTTGTTGTATTTATTTGGTGACAATAAAGGTCCTATCTTTTTTGGACAAAGTCGAGTAGGTCAAAATGGAAAGATATTTAAAATGTATAAGTTTCGTTCAATGATTGTAAACGCGGAGCAAGTATTAAAAAATGACAAAGCACTTTATAAAAAATATTTAGAGAATAATTATAAATTAGAACCAGAAGAAGATCCGCGTATTACAAACATAGGGCGTTTTTTACGTAAAACTAGTCTAGATGAACTTCCTCAATTAATAAATGTTTTAAAAGGCGATATGAGCTTAGTTGGTCCTAGACCAGTTATCGAAGAAGAACTTAAAGAATATAATCACCGTTTAACAGAGTTTCTTACTGTTAAGCCTGGAGTGACAGGTTATTGGCAAATTTGTGGTCGAAGTGACGTAGGGTATCCTGAACGTGCAGATTTAGAATTTTATTATATTGATCATCAAGGATTTAAGCTTGATATTAAAATCATTGTGAATACAATTTCGTTAGTAGTAACTAGAAAAGGGGCATATTAAACAAAATATTGTCTTTTTTCTTTAAAAGAGTAGTTGGCATGCCTAAAATTATTTATTGGGTTACTACGTCTCTCAGTGAATTTTTAAGTTTTAACAATTGTTAGCAAAAAGGAGATAATTATATGATTCTAGTTATAGGTGGAGCTGGTTATGTAGGTAGTCATCTTGTAAAGGAACTTGTTGAAACAGAAGAAGTAGTTGTACTTGATAACTTATCAACCGGATTTAAAAATCTAGTCGATAGTAAAGCTACATTTATCCAAGGAGATTTAGGTGATAGAGAGGTTCTAAATACCATTTTTACTACATATTCCATTAAAGCTGTTATGCATTTTGCGGCAAATAGTTTAGTAGGAGAATCTGTTGCTAATCCTTATAAATATTATGAAAACAATGTTTCAGCTACATTAACTTTACTAAAAGCAATGGTAGATCATCATGTAAAGAACTTTATTTTTTCTTCTACTGCAGCTACGTATGGAATACCACATATTAATTTAATTGATGAAAACCAACCGACTAATCCAATTAATCCTTATGGAAAAACAAAATTAATGGTAGAACATATTTTAGAAGATTTTGCGTCAGCTTACGGGCTTAATTATATTGTTCTTCGTTACTTCAATGTGGCAGGTGCACATGAATCAGCTACCATTGGTGAAAGTCATGATCCGGAAACACATTTAATACCAATTATTCTCCAACACCTATTAGGTGAAAGGGAAAAGGTCTCTGTTTTTGGTACAGACTATGATACGCCTGATGGAACATGTATTCGTGATTATATTCATGCTACTGACTTAGCGAATGCACATATCCTTGCTCTCAATGCGTTACTTCAAGAGCAAAAACAAACTGAAACGTATAATTTAGGAAATGGAAATGGTTTTTCTGTAAAAGAAGTTATCAAAACATGTGAACAAGTAACAGGGTGTAAAGCGAATGTTCAATATGCGGATCGTCGTTTGGGAGATCCCTCCAAACTTGTTGCATCTTCTAAGAAAATACAAAAAGAGCTAGGTTGGGAGCCTCAATTTAATTTAACTAATATTATTGAAAATGCCTGGAAATGGCATAAGCGATCAAAATTATAAACAAGTGCAATTTTTAATAGAAAAAGAGGATTAAAAAACTGAAAGAGATTTAATAAGCTGGAAAAAATAGACATAGAAACTTATTCTAATAAACCTATGTCGCCCGGCGTGAATTTATTTTTTAAAACGATTTACTTTAATAGTTAATATATTATTAGATGTTAATGAGGGCTGACAATGAAATATTTAATTTGGCCAATATCTTTATTTATTGCCGAGTATTTTAGCACAAATTTCCCGATTTACTATGGCCATAGAATACAAATATATATATATATCATCTTTATATTGATAGCACTAAAACAATTAAAAGGAGAAATTCCTAAAAACATCTTTAACCAAAAAGTGATTATGTTTATTGGTATTCTGTTAGTAACACAGTTAATAAGCATGGTATTTAGTTACTATAGAATTGATATTTCGGAATATAACAAGAGTCCAATCAAAACTTTCATTGCATTTTGCAGTTTTGTTTTTTCTATATTAATACATTATTTTGTGGTTAGGCTAAATGTTAAAGAAGTAAGGGATATAAAAAAGTTTCTTCGGGGTGGTTGGATTGCATTAATCATCTCACTTATTGTTTGTCTTGTTCAATTACTTTACTTGTTTTTGCCTTCTGTATTTGAGCCATTTGTCGAATTTTTTGGTAGTAGCTTAGAAGCAAGGTGGGGAGGGCGACAAACTGATAACAGCTTTTATCAGCTAGGGAGTTACGTTCAAACAACATTGAGAGTTAATGGATTAACAGAAGAAGCGTCTAATCTTGCTACGCAATTTTTTGTTGTATTTATCCCATTTTTAATTGCTTCTATAAAGAATAAGTACAATTTATTTTTGAGCAACACCCAAAACATTGGACCTCTTTACAGAGTATTATTCATAATAATAATACTCTTAATAATGGCGAAAACTACGTCTGGATTTTTATTTGCAGCAATAACATTGTTATTTTTATTTAAACAATTTAGTAAAGTCCAAAAAATATTTGCGGTGCTTTGTCTTTTCTCTATACTATTATTTTTAATTACTATTAATTTCAATAGTGCATATATGTCTAATAGTATAAATGAATTTCTTTTAAATAAAAGTGGAAATTCAGTCAGTAATAGATCGGGTAGCACAATAGCATTATTAAAAACAGCATTAGCAAATCCGTTTATTGGAGTGGGATACGAGTACCATACTTACTATATATTTGAATATTTGCCTGAATGGGCTAAACATAATGACGAGTATTTTTTACGGATAAAGCAAAAAGATTATCCAATTCTAAGTGATATTTTAGGTATGTTTGCTGAATATGGAATTTTAATAATGGTTTTTATATTTGGTTATGTAATAAAAAAAATAAAAGCTTTACGAAAGATATCAAAAGAAGGAATCAATTTAAAAGTTAAGGATGCTAGTTTAATTAAAACTTTGACTGATTCAGCAACGTATTATTTTATATTTATATTCATTAGTTTATTATTTTCATTTGTTTGGTTTGCGAGTATATATCTCATTTTGTTTTTCTTTTTTATTTCTATAATTCCAATTTTCAGGAAGTATCTAAATGATAAGAGTAAAGAAATGACGAGTAACTTTAAATGAGTATTTTTGTTATTCGGAAATGAAGGTTACCTATGTTATTTGAAGGTCTCCTCTAATAAAGGCTAGTGGTACTCCAACTGTTGCTTGATGGTGGCTGATTGATTCATTCATCATCAATGCCAACCTATATGTAAAACCGGCAATTGTACGTAAATGTTTGGTAGAAGTCAAATCTAAGTAATACATCTGGCCTTTCGATACCGTAACAAAATAACAAGACACTATGTTGAAGGCCACTTAGTGCTCCTTTATCTTGTCACGAATCGTCACAAGATTGGTCTCTTCCTGCCGAATGTACTAGGTAATTGTTTTGCATGTTGGCGATGCTATATGGATAAAGAATATAGTTTGTTTTAAGTTTACTAATTGTATCAATTCCTTTTTGTAAGCATGTATCAGTGACTGAACGAAATGTAGCTCAAACGTCGCAGAAAGTTATGGTTTTTGACCACGAATTGGATAAGGTTGAATCATCTTTTTTGAGGAAAAATCAATAATCCTTTGACTCAGTTGTTTAGTCACACACTCCTTGTTCCACGAACCATACGCTAAAAAGTGAATCAGTATTGTTCAATGTTTCGGATGATAGTTAGATGAACGAATTTCGGTTAGTTTGCCTGTGAAACCTACACTAAGCATTCCATCAATATAGGCTGAAAAAAGGTTTATGTTAGGTTTTGAATAATAAAATAAAAGGTTTCATTTGACATGAAAAATCCTCTAGATGGATGATTGGATAAGTTTTTTTGCTTTAACTCAGATTTGAAGTCATGTCTTTTTTGTATTTAATTAGATAATGTTTGAACGAAATTTACTCATTTAAAGCTTATAATAAATTATTAGAAGACTAGGGTGAAAAAATGAAAAAAAAGGTTATAGCTTACGTTTGTGAAGCTTTAGGTGGTGGAGTAAGAAAACATTTGGTAGACTTACTTGATCACATAGATAAAGAAAAATATGAACTCCATGTTATACACGGCGTAAGTAGAATGGATTCTGTTTTTATCAATGCAACAGAAAGATTAAATAGTGTTAAATTTTATTCCGTTAATGAGATGGAGAGAGAAGTAAATATTAAAAGAGATTTCGCTGCCATAAAAAAGACAATAAAAATACTAAAAAAGATAAAACCAGATGTAGTACATTGTCATAGTTCAAAAGCTGGTGTGCTAGGTAGGGTTGCAGCAAAATTTCTGCGAATAAAGAAAGTCTATTATACGCCTCATGGATATATTGTTCAGGATCCAAACATCTCAAAGAAAAAAAAACAATTTTTTTGTTTTATTGAGAAAGTATTGGCAAATAAACTCACAACTAAAGTAATTCATGTATCTCAAGGTGAAGAAGCAGAAGCTATAAGAAATAATATATTAGATAAAGAGAAATCTATTGTTGTATATAACGGTATGAATATACCTTACCGGGAAGAGGCAAGTATTCATAAAAGTTTTAATATTGTTACCATTGCAAGAATGGATGATCAAAAAAATCCGTGGGATGCTATAAAAATAGTAGAAGGGTTATTAAAAGATTATCCTCAAATCAAGTACACGTATGTTGGGGATGGGAAGTACTATGAAGAAATTGCTGAGTATGTTAAAAATAACAGGCTAGAGAAAAACATTAAACTTCCCGGATTCATGGATAACCCCTATGAAGTATTAAAAGATGCAGACTTATTTTTGTTAACATCGCTATATGAAGGACTTCCTTATGCTCTCATTGAAGCAATGGCCTTCAAAGTTCCATTATTGGCATCTGATGTAACAGGGAATAATGAATTAATCGTTAATGATTATAATGGTTTTTTATATAATTTAGATAATATTGAAGAAGGCAAGTCTAAATTGCAAGTATTAATTAATGATAAGAATAAACTTATGGATATGTCTAAGAACGCTAATCAACATTTCTTAAATAACTTTACTATTGAAAAGATGATTCAAACCTACGATCGACTATATGCAGGAGTTTAATTTAAAGTCTAGGAGACATATTTATGAAAAAAATTGCATTTCTATTACCTGATTTTCAAGAAGGTGGTATGCCGAAAGTTGCATCTAATATCATGTCTGGTTTAAATAGTGATTACAGGCAATATCTTATTTTATTAGATGGAGAAAGTGAAGTTCGTTATGCGCATAATTCGGAAATTCTTCTAGTGTGCTCAAAAGGCCAAAGTAAGCTTCAAAAAATAAAAGTATTTTTAAAAAGAATTAAAATTGTTAAGCAGTTAAAGAAGAAATATAATTTTGATGTTGTAATTAGCTTCGGTGTTGCAGCTAATATAGTGAATATCGTGTCAAAGCAAAATGATAGTACCATCTGTACAGAACATAATGTCAAATCAATAGAGAATAAAACATGGGGTTTTTTTGGTAAAGTATATGATGTTTTAATCAAGCTATTTTATTCAAAACCTGATCACCTAGTCGCTATATCTAAAGTTATGAAAGAAGATTTTATTCAAAACTATAATATTAAAAGCGATATTGATGTTATATATAATCCTCATAGAGTAAATGAAATTATTGAAAACTCTAATGAAATTTTAACTAATGAAGAAGAAGAGTTATTTAAAAATAAAATAACATTAGTGAACGTTGGAAGATTAACATATGCAAAAGGCCATTGGCACTTAATAAGAGCGCTAGCGGACTTGAAGAAAGAATTTCAAAATATTCAGTTGATTATTCTAGGACAAGGTGAGATGGAAGAAGACTTGAAAAAACTTACAGAGAATCTTAAAGTTCAAGATTCGGTTCATTTTTTAGGCTTTCAAAGTAATCCTTATAAATTCATTAAACGATCTGATGCCTTTGTAATGAGTTCATTGTATGAAGGGTTTCCAAATGTTCTTATAGAGTCATTAGCATGTGAGACACCTATTATTTCAACTGATTGTAAATCTGGTCCTAGAGAAATAATCGATAAGCAAAAAAATATTCATAAAAAGATTAATGAATATGAAATTCATGATTATGGCATGCTCACACCAATGTTTGATGGAAAGGTAATTCTAAATAATAGTGACCTTACTGAAAGTGAAAAACAATTGAAATTAGCCATACTGGAATTAATGAAGAATAAGGAATTATACAATAAAATTAAATCTAATTGTCATTCTAAAGCCTTTGAATATGATATTCAAAACATGGTGAAAAAATATGAAAAAATCTTTGGTTAAAGGCAGTTGAAGATAGTGAAGGTATTACATGTAATTAATTCGTTAGATATTGGCGGAGCTCAAACATTATTAAATGATGCTTTGCCCCAGTTCTCTAAAAAAGGCCTCAAATCTGAAGTGTTCGTGCTGAAAAAAAGTACTGAAGGTGATTTTGAACAATTGTTAACATCCAAGGGTATAAAAATTATTTATAGTAACATTGGTAACATTTATAGTCCGCTACAAGTAATTGAATTAGCAAAAGTTATTAAAGAGAATGCATATGATATTGTACATTCTCATACTTTTCCATCTCAATATTGGGTAAGTCTTCTTTTTTATAGAATGAGAAAAGGGCCTAAGTTTATAACAACTGAACATAATACATCTAATAGAAGAAGAAATATAAAAATCTTCAAATATTTTGATAAAATCATATATAAGAATTATAGTAAAATTATTTGCATTAGTGATGGAACATACAATGAACTACTTTCTTGGATTAGTAGCGTTAAAGATAAAAGTATTGTAATACAAAATGGAATAGACTTGAATAAGCTTATCAATGCAAAATCTTTAGATAAAACTGAAATTGTACCAAACTATAAAGATGGCGATAAAATTGTATTAATGGTGGCAAGGTTGACGGATCAAAAAGACCATACGACAGTAATCAATGCAGCATTAAAATTACCTAGTAATATTCATGTAGTATTTGTTGGTAATGGAGAAAAGCGCGAGGAATATGTTGAGATGATAAATAAATTGAATTTAAATGATAGAGTTCACTTACTGGGTGCAAGGAAAGATGTCCCTAATATTATGAAAACAGCGGATTTATTTGTTTTATCTTCTCACTTTGAAGGTTTTGGTTTGGTAGTAGTTGAGGCCATGGCAAGTGGGTTACCGGTTATAGGAAGTAATGTTGCTGGGTTAACAGATATCATATCTGGCGCAGGACGTTTATTTGATCAAGGAAATGCTGATCAGCTTTCGGAAATCATTATGGAATTAGCAGAAAATCCAGACACACGTGCATCAATGATTGAGGCTGGTAATACAAAAAGTTCATTATATTCTATTGGGGAATTTGTCGATGATCATATCGATTTATACAAATCAGTTTTGTAATAGAATCATTTAAGATAAGTAGAGAGGTAAGAGTTAATAATGAGAGTAATCTTAAGAGTTATTAAAAATATACTTGTAGCAATATCTTATTTTACATTAAACTCGTTAAGAATGGCTAAAGTAAAAAGAGGATCGAATACAAGAATTTATTATAATGTACTGGTCAAAGAGCCACAAAATATAGTCATTGGCAAGAATACATTTGTCAACAATGGATGTCTGCTTTGGGGAGCTCCTGAGGGTAAGATATCTATTGGTAATGATGTATTATTTGGTCCTTCAGTAAAAATCATAGCTTCTAACCATGGAACTTCTCTTGATTATTTGATAAGAGAAAACCCGTGGCATGATGGAGATATCGTAATTGAAGATGATGTTTGGATAGGAGCAAACGTTGTAATATTAAAAGGTGTTACGATAGGAAAAGGCGCAGTCATAGCAGCTGGTGCAATAGTGAATAAAGATGTAGAACAATATACTATTGTTGGTGGAATTCCAGCAAAAAAAATAAAGGATAGAAATTAATTCTCAAGCGAAATAAGGTATGGGAAGTTGTCTTATTTTATTAACAAAGAGAAATTCTGATAGTAGTTGTTTTTAAATAGAGTTACATGAATACTATACAGAGCTTGACTTGAAAGGTGAAAGAAAATGAGTTCAACGACTAAAAATATTTTTTATGTAATATTACAACAATTCATTTTGTTATTCCTACCTTTGTTAACAATTCCTTACGTATCTAGGATTCTTGGTCCTTCAGGGGTAGGTATTGTTGGTTATAGTACATCAATCGTCATGCTTTTTATTAATTTGGCCTTATTAGGATCAGAATTATATGGAGTTAAAGAAATTGCTAAAGTTAAAAATGATAAAAAACATTTAGGTCACGTATTTAGTGAAATTTTTATCATTAGATTTTTGTTACTTCTTTTGTCGACTATTATTTACTTTGTTTTGACTTATTTTTACTTTGAATATAAATTTATTTTTTATTTACAAGCTATTAATCTCTTTGCTTATATGATTGATATTAACTGGTTTTTCCAAGGGATAGAACAATTTAAAAAAATATTATATCGCAACATTTTAATTAAATCCCTTGGTTTTATTAGTATTTTTATATTTGTAAAAAATAAAGGTGATATTTATCTATATGTAATTATTCTTAGCTTGTCTATTCTGATTGGTAATGGATTTATGTGGTTCAATTTAAAGACAATTGTTGGTTCTTTTAAGAGGATTACGGCTGCAAAGATAAAACATCACTCTAAAGGCATGCTGGCCCTATTTATGGCGGGCTTTTCTATCATGATTTATATATTAACGGATAAAATTATGTTAGGTGTATTCTCTTCTACTACACAGGTAGGTTTATACGAACAAGGTCAAAAAATAGTTAATGTATTAATTACCATTGTTACTGCCTTTAGTACAGTCATGTTGCCGAAAGCAGCTCAGATTATTAGACAAGGTAACCTAAAAGAGATAAGTACACTTATCAATCAAAGCATTTCAATCATAAATTTTGTTGTTTTACCTATATGTACTATATTTTTGTTAGTATCTACCGATTTCATTCCATGGTTTCTGGGCGAAGGATTCCGTGAAAGTACATTTGTTAGTCAACTTTTAACGCCGATTATTTTTGTTAAAGCTATAGGTGTTATGCTTGGTTCTACTTATTTTATCCCAATGGAGAAAAACAAAGAATACACGCTTCCCCTAGTGGTAGGAGCTATTGTCAATGTTGTTTTAAATCTAATTTTAATACCCTCATACGGTGCAATCGGCTCTGCTGTCGCAACACTGTGCACAGAATCTCTGATTCTCATTATTCAGTTAATTTTATTGAAAAATGTTATTAGTTATTCTGAAATAAATAAAAATGGATTTTTTAAATATATTATCGCTAACATTACAGTCGTAGTTGTCGTATTGTCTTGTAAGCTGATTGTTGATTTTGACTCTAATTTTATTAAGACGGTGTTTTATAGTTTGTTATCTGGTTTGATTTATATTGCTATGTTAGCCATTATGAAAGACAAATATTTAAAATCAATGGCAGGTACGATAACAAGTATTCTATTCAAAAGAATAAGGGAATCGTAACAATCTAATCCAAAATGTTTGAGGTAGGTAATGTATGAATATAAAGTTAAGTATTATCGTTCCAGTATATAATCTAGAAAAATTTGTTGGTAGATGTCTTGAAAGTATACTATGCCAAGTAAATGATGAGGTTGAAATCATTATTATAGATGATGGATCAACCGATAACAGTGGAACAATAATTGATGAATATGCACAAAAACACTCAAATATTAAGGTCATCCATAAATCTAATGAGGGCATAAGCAAAACGAGAAATAAAGGACTAGTACAAGCAAAAGGTGAATATGTTCTTTTTGTAGATAGTGATGATTACATAGCGGGTAATATGGTTAAAACTATGTTAAATCAAGCGATAAATAAAAACGCTGATATCGTTATTTCTAAAGCAGTTAATGAATGGCCAGATCAAACTAAAGAAGACATGTTTACGAAGGATTTTGATGAATCGGAAGTTATCAATGGTATGGAAGCAGTGAAAAGATTCTGGGCTGGAGAAATAAACGGTCATCCATGGAATAAATTAATCAGAAGGGAACTGATGATTAATAACAACATCGTTTTTCCTGAAGATAAAAAAATTTATGAAGATGCCCCTACACTTTTTAAATTATATTTAAAAGCAAATAGAATCGCTTTTGTTAATAAAAATCTATATTATTATGTTCAGCATCCAGGGTCTGTAACCAAAAAGCCAAAGTTTTCTATGTTATATGATCATGTAGATATGATTAAAGCTATTGAAGATAGTGTGGATAAACGCTACTGTAAGAAAGACTTTAAAAAGGAATATCAGTATTTCTTACTAAAACAGATTTATTATCATATAGATCTTTTAAATCAATTGTATTTCACTAATAAATTAGCCGCAGAGCAACACAAGAAAGAGTTGGGAAAATATATAAAATCAATAGAGTTTAACAATCTTTTCAATAACTATTATTTTAATAATAATGCTGATAAATTAAGACTTTTCTTAGTTAAAACGAGATTATGTTATTTATTAAGATTTAGATATAGGTCATAAAATAAGCTTAATTCTCAACCTTGTCTTTTAGATTTGTCTAGAAGTTTAAAAATTAAAATAATAATGAATGTGAGTGTGACGTATGAAAATGAAAAAAACATTTTTCGTATCTGCACTAATTGTTACTCTATTAATCTCTTTTCCAACAATTAAATTTATTGTTGGGAAGTATAAAAATGAAAAAGGACTCTCTAAAATTGTACCGAATAACTTAGGAATACAAACACACATAGCAAGTGCTCCAGTTGATGTTGAGGCTATAAAAAATAATGGCTTTAAGATTGTTCGCGATGATATCTTATGGTCTAGAGTAGAGCAAAAACCTGGTCAATACGATTTTAAGGGCACTGGGTATGATAATTATAACGAAAGATTGATTAAAAGTGACATTCGACCGTATCATATTTTAAGTTATAGTAATCCGATATATGAACAATATAGTTCTGTAGTAACGGAAACAGGTAAAGAGGCTTACACAAAATTTGCTGAGCAAGTTGCTTCAAGATATAAAAATCAAAATGCAATATGGGAAATATGGAATGAACCTAATTTAGAAAAGTTCTGGAGTCCTTCATTTACAAGTGTTGAAAAGTATACTGAGCTTGTTGAATCAGCCTCAGAAGCAATTAGAGATAATGACCCAACTGGCGTTATTGTAGCCCCAGCTTTATCTGACTTAAATCCTAGTTCTCTGTTATGGCTTGAAGAGGCATTTAAAAGAGGACTATTAGACAATATAGATGCACTTTCTATTCATGCTTATCGTACAACTTCGCCAGAAACAGTTATTGATGATTATATGAAAGTTAGGAAATTAATATCAAAATACAGTAATGAAGATATACCTATACTCTCGGGAGAATGGGGATATTCAACAGGTCCGGCAGCTTACAGAGCTATAGACCAAAGGCAACAGTGTCAGTATTTAGTAAGGATGTATTTAGTCAATATGTATTTAGGTATTCCTATAAGCATTTGGTATGACTGGAAAAATGACGGTAAAGATCCGAATAATGGAGAACATAACTTTGGTATAAGGGAAAACGATAGCTCAATACCTAAAGAAGCTTCAATAGGTGCCAGCACACTAATTAAAAACCTTTCTGGTTATCATTTTTCTAAAAGAATCGAACTGGGCCATAAGAATGATTATCTTCTTGAATTTACTAATAATAAAAAAGATATAACTTATGTCTATTGGACACAAGCTGATGAACATGACTTCTCTTGGCCTAACGATAAGCATGCTAAAGGACAAGAAATTTCAATGCTTGGAGAGAATACAAAAGAAGTTGACACAAGGAATACGTCTTTGTGGCTTTCTAATAGCCCAATGTATTTGAAGGTAACAAAATAGAATATGAATTTATAACCCTTCTTTTCAAAATTGAGAGTTTAAAAAACATGTGTACTTAAGTGCTTGGTAGTTACCAATCGTGGGTGGATTGATTTTATTTATTCTAAATAAAATTAATTCCTTCATTTGATATACTAACCGGGATTAAATTTACTGAGGGAAAATTAATAAATTTAAACATACTAGAGAGTATAGCTTTTAGGTTGGGTAGGGAGAAAGTTATGGTTATTTAATTGATGATTTCGTAAATGACAAAGATGCTGGCCAATCAGCAGCTTATTATATAGCACAACAAGGTCAATTGCTAGCTATATGAAGGGTTGCTGAAAATATTAGAAATCTATGAATTTTATAAAGAGTCATTTCAATCCTTAACTTTAAAATGAAAAGGTTGAGGTAAACAAGTTGCTCATACTTTAAAGTCATTTCGCAGTAAATATATGTATTAGACTTCCTGTATTGAAGTAGCAGTAGTTAAAGATTATCAATCCAGTGAAAAAACTACTGTACCAAACAGATAGGTGGAAGCCATACGGCAGCTAAAATCTAATGTACTAACATATTATTTGGAAGCGGGTTCTTGACTTACGATTCGTCCTTCTGACACTGACCAAAAAATAAATTTTATTTTGTTGTAAAAAAATTCCGTTAAATGAAAGTGCAGAGTGTTTTAGAACATTAGAAAAAAATTTAATGGATAGTGTGAAAAATCTTTTATCGACACCGATATAAAAGAAAACTAGTAGTAAAATAATGACTATATTAATGAAGCAATATAGTAATTGTATATTTTCTCAAGTATAATGAAATGTATATGTATTTTATTACAAGCTACTAAGTTCGGAGGTTAACTATGGAAGAGACAATTAGTTTGCGAGAGTTGTTTGCAGTGCTTCGTAAGCGTCTGTGGCTTATTGTACTGATTACAATTATCGCTGCAACCGTAAGTGGAGTGATTAGCTTTTTTGTGCTAACGCCTGTGTACGAATCAAAAACGCAAATTTTAGTCAATCAAGCGAAAAATGATCAGCAGCTGTACAATACGCAAACCGTTCAAACAAACGTACAGCTTATTAACACGTATAATGACATTATTACAAGTCCGGCTATTTTAGATAAAGTGGTCAAAGAGTTAAAAATGGATAAATCCGCTCAATCCTTAAGTGGTCAAATTCAAGTAACAAGCGCAGAGAACTCGCAGGTAGCACAGATTGTCGTACAAGATACAAGTGCAAAACGTGCAGCTCAAATTGCGAATACAACCGCTTCTGTTTTTCAAAAACAGGTGCCTAAACTTATGAATGTGGACAATGTCAAAGTACTATCAAAAGCAACAATTGGCGAAAGTGCAAGCCCAATCAAACCTCAGCCGCTTTTAAATATTGCGATTGCGATCGTAGTTGGTTTAATGGTAGGTATCGGGTTGTCATTCTTACTTGAATACTTAGACAACACGTTAAAAACGGAGCAAGATATTGAAAATATTTTAGACCTTCCTGTGATTGGAGTCGTCATGAATATTAAAGATGTGCCTAAGCCAACAAACGTGTCGCGACCAGATGTAGCTGCTCGTGTACCGCAAAGAGGTGAAACGTATGGCTCGTAAAAACAAAGCTCAAAAAAATGATAAAATGCTGACGTTAAAAAGACGTTTGCTTGCTCATAACAGTCCAAAGGATCCTGTAGCGGAACAGTACCGTACGATTCGTACAAATATTCAGTTCTCAAACGTTGATCAAGACATTAAGACTATTGTTGTTACATCAAGCGGTGCTGAAGAAGGGAAGTCCACAACGACTTCTAATCTAGCAACGGTTTACGCACAGCAAGGTTTAAAGGTATTACTAATTGACGCTGATTTACGTAAACCAACGGGGCATTACACATTCCGGTTAGAAAACCACATTGGTCTTACAAATGTATTAACTCGTCAATCTACGTTAGCGCAAGCGGTTCAAGAATCAGAAATTCCTTATCTTTCTGTCTTAACAAGCGGTCCGATTCCGCCAAATCCATCTGAACTGTTAGCATCTGCTCAGATGGCCGAGTTGTTAAAAGAAATGAAAGAACAGTTTGATATGATTGTTTTTGATACGCCTCCGATTTTAGCTGTGGCTGATGCGCAGATTTTAGCGAATCAAGTAGACGGCACAATTTTAGTTGTCAGCAGCGGTAAAACAGAGAAAGACGCTGCGTTAAAATCGAAAGAGCTGTTAAGTAATGCGCAAGGAAAACTGCTTGGGGTTGTGTTAAATAACCGCAAAGTAGAAGAAGGTAACTACTATTATTATTATGGTAGCAATTAATTAA
>Ga0209463_1001324_pt1 | contig 15397 bp, 13 predicted proteins | sample AgamicMgSfrz_FD_187169 | JGI IMG/M metagenome (GOLD analysis project Ga0209463, IMG submission 187169) | Agave microbial communities from Guanajuato, Mexico - Mg.Sf.rz (SPAdes) (version 2) | ecosystem: Host-associated > Plants > Phyllosphere > Phylloplane/Leaf | place: Guanajuato, Mexico... | reverse complement strand
TTCGATTTGAATTGTTTTCAATTACTTCATTCGCTGCATGCAAAATCCGCCCTGTCGACCGGTAATTTTGTTCAAGGAAAATCGCTTTTGCGTGCGGGTAATCTTTCTCGAAAGAAAGGATATTCGCTATATCCGCGCCGCGCCAGCGGTAAATGCTCTGGTCGCTGTCTCCGACCACGCACAGATTTTGAAACCGGCTCGCCAGCTGCTTCACAAGCGTGTACTGTGACTTATTCGTATCCTGATACTCGTCTACGTGAATGTATTGAAACTTGCGCTGATAAAATTCGAGCACTTCTGGCACACGTTCAAACAAGCGGATGGTCAGCATAATTAAATCATCAAAATCAAGTGCATTATTTTTCTTTAACCGATTTTCATACGCTGTGTATACATCAGATGTAACTTTATCCATGTAGCCGCCCTGCTGGCGCGCAAACGCTGCCGCATCGACCAAGACGTTTTTCGATGAACTAATAGCGCCAAGCAGTGCCCGCGGATCAAATTTTTTCGGGTCAATATTTTGGTCTTTTAAAATGCTTTTGATGACCGACAGCTGATCGGCTGTGTCTAAAATTGTGAAATTGCGACTGTAGCCAATTCGGTCAATGTCCCGCCGTAAAATACGCACACACATAGAGTGGAACGTCGACATCCAAATTTCTTCAGACGCACCGCCGAGCAGTGCGCCGATCCGGTCTTTCATTTCGCGCGCTGCTTTGTTCGTGAAGGTAAGCGCCAAAATGTTATATGGGTTCACTTCTTTTTCAACAATTAAGTACGCAATTCGATGCGTCAGCACGCGCGTTTTGCCTGATCCAGCGCCAGCCATAATTAAAAGCGGTCCTTCTGTTGTTTTAACGGCTTCCTGCTGCTCAGGGTTTAAGCCGTTTAATAATCGATCTGTTAAAAATTGCATCCTGCCACCACCATTCGGAACGTTTGTTCTCTATTATACACTATTTTTGAACCGCCGCGACGGTTTTTAATGCTTCTTCTGGTTTTTCATAAACCGCGTTTCCAACTACCACAACATCTGCATATTGAGCGATCTCTTTTGCCTGTCCGGCTGTTTTAATGCCGCCTCCGTAGAAAAATACCGTTTCTGTGTCTGCTAATACCTCGGCTGCTTTTTGTACGGCTTCTATATCCCCATACATTCCGCTGTATTCTAAATAAAAAACAGGAAGCTTCCATAAATGGCCGGTCAAGCGTGCATAAGCCATTATATCGTCTGCTTCCGGCTTTTTTGAAACCCCAGTCAGTTTTGCGGCTTTGCAATCAGGGTTTGCGATGCAGTATCCTTCCACGACTAACTCAGCTGGATCCATTAACTCGCCGTATTCTCTCATAGCCTCCACATGCAGGCCTTTAATCCAATCGGCATCGTTTGTATTCAGAACCGTTGGGATAAAATACAAATCAAAACCTGGTGTCACGACATTAAGCGAAGATACTTCCAGTACACACGGCAGCGGAAACCGGCGCACCCGAACCATTAAGTCCAGCACGTTGTCGAGTGTGACTCCGTCTGAACCGCCTACTACAATGGCATCAGTTCCAGATTCGCATACACGTTCAAGCAATTCATCATCTATATATTTATTTGGATCTAATTTAAACACATGCCGCCATTCGCGAACATCATACATGTGCACTGCCTCCATTCATTCAACTACAACTTCGTATTATATCATGAAACTGCGCCCGCTTCATTTGTCCAACATAACGGTTTTACAGCCTGCTTTTTCTGTTAGTTTTAAAAAAGCAGTACGCTGTACAAAAAAAACAGCCCTTTGAAAGAGCCGCTTTTTTTATTATTCTTTATCATAAACACGCTTCAACACAAATTCATATCCATCATTCCCATAATTTAAGCATCGTTTCACTCGGGAAATAGTAGCCGTTGATGCGCCGGTTTCCGTTTCGATTTTATGATACGTTTTTCCTTCTTGAAGCATACGTGCAACCTCAAGACGCTGGGACAGTGACTGAATTTCATTTACGGTACAAAGATCATCGAAAAACCGATAGCATTCTTCTAAGTCTTTCAGCGAGAGGACCGCTTGAAAAAGCTGGTCCAGCTCTTTTCCCCGCAACTTATCTATCTGCATGATCAACTTCCATTCCCTTCACCATCTATTTCTACCCTTACTGCTTTATTAAGCCCTCTTGACGTAGGCACAATATGAATCCACGTTTTGCCTGGGGCAAAAGCGGCTCCACTCTCCTTGTTCGGGACAATTCGTCCGTCCTGACTGTGCCATTTAACTAAATTGAGTATACCTTCCTGAATTAGAAATGCATCTCCGCCAGACGTCAAGTCGATATCAAGACGCCCTTTCGCATCCACTACACGGTGATCAGCTTCAATTACAAAGACATTTTCCGCTTCAATATCCGTACCGCCAATTGAGCGATGGTATACGTCGCCATCGAATTCATATTTCGATTCAAACAAATCATTTGAAGAAGGCTGGACAGAAAAAGCGTCTGCCGGTTCACCAATTAACGCCTCTGTTTCCTTCTTTGACAAAAAGGACAGGCGGGATGGAGCACTGTTCAGGCTATAGCCTTTTTCTTCCGCTCTATCAAGTGCCTTTTCCATATCTACATACGAATTGTGCGGTGATTTTCGTGATGTATCCCTCTTAAACACATCACCATCATGCTGGATTCCATTTAACTGATCCACTTCACCAGATATGAGCATCTCGTATGCTTCCGGACTGTAGCCGTGCGCTAGAAACAAAGCATCATACCCTTGTGAAAGATCTACAAAATAATCACGGGCGCTGCGGACTGGACCTGTTTTACTTGGATACTCACTTTGGTAAATAGCCAAAAAACGAGTGATGCCGCCTTCCGTCAAAACCTCGTAGACAATATCTGCTTTTTCAAGAGCCGTCTGCGGACGGGCAGACGGATGATTGCTAATCACAACGGCTATAGCCCTGTGTGCTGTATTTGACGATTGAACGCCAGTTAAAGGATTGAGTTTTCTTTGTTCATTCGTACTGGCAGGCTCGGCATTTGAACAGCCTCCTATCAAAACGGCCGCTGCGGCCATTGCCATCCACTTTTTTTTCATATCGACACTCCGAAAATAGTTTTACTTTACTATTTTAACGCATTATCGTTGGAAAGAGTACCGTTTTCTTCATGACGTCATACATTCCCTGCGAGGTAAGACGGATGTAAGGCAGATGAGTAGACGTTAAAAATAAAAGTGAGTAAATGGGATCTTCATATGGATAACCGCGTGCAGACAAGAGTTCACGCAGTTTCAACTCCAGCTCAATTACTTCTTCAAACGGCTGGTCAGACATGATACCGGACAGTGTCAGCGGAATTTCATGGATGACTTTTCCATTCTCTGCGAGTACGATGCCGCCTCCAAGCTCTTTTACCCGATTGAATGCCCGCTTCATTTCCTCTTTAGACGAACCGATCAAGACGATATCTTCTGTGCTTGAAAACGAAGAAGCGAACCCCTGTACATTTGTGGCGAACCCTTTGATTGTCGTATTCACCCGCCATTTTCCTTCGTAATCAAGCAGGACAAGATAGTTTTGATCATGATCCATATAAAAGTGCTCGCCGGCCATATCTTTAACAACACTGCAAGGTTTGGTGATTACATTGTTAACCATTTCAATTCCAAAAGGCATCGAAAACTGTAAATCATCTTCTTGAAGCTCCCACTCGATCCGCATTTTTGTATGGCCAAAGCGCTGCCAGGCAACAGGCTGGAATGGACTCGTTTCCAGGCCGCTTTTTTTCACCCACATGCCTCTCGACAGGACAGCTTCTGGTGTTGGATTAAATTCATCAGCTAAAATATTCATACTGGCAAGGCGCCCCGGTGCGATCATGCCATGTATATGCTCCATACGATAATACCGGGCTGCATTGTACGATGCCATATGATACGCATCGATCGGCGGCACTCCGTTTTCGATCGCGATCCGGATGAGTTTATCTGTTAATCCATCCGCACAAAAAGCAGGCGACGGGCCATCCGTTGTGAGCATCATCATGTCATACTGATCCAGCCCCATTTCCCGCATTTCCATCAGCAGCTTTTCAAGATCCGGACGGATAGATGAATGGCGAAGCGTCACCATCATGCCATTCATCAGGCGCTTTCTCACATCTTCTCCCGTCATCGATTCATGATCCCCATCTGCACCAAACAGTGTCATTTTCGTGAGTGTTTTTTCTGAAGCGCCTGGAAAATGGCCTTCGATCCGTTTGTTCGCCGCTTTCGTTTCCTGCATCCAATATAGCATCATGTCATCGCCATCTAGAAGCTTCGGCCAGCCGGTCAGCTCACCGCCTTGGATGACACAATCATTTTTCAGCCAGGCACTGACATTACTGTTTGCAAATACATCCTCCTCATTGTCAATTTCCGTTTGAGCATCATACCGGCACCACCAGTACATCGAAACCGGCTGTTTGTTCAGCTCTTCAACCAAAGAAAACGCTTTCTTTTTTGTAAGAGCCAGCATCATCATTAAATTATCATTGATAAGAGTGGTTGTTCCGCGCTTTGCCGCATATTCAGAGAATGTTTTCGGATTATAAATAAGAAATGGATGAACGTGCGGCTCGATATAGCCGGGCACAATTGTTTTTCCCGTGCAGTCAACGATCTCATCCGCTTGGTCCGGCAGTTCGTCACCGATGTAGACAATACGGTTTTCATAAATCCAGATGTTCCCCTGCAGCCAGCGCTTCATCGCCGAATGAAGATACCGGGCATTTTTTAAAACAAGTGTCGGCGCTTTTTTCCGGTCTACTACGGCAACCTGTTCGCGTATTTTTTTGTTTCTCCATCTATGTGTTAAATCAGACATACCAATCGTTCCTTTCAAAATGAGATCGCTTTCAATTGCGCGATTGACTTTCATCGTAACATAGATCACACAGTAACGCATTAAAGAATGATCGATTTTGTGAAAAAAGTTCGAACTTTTGGCAAGAAACTTGCATTAGTCTGATTTTCGGGACAAATCGGGAGAACCACTACCTTTTTATGTCCCAATTTAACACGAAAAAGCAGGGAGACGTTTCCCCCTGCTTCCTTTTATAAACGAGCTTTCGCAATCGCACGGCTGCCAATATCGTTACGGAAAAAGAAATGTTCCGTGTCGATATGCTGCATCTTTTCATACGCTTTTTCTTGTGCTTCAACCGGGTCTGCTCCGCTTCCTGTTACAAGAAGCACACGGCCGCCATTCGCACGGATCACTTCTTCGTCTGCATACGTACCAGCGTGAATGACGGAACCGGCATCAATCGATTCGAGTCCTTTTAACTCATTGCCTTTCTCATATGCTTCCGGGTACCCTTTCGCTGCAAGGACAATGCCAAGAACCGATTCTTCTTTCCAAGTGAGCTCAGGGTCTTTGCCGTCAAGCACATCAAGCATCACCTGAACAAGGTCATTTTCCAACCGCGGCAGGACAACCTGCGTTTCCGGATCGCCAAAGCGGGCATTGAATTCAATCGTTTTCGGTCCTTCTTCCGTCAGCATTAAGCCGGCGAAAATAATACCTGTAAACGAACGGCCTTCTGCCACCATTCCTTTGGCGATCGGGCGGATAATTTCTTCTACAGACTGATCATTAATGGCCTGTGAGATGTGCGGAACTGGTGAATAAGCACCCATGCCGCCTGTGTTTGGGCCTTCATCGTTATCAAATGCGCGCTTATGATCCTGTGCCGCTTCCATTGGATACACATTTTCACCATGAACAAACGCCATAAGAGAATATTCTTCGCCCTGCAAAAACTGCTCCACTACAACGCGGGCAGAAGCATCACCGAATTTTTTATCGAGCATCATGTCATCTAACGACGCAAGTGCTTCATCCATCGTCATTGCAACGGTTACGCCTTTTCCTGCTGCCAAGCCATCTGCTTTCAGTACGATCGGCGCGCCTTCTTTTTCAATATATGCTTTTGCTGCATCATAGTCTTCAAATGACTGATAGCGTGCCGTTGGAATGTGGTACTTTTCCATCATCATTTTTGAAAAAGATTTGCTGCCTTCTAAAATAGCCGCGTTTTGTTTCGGACCGAATACTTTTAGTCCTTCGCCTTCTAAATAATCCGTAATGCCGGCAGAAAGCGGGTTTTCAGGACCGACAATCACAAGGGCCACACCTTGCTCCTTCGCAAAAGCAGCAAGGTCGGCAAAGTTCATTTCGTCGATATTCACAATGCTTGCATCCTGTGCGATCCCGGCATTTCCCGGCGCGCAAAAAACAGTTTCCACAAGCGGGCTCTCCGCCACTTTTTTGCAAATAGCGTGTTCGCGTCCGCCACGTCCTACAACGAGTACGTTCATGAGAAAAGCCCCCCTCTTAATGTTTGAAATGGCGAATGCCTGTCATTACCATCGTAATGCCATATTCGTCTGCTTTTTTAATTGAATCTTCATCTTTAATAGAACCACCTGGCTGAATGATTGCTGTAATGCCCGCTTTTGCAGCGGCTTCAACCGTATCATCCATTGGGAAAAACGCATCTGATGCAAGAGCTGCACCTTTTGCTTTTTCGCCAGCCTGCTCAAGCGCAATTTTCGCTGCACCGACACGGTTCATCTGCCCCGCGCCAACGCCCAGCGTCATTTTGTCATCTGTCACAACAATGGCATTTGATTTTACGTGCTTGACTACTTTCCAGCCAAGCTTCATCGCTGTCCACTCTTCTTCTGTCGGCTGACGTTTTGTCGCGACTTTCACGTCCGCGTCTGCAAGAGACAATTCATCCAAATCCTGTGAAAGCAAGCCGCCTTCTACAGATGTTAATACTTTTTCACCTTTTTTGCCGTTTGCAAAATCAAGAGTTAAGAGACGAATATTTTTCTTTTTGGATAATACGTCAATCGCATCCGCATCAAAAGATGGCGCAACAATAATTTCAAGAAAGATCTCGTGCAGTTTTTCGGCAAGTGCTTTGGATACAGGACGATTAAGTGCTACAATACCACCGAAAATAGAAGTTGGATCTGCTTCATACGCACGGGCATATGCTTCTTCAATCGTTGCTCCTGCACCAACACCGCATGGGTTCATGTGCTTTACTGCTACTGCAGCCGGCTCCTCAAATTCTTTCACGATTTGAAGTGCTGCATCTGTGTCACGAATATTGTTATACGAAAGCTCTTTACCGTGAAGCTGCTCAGCTTGTGCCACAGAAAATGAAGATCCAAGCGGTTGCGAGTAAAAGGCGGCTTTTTGATGCGGATTTTCACCGTAACGAAGCGATTGCTTTAACTCATACGTAACCGTAAGCTTTTCAGGGTTTTCTTCTCCAGCAAGGTCAGTCATAAAGCCGGCGATCATCGCATCATACGCTGCTGTATGGCGGAATACTTTTGCTGCAAGCTGACGGCGTGTTTCAAGTGTCGTTTTACCGTCACCTTTCAACTCAGAAAGTACTTGGCCATAGTCGCTTGAATCAACAATAACCGTCACATACTCATGGTTTTTTGCAGATGCACGAAGCATTGCCGGGCCGCCGATGTCGATGTTTTCAATCGCATCTTCTGTTGTAACATCCGGCTTTGCGATCGTTTGCTGGAATGGATACAAATTCACGCAGACGATATCAATTGGCTGAATATTGTGCTCATCAAGCTGCTTTTGATGGTCCGGTTCGCCGTGTTTAGCGAGCAGGCCGCCGTGAATGTACGGATTCAGCGTTTTAACGCGGCCTTCTAAAATTTCCGGGAAGCCGGTTACATCTGTGACACCTTTTACTGGTACACCCGCTTCTGCAAGCATTTTTTTCGTACCGCCTGTTGAAACAATTTCATAGCCAAGCGCCGCAATTTCTCTCGCAAATTCGGTTACGCCGCTTTTATCTGATACGCTGATTAATGCGCGTTTCGTCATCGTGTTTGTTCCTCCCTATGTTGGTTCAAAAGTTTAGTGATTACATTCGGATAAAGACTATGTTCAATCTGCTGAATTGCAGCCTGCACATCGCTGCGCGTCATGCCGGAATCGATTCGTACACATTCCTGATCAATAATCGGGCCGGTGTCCATGCCTTCATCAACGAAGTGGACTGTGACGCCGGATATTTTCACCCCTGCGTCAAACGCCTGGCCGATTGCATCTTTTCCCGGAAAAGCCGGAAGAAGCGACGGGTGAATGTTTACGATCCGGTTCCGATATGCATGGAGTAAAACGGGGCCGATCAAGCGCATGTAGCCAGCCAGGAAAATAAATTCAATCCTTGCTGCCTGCAGTCGCTCTACAATTTCACTCTCAAATGCTGCTTTCGATTCGTATTGTTTCGGCTGGAATGCAAACGCGGGAATGCCCAATGCTTCCGCACGTTCGAGTACATACGCATCCGGTTTATCGCAGACGAGCAAGGCGATTTCAGCAGGAACCCGTCCTGCTGCCACCGCCTCGGCAATTGCCTGCACGTTGCTTCCGCTGCCGGATGCAAACAAGGCAATTTTCGTCATTGAACGGTAACTCCTTCACCGCTCACAACACGTCCGATTGTATGGGCTGTTTCACCAGCCGCTTCGAGTGCTGCTTTTACGTTTTCTTCTTCTTCTTTTGACACGATCAACACAAAGCCAATGCCCATGTTGAAAATGTTGTACATTTCCTGGCGGTCCAATTCTCCATATGTTTCTAAAACATTGAAGATCTCCGGTACCGGCCATGAACCTGCTTCGATCGATGCGCCAAGTCCTTTTGGCAGGGCACGTGGAATGTTTTCCACAAATCCGCCACCGGTAATGTGGGCCATTCCGTTTACACTCGCTTTTTCCAAAACAGACAAAACCGGTTTTACATAAATACGCGTTGGCTCAATTAACGCCTCGCCAAGCGGCACTGAAAGACCTTCTACCTGCGCGTTTACATCCAGATTGTGCGTTTCGAAGAAAATTTTGCGAACGAGTGAATAGCCATTGCTGTGAATGCCGCTTGATGCAAGACCGATCAGCACATCGCCTTCTTTGACGTTCTCACCAGTTACAACCGCACTTTTTTCAACAGCCCCAACGGTAAAACCAGCCATGTCATACTCTTCTTCATCGTAAAGCCCTGGCATTTCTGCTGTTTCGCCGCCAATCAGCGCACAGCCTGCCTGCTCGCAGCCATCGGCTACGCCTTTAACGATTTGCTCAATTTTTTCCGGTACAGCTTTTCCACATGCAATGTAGTCAAGGAAAAACAGCGGTTCTGCTCCCTGCACGACAACGTCATTGACACACATAGCCACACAGTCGATACCAATTGTGTCATGCTTGTCCATCATAAACGCGAGCTTCAGCTTTGTGCCGACGCCGTCTGTCCCGGAAACAAGAACCGGCTCTTTTAACTGCAGTGAAGACAAATCAAACATACCGCCGAAGCTGCCAAGCGCCCCCATCACACCAGCGCGCTTTGTCCGCTCTACATGTTTTTTCATCCGTTCTACTGCTTCGTACCCTGCCTCGATGTTTACACCGGCTGCTTCATACGATTTTGCCATTTTTGTTCCTCCTGTTAGCACATGATTTCTTTATCATGCGGATGCTGTGTATCTGGGAAAATTTCTGTCGGGTATTCCCCCGTAAAGCAGGCCATGCACTGGCCGCATTCGCCAAGATCGCTTTTACGGTGGTCGATCGCTTCAATCGTGCCTTCCACGCTTAAATAAGTCAGTGAATCGGCGCCAATTAATTCGCGCAATTCCTCGTTTGTATAGTGCGCAGCAATTAATTCACCTTTTTCAGATGTATCGATTCCGTAAAAGCACGGATGCTTAATCGCCGGTGAACTGATGACGACGTGTACTTCTTTTGCACCAGCTTCCTTCAGCATCGTAACAATTCGTCTGCTCGTTGTACCGCGGACAATAGAGTCATCCACCATGACTACTTTTTTCCCTTCCACGACGCCGCGTACAGGAGAAAGCTTCATTTTAACCCCCTGCTCACGAAGAGACTGGGAAGGCTGAATAAAAGTCCGGCCAACGTAGCGGTTTTTAATTAGCCCGAGCTCATAAGGAATGCCTGTTGCTTCCGCAAAGCCAATGGCCGCTGAAATACTCGAATCCGGTACACCGGTTACAACATCCGCCTCTAATACTGCTGGGTCGACTTCTTTCGCAAGCATTTTGCCAAGACGTTTACGGGCGCTGTGAACATTAATACCATGAATGTCACTGTCTGGACGCGAAAAATAAACATATTCCATTGTACACATCGCATCGCTGATCGCTGCGGCAAATTGCTCAGAATGAAGACCGTCTTCATTAATGGTAATCAGCTCGCCAGGCTCTACATCACGCAAAAATTCTGCACCGATAATGTCAAATGCACACGTTTCAGATGCCACTACATAAGCATTGCCAAGCTTGCCAATTGAAAGCGGACGAAGCCCCTGCGGATCAAGTGCCACGTGCATTTCATTTTCTGTCATGACAAGAAATGCGTACGCCCCTTTGACCATAGAAAGAGCTGTTTTCAAACGGTCTTTAATCGTTCCATATGTGCTACGGCGAATTAAATGTGCCAGCACTTCTGTATCAGATGTTGTTTGAAAAATGCTTCCTTGTGCTTCCAGCTCACGTTTTAGTGAAGTAGCATTCACAAGGTTGCCGTTGTGTGCAAGCGCTAGGCTGCCCGTTTGGAAATGAAACAGGAGCGGCTGTACGTTTTGATAGCCGCCGCCGCCTGCAGTTTGGTAACGAACATGTCCAATTGCCGCTGATCCTGTCAATCCGTTGACGATATCCTGGTTGAAAATTTCTGTGACAAGCCCTTCACCTTTATGACCGCGAAGGTTTGCGCCGTCGCTCATGACGACGCCTGCTCCTTCTTGTCCGCGGTGCTGTAAGCTTTGCAGGCCGTAATAAGTGATTTGCGATGCATTTTCATGTCCGAAAACCCCAAAAACGCCACACTCTTCATTTAAGCCTCTGAGTTCAGCAAGCATGGAATAGCTCCTTTCCAGGCATCCTCCAGTTCACTAACTGGTGCCTGTACCACTTCTTCTCCGTTAATTGAAATTGATACGACTGGCTGAGCAGTAACTTCACCGATTTGTTTTGCATCCTGTACGGCTGCTTGGAATGCTTCTTTGTTTTCTGGTTTTACAGTAATCACAAAGCGTGATTGTGTTTCTGCAAACAGGGCAGCTGTCGCTTCACCTTCAAGAGAAACGCTTGCGCCCAGGTCTGTGCCAAATAGCTTCTCTACGAGCGCTACAGCAAATCCGCCTTCTGAAATATCATGAGCAGATTGAACAAAGCCTGATTGGATCGCTTTAAGAAGAGCGTCCTGGCGCGTTTTTTCCACTGACAAATCAATAGCTGGTGATTTACCCGAAATTTCGCCGCCATTCATCATTTTTTGCAGCTCGCTGCCGCCAAATTCGCTGGCTGCTTCACCAATCACATACACAAGATCGCCGGCTTGTTTGGCTGCTTGCGTTGTAATATGTTTTACATCTTCAATTAAGCCTACCATGCCAATAATTGGCGTAGGATAAATCGCTGTGCCGTTTGTTTCATTATAAAGTGAAACATTTCCGCCAATAACAGGAGATTGAAGTGCAAGGCACGCTTCACTGATTCCGTCTGCTGACTGCTCAAGCTGCCAGAATACACCCGGGTTTTCAGGGCTTCCGTAGTTTAAGCCGTCTGTAATGGCTAGTGGACGTGCACCCGATGCGACGATATTACGCGCTGCTTCTGCAACCGCAATTTTACCGCCTGTTTTCGGATCAAGGTAAATGTAGCGAGCGTTGCAATCTGTTGTCATCGCAAGCGCTTTGTTTGTGCCGCGCAGGCGGATAACGGCCGCATCTGAGCCTGGTGCTACAACTGTATTTGTACGAACCTGGTAATCATACTGGTCGTATACCCACTCTTTGCTTGAAATTGTCGGCTGCTTCAGCAATTTCACAAGTGTTTCATTGTAATTTGTTACATTAGGTGTTTGTTCTTCCATCGCCTGGAATTCACGGTAGTAATCCGGCTCTGCAGATGGCTTATGGTAAACTGGTGCATCTTCTGCCAGCGCATCTACTGGTACTTCAGCTGCTACTTCACCTTTATGGATCAAGCGGAGCATTTTATCGTCCGTTACAACGCCGACAGATGCTGCTTCAAGACCATATTTAGAGAAAAGATCTTCGATTTCTTTTTCATGTCCTTTTTTCACCACGATCAGCATGCGCTCCTGTGATTCAGACAGCATCATTTCATACGGGGTCATACCTGTTTCACGCTGCGGAATCAAATCAAGGTTCATTTCCATACCTGATCCGGATTTAGACGCCATTTCTGCTGAAGAGCTTGTTAAACCGGCCGCTCCCATATCTTGAATGCCGACAAGAACATCTTGATGGTTATAAATCAATTCAAGACATGCTTCTAAAAGCAATTTTTCCATGAACGGGTCGCCGACCTGTACCGCTGGACGTTTTTCTTCCGAGCTTTCGCTTAATTCTTCTGAAGCGAATGTTGCACCATGAATACCGTCGCGTCCTGTTTTTGCTCCGACGTACATCACCGTGTTGCCAACACCTTTTGCCTGGCCTTTTTGAATATCTTTATGATCAATCAAGCCGACACACATCGCATTTACAAGCGGGTTGCCGTCATAAGATGGGTCAAAGCCGATTTCACCGCCGACTGTCGGGATGCCGATGCAGTTTCCATAACCGGCAATACCAGCAACGACTTCTTCGAATAAATACTTCACACGGGAGGTTTCAAGTTCACCGAAACGAAGTGAATTTAGAATCGCAACTGGGCGGGCACCCATAGAAAACACATCACGGATGATACCGCCAACACCTGTTGCTGCGCCCTGGTAAGGCTCGATAGCAGATGGGTGGTTATGACTTTCGATTTTAAACACAACGGCCTGACCGTCACCGATATCAACAATACCGGCACCTTCACCAGGACCCTGCAAAACATGCTCACCTTTTGTCGGGAAACGACTTAAAACAGGCTTGGAATTTTTATAGCTGCAATGCTCTGACCACATAACTGAGAAAAGACCTGTTTCTGCGTAATTTGGCAGACGCCCAAGAATTTTTTCTACTTTCGCAAATTCTTCATCCGTTAAGCCCATTGTGCTGTATAGTTTTTCGTCTTTAATTTGCTGTGGATTTGGTTCAAGCATTAACGACATGAGAGTTCCTCCAGTGCTTTACGATTGATTGAAAAAGTTTAAGGCCATCCGCGCTGCCGAGAAGCTCATCAACGGCCCGCTCCGGATGCGGCATCATGCCAAGTACGTTGCCTTTTTCGTTTGTGATACCCGCAATATCAGAAAGGCTTCCGTTTACATCACTTGCATATGAAAAAACAATTTGATTGTTTTCTTTTAATTTAGTAATTGTTGCGTCGTCGCAGTAGTAATTGCCTTCGCCGTGTGCCACTGGAATACTGATTTTATCGCCTTTTTCGTACAAAGAAGTAAACATTGTTTCGTTATTTTCAACCGTCAGCTCTACTGTCCGGCAAATAAATTTCAAATTTTTATTGCGAAGCATTGCACCTGGAAGAAGGCCGGATTCAAGCAAGATTTGAAATCCGTTGCAAACGCCAAGAACTGGCTTGCCTGCTTCTGCTGCCCGCTTGACCGCTGCCATCACGTTCGACATGTGAGCGATCGCGCCTGAACGCAGGTAATCGCCGTATGAAAAGCCGCCCGGAAGCAAAATACCGTCATATTCATCAAGGTTGTCCGCGTCATGCCAGACAAGATCAACCTGCTCGCCTAATTCGTCTTTTACTGCATGGTACATGTCTACATCACAGTTAGATCCTGGAAATACGATGACTGCAAATTTCACTGGTTCGCACTCTCCTCGATTTCATATCGGTAATCTTCAATAACCGGGTTTGACAAAAGCTTTTCACATACTTCTTTCACTGTGCCCTCTACGTCTGTAACAGAATCATCAAATTGAAGCTCCATGTATTTGCCGATGCGCACATCTTCTACTCCCTGGTAGCCAAGGCTTGACAGCGACTGCTGTACAGCTTTTCCTTGCGGGTCTAATACACTTTCACGAAGCGTTACATAAACTTTCACTTTATACATTATTAGTTCCTCCAAGTCGATTGTAGATTTCGGTATATGCTTCTGTCAGCCCGCCAAGATCACGGCGGAATAGGTCTTTATCGAGTTTGCGGTTTGTGCCTTTTTCCCAAAGCCGGCATGTATCCGGCGAAATTTCATCGGCCAGTAGAATACTGCCGTTCTTTTGTCGGCCAAATTCAATTTTAAAATCAACGAGATCAACGCCCATTTCATCAAACAACGGGATTAGTACATCGTTTACACGAAGTGCTTCTTTTTTCAAAATTTGCACTTCTTCAGGTGCTGCTACATCCAGCAGACGAATATGATCGTCTGTTAGGAGCGGATCTCCCAGGTCATCATCTTTGTAATAAAATTCAACGATTGGCTGTGTGAACCGGACGCCTTCCTCAAAGCCGAGGCGCTTAGCAATGCTGCCGGCGGCAACATTGCGTACTACAACCTCAAGTGGAATAATGTCAACATGTTTCACAAGCTGTTCGTTTTCGGAAAGCTGCTCAACAAAGTGAGACTCGATGCCTTTTTCGGCAAGCTTTTCGAACAATAGCCCCGTAATTAAATTGTTTAAGCGGCCTTTTCCGTCGATTTCCGCTTTTTTCTCACCGTTAAAAGCAGTCGCGGAGTTTTTATATTCAATCCAGACAATGTCTTCCTGGTCTGTTGCATAAATGCGTTTTGCTTTTCCTTCGTAGAGCTGCTTGCCTTTTTGCATAATGTGATCCTCCCAGGTTCCGGTTTAATTAAAGACCGATACGGTCAAAAATCGTGTCAACATGTTTGATATGGTAGTTGTAGTCAAAGCAGTCAGCAATTTCTTCCGGCGTTAGTTTTGAAGTGATCGTTTCATCTGCTTCTACGAGTGAACGGAACTGGACTTGCTTGTCCCAGGCTTCCATTGCCCGCGGCTGCACAGTGTCATAAGCTGCTTCACGCGCCATACCTTTATCAATTAAAGCAAGAAGAATGCGCTGTGAGTAAATAAGGCCAAGCGTGCGGTCCATATTGCGTTTCATGTTTTCTGGGAATACTGTCAAGTTCTTTACAATGTTGCCAAAACGGTTCAGCATATAGTTCAAGGCAATCGTTGCATCTGGCAGAATTACACGTTCTGCAGATGAATGTGAAATGTCGCGTTCATGCCAAAGCGCTACATTCTCATACGCTGTAACCATATGGCCACGGATAACACGCGCCAGACCGACCATGTTTTCAGATCCAATTGGATTGCGTTTGTGCGGCATCGCTGACGAGCCTTTTTGCCCTTTTGCGAATGCTTCCTCTACTTCACGTGTTTCAGACTTTTGC
>Ga0209463_1001323_pt1 | contig 15400 bp, 17 predicted proteins | sample AgamicMgSfrz_FD_187169 | JGI IMG/M metagenome (GOLD analysis project Ga0209463, IMG submission 187169) | Agave microbial communities from Guanajuato, Mexico - Mg.Sf.rz (SPAdes) (version 2) | ecosystem: Host-associated > Plants > Phyllosphere > Phylloplane/Leaf | place: Guanajuato, Mexico... | reverse complement strand
TTGGACATACTGATATTACTACTCTAGAAAAGGTGTGTGATCAGTATGAAAAAGGAAAATTTGTTTAAATGGAAGCATTATCAGCCTGATTTAATTTTGTTAACGGTAAGATGGTACTTACGGTATAACCTCAGTTTTCGTGATTTGGTGGAAATGATGAAGGAACGGGGTTTATCTATTTCTCATACCACGATTATGTGTTGGGTTCATCAGTATAGCCCTGAATTGGACAAACGAATTCGTCGTCATCTCAAGTCAACCAATGATTCTTGGCGAGTCGATGAAACATATATAAAAGTTACAGGTCAATGGATGTACCTATATCGTGCTGTTGATTCGAAAGGAAACACAATCGATTTTTGTCTAAGCAAAACAAGAGACCAAAAGGCTACAAAGCGCTTTTTCAAGAAAGCTTTGCGGTCTTTTCATGTTTCAAAGCCACGTGCGATAACAGTCGATAAGAATCCGGCTTATTCTATAGCAATTGAACCGTTGAAAAAAGAAAAAAGCATACCTGATGGTATGCAACTTAGACAACAAAAGTACTTGAATAATGTAGTAGAACAAGATCATCGCTTTATAAAGAAGCATATCCGTTCTATGCTAGGACTCAAATCTTTTGACACAGCTATATCTATTCTTTCTGGAGTAAAAGCCATGCATATGATTAAAACAGTTGTGGATAATGAAGTCTCTATCTCCTGTTGCAATAATGTATCTTTAATATAAGGTAAATATAAGAGACGACTTAAACCAATCCCAGAAGATCCATGACACCATGCTGCATAAAAATTTAGAAACAGCAATACCAGTCGCAATGCCTGAACCAACAGGAATAATCACGCACTTATGGTGGTGGAGTAGTTTCAGGTTGAACATCTCCACCACTATAAGTGCGTGATAATTCATCTTTAGAAACTTCAACTAGTTTAGCCCCTGCTAGATGATTTTCTTTAATCGAATTTTATTTTCAAATTAGCAATTCCAATATGATACTGTATGAGCGACCCAGAGTCCACCTGCAACGGCTCCACCAACCGCACAGGCAGGACTAGTTTCAGGTTGAACATCTCCACCGCCATAAGTGCGTGATAATTCATCTTTAGAAACTTCAACTAGTTTAGCCCCTGCTGGATGATTTTCTGCTAATTCTTCAATAATTTGATTACGATTCATAGTAAAATTCCTCCTTTAATGTTAAATACAACTAATATGTTATAGCAGAAATACTATTTTTCACAGTTCGCAAATTTGTATTTTTTTGAATTACACAATAATTAATTGTGTAATCTTTAAATAAGTTATGTTCATATGAACATAACTTATTTAATTCCTTACGATGAATTTCAAGTAGGGAGTATCCATATAATAAATAAGAATTAAGTAAAAGGATTACATACTACAAGTAACACTTTATAAGTGGATTAAAAAGTATTTTGATTACAACGATGTAGGAAAAAGAAATAAAGTTAGAAGATCTAAACTGCATGACAAAAGAGCTATCTTACTTAAACTTGGAGAGTGAAATCTTAAAAATTTTATACAAAAATTCAGGAAAACGCACAAGTCTGTTCCGATATTTAAAAAATGCAAATCTTACCTATTAAAATCAACTGTAAAATAATTCGTGTTATTTTACATATTTTATATGAATATTAATCTTAATCTTGTATTAAAAGCATTACCGTATATAGTAACCAAAGAATGTATTAGACTAGGTACTGCTTTCTCATAAAAAATTTTATAAAACCAGTTCCTTTCAGTCGGTTCTGGTGCAAAAAATCTATAAAACTTGGACATACTGATATTACTACTCTAGAAAAGGTGTGTGATCAGTATGAAAAAGGAAAATTTGTTTAAATGGAAGCATTATCAGCCTGATTTAATTTTGTTAACGGTAAGATGGTACCTACGGTATAACCTCAGTTTTCGTGATTTGGTGGAAATGATGAAGGAACGGGGTTTATCTATTTCTCATACCACGATTATGCGTTGGGTTCATCAGTATGGCCCTGAATTGGACAAACGAATTCGTCGTCACCTCAAGCAAACCAATGACTCTTGGAGAGTTGATGAAACATATATAAAAGTTACAGGTCAATGGATGTACCTATATCGTGCTGTTGATTCGAAAGGAAACATAATCGATTTTTGTCTAAGCAAAACAAGAGACCAAAAGGCTGCAAAGCGCTTTTTCAAGAAAGCTTTGCGGTCTTTTCATGTTTCAAAGCCACGTGTGAAAACAGTCGATAAGAATCCGGCTTATTCTATAGCAATTGAACAGTTGAAAAAAGAAAAAAGCATACCTGATGGTATGCAACTTAGACAACAAAAGTACTTGAATAATGTAGTAGAACAAGATCATCGCTTTATAAAGAAGCGTATCCGTTCTATACTAGGGCTCAAATCTCTTGACACAGCTATATCCATTCTTTCTGAAGTAGAACCCATGCATATGATTAAAAAAGAACAGATTATCCAAAATCAGAAAGAATTCGTCCATCAATTGTTTGGACTTGTAGAATAAGATACGATTCCGTTAGGAATATATATGCTTTATTCTCTTTTACTTTATTTTTGCACCAGAACCATTAAAAGGGTTAAAAGCCTTTTCTGGAATGAATAGTTACTAGTAAATTTTAATTTTTAGTACATACAATAGCTAAGGAATTGTCTTTAGTATTTAAGATTTTTTTTACGTTAAAATGATTTTCTAAGAGTTCATTTTTAATTTCATCTTTTGTGAAGAATTTAAGCCAATCGTTAAAGTGAAATACTTCATTTTCTGAAGTAATGTATATCGTAGTATTTAAAAGTATATTTTCAGGATATTTTTTATTTGATATTAAATTTAAGCAAGCATCGTCGATTATAATATTACCCTTATCTAAAGGGGCCCATAAGTTTATTTCGTTATATTCTTTAAATTCATTTACAGGAGGAACATCTAAAATAAGAATACCGTCTTCAGCCAATAAATTATAAAGTCTTAAAAGCAATTTATCTCTTTCTGCTTTTGAAAAAGTAGCAAATGTTTTATATAAAATAATAATGATATCAAATTTTTCTTCAAAGGAAACCGTAAAAACATCATCACAAATATAATTAATATTTAAATTTTTGCTTGTAGCCTGTTTTTTTGCATGAGAAATTGCTTTTTCAGAAATATCAATTCCTGTAACATTTAACCCAGTGTTATAAAGTTTTTCACAATATAACCCAGCACCGCAACCTATATCTAACAGGTTTTTACCTTTAGAGGTATAACTATTTATTAATGTTACATATTCTTCGATTTGATCAGAATCCTTACCACCTCCAGGAATATTTGGATTTAAATAAGAGCTTAATACAAAATCAGAAAATTTTTCTGATGTCCAAATATTATCTTTTCCAGGTTCAAAAGGTTCACATGAAGAATTGTTTTTTAAGATTTCAAATAATTTATTCATATTAATTTAGTTCTCCTTAGTTTTTAAGAATAATTTTTTTAATTGATTGAATGAAATTTGTGTCAAAAGATAATAAGGAAGTTTTGTAACTTCTACTAGCAAACCAAGATAATAAAATTATTACAAGAATAGAAAAAGCAATTGAAATCAATATTTCGTATATTGATACTTCTGGTGTAGTGATTCTTAGCATCATTGTAAATGGAGAGAAGAAAGGTATAAAACTTGTGATTTTTACTAAAGAATCTTCTGGTGAATCAATATTGAATATAATTAAATAAACAGGTATAAAGAGTAGAATGTTTATAGGCATAACAGCTTGACTAATATTTTCTAAATTTGTAGTCATAGAACCTATAATCATTGCTAAAATAATAAAAGTTGTGAGGCCAATGAAAATGTATATTAAACTTAAAATAAATACTCCAATAACATCTTCATTAATCTCAAAATTTAGATTTTCAAATAAAGATTTACCGTCAAATACAAAATAGCATGTAACAATAGTTATTGTTATAATCAAAACTTGTGTTAGAGCAGAAGCGATTAAAGCTAGGATTTTTCCCCATAAATGAACTATAGGAGAGACGCTTGTAATAATCATTTCCATAACTTTTGAATTTTTTTCAGTAGCAATTTCTAGAGCTGCTTGATTAGAATAATTCAGGGTTATTATAAACATAATAAATATACTTATATAAGCAATCGATTTTATTAATTCTGATTCCTTTGAATTATTAGGCTCATCACTATTTGTAAATTTTTCTGTAACTACATTGCTAGGGCTTCTTAAATCATTAATTTCTTCAGGTGTTAATTTATATTCAATCGATTTATTTGTGAACTGAATTTGGGATAATAATTGTTGAAGTCTATCTTTTTCTACCTGTTCAATCGAATCATTATAAATTACCTTTGCATTTAGAGTATTATTTGGATTTGAATCTATTAAATAAATATGAGAAATATTGTTCGATTCTAAAAGTTTGTATGCCTCATTTTTAGTAGTTTTTTTAAATGAAGCGTCTGGATTGATATAAGGCATATTTTCTTTTATTGTACTGTATATATTATTATCGGATGTTACAATGGCAATCGATTTTTTCTCATAATCTAAAAAAAATTTCTCGATTTTATCTATGTTCATAATACCAATGATACCAATAATAAAAATAAGAGAAACAAATATAAAGGATTTACTTAAAATTTTTTTTAAGTAAGTAAATTTAAAAATAGTCCAAAATTTATTCACTTACGTCACCTGCTTTTTCCACTGTTTCTTTTTTCATTATTTCAATAAAGATATCTTTTATTGTCGGTTCAAGAATTTGAAATCTTTTAACAAAAGACTTTTTTGAAATCTCATTAAAAATTAACTTACATGTATTCTCGTCTGTAACTTTCAAGGTTATGGTATTATTATAAATCTCCAGATTTTTAACTCCATTAATTTCTTGAAGGTGTGAAAAATCTTCTTTACTTTCAATAATGATATGTTTATATTTCGTTTTAGACTTAACATCATCAACAGAACCATAAGCTTCTAGCTTTCCACTTTTTAGAATGCCAACTTTGTTACAAAGTTCTTCTATGTGTTCTAGTCTATGTGAGCTAAATATTATCGTAGTTCCTAAAGTATTAAGTTCTTTTATTGCTGCTTTCAATAATTCTACATTAATGGGATCTAAGCCACTAAATGGTTCATCTAAGATTAAAAGTTTTGGGTTATGCATTATACTTGCTATTAATTGTATTTTTTGTTGATTACCTTTTGATAAATCAGAGATTTTCTTTTTTTTGTTTTGAAGTATTTCAAATTTTTCTAGCCAATAATCTATTTTCACTTTTAACTCTTTTTTTTTCATATTTTTAAGACTGCCCATATAAATTAGCTCTTCTTCGACAGTTAATTTTGTGTGAAGACCGCGTTCTTCAGGTAGAAAACCTATCTGATCAAAGTTATCTTTAGAAAAGGGCTTTCCATCAAAGAAAATTTCCCCTGATGTTGGAACTAATAAACCTAAAATTAATCGAAAAGTAGTAGATTTTCCGGCACCATTTTTCCCCAAAAAACCAAACATATCGCCTTTTTCGAGTTCAAAACTAATATTTTCTACAGCAGTGAAATTTCTAAATTTTTTAGTCACATTTTTAACTTGTAACAACAAACTAAAAACCCTCCTTGTATTTGTATAATGAATATATTTAAAAGTTTTATAAATAGAAAAAATTTTAATAAACTATTCTTATTTCTTTATATTTAGTTGTGTTATGGGAAATTTCACTTGAATTTTCGAAAACTATGCTTTTATATTCATCAATAGATAAGTTTTTATATTTATCTATTACAACAGCAAAAGCAGCAGCTACTTGAGGAGGAGCTAAGCTTGTGCCGTAGCTCAAAACCAACCCTTTAGGTATACCATTATAATTCGGATTATTTTTTAAAAATGAAGATTCTTTTCCATAAGTTATTATCATTTCAGAAAAAAGAATTTTATCATCTTTTGCTATCCATTCTCCAGAAGGAGCTATAATATTTACATTCTTCCCGTAATTGGTATAACTTGTTAAATCATTATGCTTATCAGAGCTACCAACGTTTATTACGTATTCAAGGTCACTAGGTAAGTGAATTATATGAGGATACTCGTCCATATTTAATCCGTTGTTACCAGCAGAAGCTACTATTAAAACATTGTTATTTCTCGCATAATTAATGGCCTTTTTAAAAGAATTAATTATAATTTGATCAGATTCAGTTTGGGAATTTTTATAAATTCCCAAACTTATATTAATAATATCAACACCATCGTCTACAGCAGCAATAATTGCTTTTACTAAATTCAAAGAATTGGTAATCTCATTGTCCATAACTTTGTAAAATTTATAATTTGCACCTTTTATCAAATTGTCTAATATACCAAAAATCTGTGTTCCATGCCCAGTGTCATCTTTGGTATATGCTGAAGAAACAAATGACCTTCCTTGCACTATTTTATCCTTCAAATAAGGATTAGTAATATCAATACCACTGTCTATGATGCCGATAGTTACTGTATCTTTTAAATGATAAGGTTCTTTATTTAATAAAATTTTTTTATAATTCCAATTAAATTCATTAAGTGTAGGGTCTAATATACCTTTTAATATCATAAATAATCACTCCAAATTATTTAAACTCACACGGAGTTTCAAAAAGTAAAATATTAGGTAATTTATTATCCAACAATCTAATTAATTGATATCCTACTCCTGAAACGCCAGTAAATAAGCCAAAAGAATCTCCTTTTAAGCCTGAGTATACATTATACGTTTTTAATGTACGGTGCGTGTTAAACATTGATTTAATGATATAATTAACTTCTTCTTCGTATTTTTGAGAACTTATTAAATTTTTATTTTTCATCTGAATTAATAATTCTAACAAAGCAGAATTTCCATGACATAGAGTATTATTATTTTTCAATGAAATACTTTCATTGCAAAGATTTAGGAAATTAGAGGAATGATTATTGAAAGAAGAAATTCTTGAAATTTCTATACCTAAATCTCCTTTACACCATCCACTAAAAAATGTATTTTTCGCTTTTTCGCTCTTCCACTTATTATTAACTATATATGAATCTTCTTCTGCTACTATTTTCTCAATATCATATGAAGTGAAAGATCCTATTAAACTATTAATGTAGTATAGAGAGCTATTACCATGTGCAAAACCAATAAATTCAGATTCTTTAAACTCTATTTTCTCAGCAATTTCAAGTGAAAAAGTAAGGTATTTCTCTATTTTCGTTATTTTATATAAAGCGTAATATACCGGAATCATATTAAGACTTCCATAAATCCAATCACTATTTGATAAAATTGGTTTCTCCATTGCTTCATCAGCAAGAAGAATAGCTAAATCTAGGCTATTTTTTTCTTTCAATAAGGAATACTCTACTAATAAAGGATAAATCATACTGGTCTTACTGAAAAATGCATTGATCTTTGAATCATTTTCTGTATTCAATATTAAATTTGATATATATTTCCTATAAGTAAGGTTAGCTTTATTATTATTTAAATAATCATTTGCTACTAAAAAAATATAAACCCCTGATAAACCATTATATAATCCTTCTGATAGTGAAAGGACTTCAGTTTCAAAACCATCGTTAATATCAAGAAATGTTAAAAAACTATCTTTTTCGCTAATAATTGCATTCTTTATAATATATTCATTTATTTCATTTATAAACCCACGGATAGCTTCTTCTGAAATTGAGTCCTGTTTATTCTGTGAAGAATCCATATTTGTATAATTTTGGAATTTAAAATCCTGGAAAGTACTTTTTACAATATTTAATTGCTGTGAAATTGTATTTTCATTCAAATGCTTAATTTTTCTAATAACTATTTCTAAAGGAGTTTCTTTAAAAGAATTTTCTATTTTTTGGTTATCATTAGTATATAAGTGTTTTTCACTGGTATTAATAAAGAATTGTGGTATATCACCTAACATCATTTCTTCAAATTCATATTTAGCGATTAATTTATTGTTATATGAGTACGCCCAAAGATTATGCAAAACTTTTTCTCTTTCAATTGCATCCTGCATGCAACTTGGATGATAAGAATATCTTAATAAATCTGTATATTTTTGGGTGGGTCTAACTATCTGTCGAACTTTAATATTTGCAAAATTTTTCTTTATATATATTTCAATTTCTTTTTTGTTTTGTTCTATTTTCTTTAAAAAATTTATAAAACCTTCATATATATATTTTTTGTATTCTATATAAGGATAAATCTTGCCATTTTTAGTTGGAACATTATTACATTCATCTATATAAGATTCATCCCATTCATATCTCATTTCATCCGTGCTTGGATCTTTTATTACTAGAATATTAAAAGGGAATTTATGTCTACCAAAACTTAAACCGCTTAAATCAACTCCCTGATTAGGGTCCATTGAGCGCTCTTTCATAATTTTTATAGGTAACATACTAGTCCCAATTACAGATTCAGCTAATTCATTTCGAATAAGACTTTTTAATTCTTGATCGTAGTATAAAGGAGCTGGCTCATGGAAAAAAGTTTCCATATCTATAATTACTGGGTGGCTTTTATATGCAATGATATTCTCGTAATGGAAATCACTTCCATTTATAATGTAAGCTAATCCTAATAAAGACCCATAATTTGTGTAAAAATCAGCAGCATCTTTAGACGATTCTAAATCCTCTTGTTCAACAAATTCTTCAAATGCATACTTTTCTTTCACCAGTCTCCTTGGTATATAAAAATTACTCTCGATATGTTTATTTAAATACGACATAAATAAATCAATTTTTTTAGCAATTTCTAAGTTTTTAGGTTTATACACTATTTTTTGTTTATTTGGGAAATTCAAGATTGATACAGATTTTCCTCGATCATGAGTATCCCCCATCGCCATATTTATCGATGTAATAACATTTTCTTTTATACCTAATTGGTTTTTAAATTCATAAAAATTTTCATCTAAACTATTGATTAGCAATTTAAAGTTTTCTTTAAAATAGTTGGTTCTTGTGATAATTATCTTTATTGCGTAGAGATAATTATTATAAAATTCTTTGATTTTCTTAACATTTCCAAAGCGTATATTTAGATATGATTGAAATCTTTGATATTTATCTTTTCCAGTTAATAAATTGGCTCTTTTATAATCATTCATATCAGATATAATAGTTTGATTCATTAAAGTCATAATTTCTGAAATGTAAGCGTCTGTCACATTAATTAAGAATTCTTCTTCAAATGAAAAATATTCATTTTTTTGAGTGGTATCATATATGAATTTTTTGACATCCTGAATCAAAAAACGAGCAGAGTAGTCTATCGTTTTTTTTGAATCTTCGAGTAAATAAGTTTCTTCATATTTATCTATGTATGTATAAAACTCTTGAATCCATGGATAGTCTTTATAAGAAAAACTTTCACATAAACCTGACTTCACGTCACCAATGCCAGCTGTAAATGTATCGTAATTAGAATATTGTTGAGAAATCATAGCATCTATATCTTTTTCTTTTAATAATGTTTTTCTTGAAAACCAGTTGCTGGTTTTGATTTCATTAGGACATACTAAGTTATTCTCAGCTCTTTCATTTATAGTTAAGGATTTAATAAAATTATTTTCCATGTTAACCTCCAAAATATAAAATGGTAGCGCAGATCACACTACCATTAATCAATATTTTTATAAGACTTTTAACATTGTACTGCAGATGCAAATAAACCGACGCCAGCACCAATACAGAAAGCAGAACTTGTAGTTGTAGGGCTAATTTCAGCCTCAACACCAGTATCATCTTGTAAAGCGTACATTTCTTCTAAAGAAAGATTTTCAAAAGAAGGTACAACTTCTTTATTGTTAGTAAACATATTAAAAACCTCCTCTATCATATTCTAGTTCTATTGAAAATAAATTCATTACTTAACATTTTTTAATAGTTAAAGTCGTTAGAGCGCCTAAGCCAGCACCAACACAAAATGCAGAGCTTGTAGTCGAAGGTGAGATTTCAGCCTCAACACCAGTATCATCTTGTAAAGCATACATTTCTTCTAAAGAAAGATCTTCAAAAGAAGGTACAACTTCTTTATTGTTAGTAAACATATTAAAAACCTCCTCTATCATATTTTAGTTCTATTGAAAATAAATTCATTACTTAACATTTTTTAATAGTTAAAGTCGTTAGAGCGCCTAAACCAGCACCAACACAAAATGCAGAGCTTGTAGTCGAAGGTGAGATTTCAGCCTCAACACCAGTATCATCTTGTAAGGCATTCATTTCTTCTAAAGAAAGATCTTCAAATGAAGGAACCACAGAGCGTTTTTCTTTGTTTTCAAACATATCTTTCACCTCCTTGCAATAATTTCCACTTAATGATATAACAGAAATATTCAAAAAACAATATATTTTGGTAAAAAAAGAATAATTTTATATTATTTGTTAAAATAAAAAACATATTTATTATAAATATGTTAGTATTGTAATGTAAAAATAACAGAAATATACAAGGAGTTGAAAAAAATGGATTCTAAAGTTTTATTATTATCACTGGTGATTTTCATTGTGTGCATGATTTTATATGTTTCTTTAAACAAAGTATTGAAAGAAAAGAAACCTTTGAAATCATTGTTAGAACTTTTAATAGGTATTAGCCTAGTAATTTCTTTAGTTTATCTTTTTCTTTAAATTTAAAAATGATATTTTAAGAAGGTGATTTTATGGACAACAAGAATTCTCTAATGCAACTAATTAAAAAAATTGAATGGCCTAAAAGATTAATTATTCTTTCTATTCTTATATCTTCACTTAGCAGTCTTGTAGGCTTATTTATTCCTTTTTATACAGGGAAGTTAGTAGATGGATTTTCTGAAGATATATTAAACTCCAAATTCATAACTTTATTTGTAATAGTTTTCTTATTAAATGCTCTTTTAGGAGGGCTTGGTCTTTATCTATTGAGCAAAGTTGGAGAACAGTTTATTTATTCAATTAGGAAAACTTTGACTAATCATATCTTACATTTAAAACTTTCATTCTTTGACAATACTGAGAGTGGTAATATAATCAGTAGAGTTACCGATGATACAAATGTAGTTAACAATTTTCTAACTCAAAAATTCCCCAGTGTACTACCATCCCTGATTTCTTTAATCGGATCTTTAATAATGTTATTAATTTTGGATTGGAAAACTACAATTCTTACACTTGTATTAATTCCAATAATGTTTTTAATAATGACTCCTTTATCTAAAATCGTTCAAAAAGTATCGTTTAAGAATCAAAACGAAATGGCAGATTTTAATGGGAACTTTAACAGGGTTCTAAATGAAATTCGTTTAGTAAAAACATCAGTCACAGAAGAAAAAGAATTCGCTAAAATTTCAGATAATCTAAATAATATTTTTCTATTAGGATTACAAAAAGCAAAGATTTTTTCCGTTATTCAACCTATATCAGGCTTATTGATATTATTAACAATTGGATGTATCCTTGGCTTTGGAGGAGTGAGGGTTTCTACGGATGAAATTACTACTGGTGTTCTAATTTCAATGATTTTTTATGTAATACAATTAACTGGGCCATTGGCTAATTTATCAGCAGTTTTAACAGAATATCAAGAGGCAAATGGGGCAAGTACTAGAATAGCAGATATCTTAAAAATAGAAAAAGAGAAATACGAAAATGACATTAACAACACTTCTATTGAACCAATGACCTCTTTTGCAGATTTAAATATTAAGTTTGAAAATATACAGTCCAGTTATTCTGAAGAGAAGGTTTTAAAGAACATTTCATTTGAAATTCCGCATAATAAAACTACCGCTATAGTTGGACCTTCTGGATCTGGCAAAACAACTATTCTTAATTTATTAGAAAGATTATACCCTATAGAAGGAGGAGATATAAAAATTGGAAACCAATCTATATATGATTTTCCATTAAACGTTTGGAGAAATCAATTAGGTTATGTAATGCAAAATAATACACTAATGAATGGAACAATAAGAGAAAATATTTTATATGGAATTACTCAAAATGTATCAGATGAAAAGTTAATTTATTACTCGAAATTGGCGAATTGTTATGATTTTATTATGGATTTAGAAAATCAATTTGATACTCAAGTCGGGGAAAGAGGGTTGAAACTATCAGTTGGTCAAGCCCAAAGAATTAATATCGCTCGTAACTTTATAAAAAACCCTCATATTTTATTGTTAGATGAAGCAACTGCTAGTTTAGATAGCGAAAGTGAGCAAAAGATTCATGATTCATTAAATAATTTATTAAGTAATAAAACTACAATTATAATTGCTCATAGACTTTCTACTATCCGGAATGCAGATAATATTATTTTTTTAGAAAATGGAAAAATAACTGGTCAAGGAACGCACGAAGAATTGATGTTGTCTCATAAGAAGTATAATTATTTTGTTAATCTTCAAGATTCATCAAATGAATTATCTTCAGTTAATTAATTCATTATTAATATAGGCGAAACATTTATATAGAGTGGTTGGGATAATCCTTCTTTTTTGAAAATATATAATAATGCTGTAATGAGCTATGTATCCTAAGACATCTAAAATGTCCATTAGGAATAATTTAATGTAAAATCTTTAATAAATAAAGACAAACCTCTGTATATTGAACAATATTTATGTCAAATACGGAGGTTTTTTATTATGGAATAAATATTCGTGAATTTTTCGGGATATAATTATTAAAAATATAAACTATGCGAATTAAGAGTAGTTGCCAGAAAAAAGTGCAACCACACATATATATAAATGTTCATTAATGCTAATTAAAAGAACTATTACTGAGTTCTATATCATTATGTAGGGTAATCACTAAAAATTAGAGTTATGGAAGATTATTTATAAGCTATAAGGGTGTTGATTACAATCAACTTGTGTGTAAGCACCCCTTTGAGAAAAAAGAAACAACAATTGATTTAACAACCAATGTCTAATCATGGATTTTCGGACACAAAAAGAGCATTCCATCTTGATTTTAGAAACACTTTATATTATTTAATTACGCATCTCAGCAAATCCGAAGTGCTGATTGTATATGAGATGGGTTATTTTCCTTTCGATGAGCTAGCAGTAAATGTCTTCTTTTAAATTGTATCGAAACGATATGATAAAATTCATTTATTCTAACATTCGAGAAATCATATATGTAATGAGGCTGCATATTTGGAGATGATGTTTTAGCAACTGCGATTCTAAATCGCCTTTTACAGCATTCCATAACGTACAACATTAAAGGTGAATCATATCGTATGAAAGAAAAGAAAAAAGCCGATATTTAACCAGCCAATCATTTATCTATTTAATTATAAAATGAGATATTTTATTCAGATATTATCGGAAATTTAAATTGATTAAAAAATTATTTAAAGTGAGAAGAAGAGGAAATTTATATATAATCAAATGAGTTCGTATGTATATAAATATGAGTTATAGTACATTTCGACAAATACAGTTGTCAAAATGAAATGTTTAGTTTACAATTTAATTAAAATATAAAAGGAGAACAAATATGAGGAATCGAATTAAAGAACTTCGAGCAAGATATAATATTAATCAGACGCAACTTGCTCAGAAGGCAATGGTTTCAAGGCAAACTATTTCTTTAATAGAAAGAAATGAACTTATACCATCTTTATTAACAGCAGTAAAAATTAGCAAAGTGTTCGATCAATCAATTGAAGAAGTATTTCTATTTGAGGAGGAAGAATTATATTGAGAAATTTTAACTATATGAAATATATATTTTTAACAATGCTTATACTTTTTGTTATTCCAGAAGGTATATCTTTTATTATGAGATTCTCAAAGGAATTAAGTAATTATGACAATAAAGCTCTTATTGCAGTAATTTTGATGACAATATTCATACAAATAATTCTAGCATGGTTTGTGACAAAAAATTTAAAAAGAGCTGCATCTAACAAAATTATATTAGACAGAGATGTGAGTGATATATCAGAAATTAATTACAATAAAAGTTTGAATTATTCAAATATATCTATCTCCTTAATTATTATTTTAAATTTAATTTGTTTATTTTTCATATCAAGTATTTTAGAAGAAATAAGTAATAAGTTATTTTTGATGTTTATCCCATTATTCTTAACAATTTATTTTCTTACGATTTATTCAAAAAAAATTCAGGCTATTAATAGTACAGCTTTGAAAGAAAATGACATCGATTATATTGAGAAGTATATGGGTAATTTAGATGAAGGAGAAATATATATACATTTTAAAGTGCTATTCAAAAATTTTTACTTAAATAATACTTTATTATTTGCGGTGATTTTAATATTATCGATATATTCTTTAAATAATCATTTGGATTACTCGCTACCACTCATACTACTAATAATTCTTTTTAGTATTAATAATTTATATTATCAGTATCAATTAAAGAAAAATTATGAAAAGTAGATATGTATTGAGAAGGATTCGTTAATAATGTAAATTTACTAGAATTTAAAATTCATATAATTGGGAGAGGTTTTATGATTATCAAAGAAATAAATTTACTTAGCAATGAAAAATTACAAAAAAAATTGCAAATAGTAAGTATCCCATTATTCTTAATATTATTTATTCTTTTTTGGATGATTTCCAATATAGAAAGCCCATATAAACGACTAGTGGTTCATGACATAAATGAGATATTTCTTTCAACAATTATTCTTGTGTCAATTTTTTTATTACATGAATTAATTCATGCAGTTCTATTTAAAATGTTTTGTCCTAGCTCAACAATAAAATTTGGATTTAAGAAAGGTATAATTTATACTGAATCTCTAGATTCTGAATATTCCGTAAAAAAATTCATTGTGAGTTGTGTTACACCCTTCATCGTAATTTCATTATTATTGTTTTGCTTAAATTTCGTGAATATATTAACAGATAATCTATTTATACTTATTGCAACTTTACATGGAATAAGCTGTATAGGGGATTTTTACTGGATTTACATTTTGCGGAAATATGATAATAGAAAATATAAAGTCGTACCAACTAAAAAAGGTATAAATATTGTATATTAAAATATCGGTTCTGGTGCAAAAATAAAGTAAAAGAGAATAAAGCATATATATTCCTAACGGAATCGTATCTTATGCTACAAGTCCAAACAATTGATGGACGAATTCTTTCTGATTTTGGATAATCTGTTCTTTCTTAATCATATGCATGGGTTCTACTTCAGAAAGAATGGATATAGCTGTGTCAAGAGATTTGAGCCCTAGCATAGAACGGATACGCTTCTTTATAAAGCGATGATCTTGTTCTACTACATTATTCAAGTACTTTTGTTGTCTAAGTTGCATACCATCAGGTATGCTTTTTTCTTTTTTCAACTGTTCAATTGCTATAG
>Ga0209463_1001322_pt1 | contig 15401 bp, 25 predicted proteins | sample AgamicMgSfrz_FD_187169 | JGI IMG/M metagenome (GOLD analysis project Ga0209463, IMG submission 187169) | Agave microbial communities from Guanajuato, Mexico - Mg.Sf.rz (SPAdes) (version 2) | ecosystem: Host-associated > Plants > Phyllosphere > Phylloplane/Leaf | place: Guanajuato, Mexico... | reverse complement strand
AATCCATTCTGTCCAAAGCCACTTCCATTTTTTAAAGTACGTTAATCCTGCTACAATGGCAATCGCACCAAAAAGAAGTGAAATTTGAGCACCTAGGATCATCGGTTCACCTGTAACAAAAAATGTATCCCATTCAAATTTCATTATTCATGCTCCTCCATTTCCATATCCATATGACTAGAATGTGCATTTTCTTTTGCATGATCTACCCATTGTAAATGCGTTCCTGTAAACGTCATACGACCTACAAGACCTGGTTTTAAAATGGTGTCATATTCTTTTTTGGTTAATGGTTTTTCTTTTTCTTTTACTTCTTTTACCCATTTTTCAAACTTCGTTTGGGTTTTTGCTTCAACGCTGAAGGTCATATCTGTAAATTTTTCTCCTGAGAAGTTTGCACTTCTACCCATATAGTCTCCTGGCTCATCCGCTTGAAGATATAACTGCGTGTTCATGCCTGACATCGTGTATTTTTGTCCACCTAATTCAGGAACCCAAAATGAGTTCATTGGACCCGCTGATGTCATTTTTAATTGAATCGGCGTATCTTCAGGAATCGCTAAATAGTTGACTGTTTCGATTCCAAGTTCAGGATAACTAAAAATCCATTTCCAGTTCGCACTTGTCACATGTACGACAATTGGTTTTACATCTTTTCGTGCAGGTTCTTCTAAATTGTAAATACTTTTTACAGTTGGAACAGTTAAAACAATAACAATAATAACAGGAATCAGTGTCCATAAAATTTCCAACCATTTGTTTCCGTGTTGATCAAGTGGCTCATAATTCTCCATCCCTGGTTTTTCACGATATTTAACAACAATTACCGTGAAAATGATAAACATAATCAAAATAAAAATTGCCATTAAACTAGTGGACCATACAATTAAATCATATTGTTCTTTTGCTGCAGGTCCTTTTGGGTTTAACACACCATCTTTTTCACATCCAGCTAAAAGCATAAGTGCACTTAGCGGTAAAAGCGATAGCGGTTTCCACCATTTGCTTTTCTTTTTCATAGAAGTTCCCCTTTCATTCATTTGAACATTGCCAACTATATCAAAGAATTTTCTTGAATACTAGGGGTTTCCTTCTTCATTTTCGCAATTGTCATAAATTGTTCATGTTTTCACAAAGACAAAAAAATCGTCGTAGTTGATCACGACGAATTTTATTCCACTCGAATGCGAATGGTTTGATCATATTTTATTTTTTCTATTTTTTCTTCTAATATACGAATATAGGATTCTGCTTTTCGTAGTTTTTCTACTAGTTTTAAATTTTCAGCTTGAAGAACCGTTGCAGGTGTTTTTAATCGAAAGCGAAGATCTTCATTTTCTTGTCTTAGTCTTTTTAGCTCAACGAGCGGATTTTCACGTTCTTCTTCTTTTGTTTCTTCAATAAAACGCATGATCTCTTCTTTTTTAAAGCGATATCCTTGTCGTTTAAAATTCATATCTCCTACAATACGTCCTTCGCGAACAAAGCGCAAAAACGTTTGTTTATTGGTTAAAATGCCCGCTTCAAAAATCAGTTCAAACGCTTGATCTGAGGTTAACAACATATCATCTCTCCTTTTGTTATTTTTATTTTAATTTTATGCTGTTTTTTTCAACATTATGACTATTTTTTATAGTTTCTTTTTGATAAAATAACATTAAGAAAAAATAAGAAAGGATGATGTTTTTGCATATTTTATTAAACTTTTTACATTTATTTACACACGCACATTATTTACTTGTTGTCGGATTTTTTGCTCCGATTTTCTTTTTAGGTAGTGTTTCTCTTATGAACGAAGATGGAAATACGGAAAATGATGTACAAGGTGCTACTATTTTCGGACTCTTAGGAATGGTATGCGTCATCGGCGTTATGTGTTTTTCTTATTTCCGATTTAAAGGAGAAGAATTTCATCTCCATACACCCACAACGCTTACCTATATTGAAATGGTTGCGTTAGTCATTTTATGGACGTGTATTTTTGCTTCTATTTTTCATATCAAACAAAAAGAACAGCACATACATAGATTATTAGAAAACGTTCATCAAAACCTTTTAACACCTTCTTTTTCATCAAAAGATAGTGCATCATTTTTCCAAGACCATTGCACGCTGCGCGTGGATCGTATTCAATCAGGAATGAAAATGGAGATTTTTTATAAAGAAAATTTGTTTTGCTCTTTTTCTTATACGAACGGATTCTCCACGGATGCCATTTCAAATGATCAAATTAGACAATACATCATCATACATCGCACATTTTTTTCGTCTCTTGAGAAAAAAATGTGGAAATTTGATTTTTCTTTTCCAACAACAGCGCTCACTACGGCGTTAAATGAACTTTCTTCTTATGTAGCGCAGCTCGATCGTTCAAAACTTACGCTTGAAGAACGTTTATTTTTTCAACAAGCTTTTGAAGAAGAGTTACCATTGATTCATCAAACGTTTTTAGTTGAACATGAAGAAGATGTGAAAGAAGTGTTATCTTTTTTAACAGAAAAAGTAAAAACACGTGTACAAGAACAAAAACAAACAGAAAAAGAGTCTCAAGACTCCACACTTCAACAATCGATTCATCGAATTTATAAAAAAGGACAAGAATTTATGAAATAGAATGCTATATGCATTCTATTTTTTTTAATAATGAGTAGGATTTGTGCATATAGTGTAACAAGACATAAAAAAGAGGTGGGAACAATGACGCAACAAATCGAAAACTTTATTCATTCTATTTTTAACACGTACAACATTACAATACCTTATGAAATTGAACATCATACAGGTTCACCTAATCAATCGTATGCAGCATTTAATGCAGAGAAAAACTGTATTTATTTTCGTCTTATTCCATTAGAAAAAGCTTATTACGGATTAAAAAAAGATAATATAACATTTGATTTACCGACTTTTGTTGAAATCGTCATTTTTCATGAAGTAGGGCATGCACTTGATCAAAAAACACCTTTCTTTCACGAAGAAAAACAAAAATTATTAAATGATATTCATTCCATTAAAAGCGAACATGAAGCAGATCATTTTATTGAAAAGTTAGGAAATATTATGTTTGAAAGTGAAAAAAATGCGTGGGACTATGCGGATACACACATTCAACACACTGATTGTTATCAAAAATACAAAGAAATTTGCATTTATGGATATGCTCACTATTTAGAAAATTTACGAACACTTGTATTAAAACATATTGCCTAATGCGATATGTTTTTTTTGTATGTAAAAAGGATTCCCTATAAAATGTCAAAAAAAAGAAGTACAATGAACATTTGGAGGCGAATGCGAAATGATGTCGAGCCAACAAGCTTTGTTTCACGGCATTGGGGTTTTATTATTTCCTGTTATTTGCATTTTGGTCATCGCAGGCGGAATTTTGTTATATGAACACTTTAAGAAAAAAGAAATGTTTACGGATCAAAAACGAATTCTTGCTGTGATTGGAATTGTAGCGTGTACGTTACTTCCTCTTCGCTTTATTCTTCTTTAACCACAAAAAAGGCGTATTACGCCTTTTTTTGTTTCATAATTACTTTTCCTTTTTTACGTGTAAATAAATCTTTTTCCATATTTAAGATCGTTAAAACTGAATGAAATCGGTTATCTTCCAACGTTTTCCCTACATTAACGATTTTATTATACATATTCATCATCCCTGTCATTTTTTTTAATTATCCCTATTCTTTTCCTTAGTTATACCCTGGCTTGAAAAAATATTTATACTTTATTGTATGTTGTAATTTTCCAAATATGACTAAAATAAGATATAATAAGAAAAAAAGATTGCGAGGAATGAAGATGTATATTAACCAAGAATGGAAAAAGTATATTCAAAACAAACGCTTACGCCACTTGTTTCATTTACCAAGAAATGTTTCACATTTCTTGCAAGAGTGTCAATTTGAACAGGTAACGTTTCAAGATGTGACAAAATCGTCTTTTCAAATTCATTTCGTATTAACACATGGTGATCAAACCTTCACTTTCACTCTTTCTCAAACACATGGACATGAATGGGTAACTTTTGGCGATTTTCACAAACCGTCAAGCATTGGCACATCCAAACGATCTACTGTTTATGCTAGTTCTCTTTCTAATGTTGTTTTTTCAGGTTATCGATCCATTCGATCACCGCAACCTTATATGTGGCACCCTCCTTTTGATCTTAACATTAGATGGAACAATCGCCCATTTCAACAAACATTGCAAGAATATTTATGCCTTTCTTATTCGTCTTATAAAGAAGTGATCTCGTTGATGGAAGCATTTGATTTCAAACAACAAGCCTTTAACGGCTTGTTACAAGACTATTTATCTACAAAAAAAGTCGCTTAAAAAGCGACTTTTTTATCCATTATTTCTTGTCTTATAAAACACTTGTTGTTCAGGCATTAATACTTTTTCATCAAACATTTTTTGTGCCAATTTTTCTTTTGCTTCTTGTACGGCATCCACATAATCTGTGTCATGAACCGTTGCGACAATGTTGAATTTATATCCAACAGGACTCACATCTAAACTAGAAAGTCCGTGCACGCGATAAGGTTCTGCATATTCACCTGTTTTTGAATCAAGTGTAAAAAATGCTTGTTGTGTTTCGTTTAATTCATCACATACTTGTTGTAACAATTCTTTTATTCTGCTTGGATTTTCACGAAAACTCACAATTACACTTTCCCACACACGTCTTGAATCAACGTTTCCGTTGGTTACTTTTCGAATTTCACCATTAGCAATGGTTACTACTTTTCCATTAACGAGTCGAATTTTAACCGCGCGAAATCCTAAATCTACTACTGTTCCACCTTCAAGGGATTCATTAATTTGAACAAAATCACCTTTTCGAAATTGCCCTTCAAATAAAAAGAAAAAGCCGTTAATAAAATCAGTCATGGACTTTTGTGCACCAAATCCAATTACGATCCCGAGCACTCCTCCCGCAACCATTAATTGTTTAAAATCAATAAATGGTTTAATTGCAGCAAGCAAAATAATCACCAACGCTATGTATTTAGATGAATTAGCAAGTACGGTTTCAATGGTTTCTTCTTTTTTTTCTTCAATAAAATCCGTTCGTTTGAAAAATTGATGAACGATAAATCGAAGTAGAAAAAGTACACCATATGTTAAAAAAATTGCGACTAATAAATCGATGGTATAGTTTTTAAATTCCGTTAAATCTAATTGTTGGATCCATTCCATTTCTTTTCACTCCTTCTTTTTGTTTTTCTCTCTTTTTGTTTTCTTCCCCTTTTTAAATTATACCTGAAAAACAAGGAGTAATGAATGATTTTCTCTAATTTTAAGTATATAAGAGGGGGGTAAATTGGTATGCAAAATTTTGATTGGATGCTAGACAACCCGTTTTTCAAGGAGAAAAAAGAACACTATATTCGATATGTGGGCTATGTATTTGAAACAAAACTTGAAATCGCTGAGATTCGTGTTCCCAAAAAAGCGTCATTCGAACTAAAATGGTTTCATCAACCCATGGGTGTTTCTTATCCGAATTTAACGGCTCGTTTAGAAGATACACCGTTTTGGTTCCAAGAACTTGTTCTACAAACACATGAACAAGTGAAAAAACGCGATCGAATACGAAATCTGTTTCAATAAAAAAAGATATGCAATTTGCATATCTTTTTATGTGCTTTCAATTTCAACACTAATAATATCTTCAATTTCTCGAATATCATAATAAACATCGGTTGTATATCTCTTTTCATCCACATTAATTTTTAAACTTAGATGATGATTCCCACTTTCTAAATCTTTCACTTTTACATTTCGAATACTTACTTTTTTCGCTTTAATATTTTTTAATAGTTCTGTCATGTCACTTTCTGCTTTTACAACCAAGCGCAGCTTGATTTCTTTTTCTTGCAGCGCACTTGGACCAAGCACTTTAATTAAAAATGGAATAAATTCAACACTCACCAAAATAAATAATAATCCAATAATCGCTTCTTTAAAAAATCCTGCACCTACCGTAATGCCAAGTCCTGCAGAACCCCACATCATCGCAGCCGTTGTAATACCTGTGATGGTTTCATTTTTTCGAATTAAAATGACCCCTGCTCCTAAAAATCCGACACCACTTACAATTTGAGCCGCTAAACGCATAGGATCCATGACATGAAGCCCTTTTTGCGCATATACACTTGCTGATTCAATGGACACAGTTGTGAGCATACAGCTAATAATACACACGACGATAGTCGTTTTTACGCCTGCTGGTTTGTGTTTCAGTTCCCTTTCAAGTCCGATGATCATTCCCATCAAAGAAGAAATTGCTAATTTAATGATCATAATTTCCATTCTTTCTCACTCCTTTTTTAGAAAAGAGCTCTGCATAGCAGAACTCTTATTGTAAATATATTTGTTGTTTATTTAAATCTTTTACAATTCGTTCTGCTACAATTTGATCGCTGTTGCGACGAGCCAATTTTTCAAGCTCATCTTTCATTTCGCTTCTTTTTTGGTCATTATTCCAATAGTCTAAAATCGCTTTTCCTAATTCGTTTTCAAATTGATTGTTTTGTTCCACCATCACAGCGGCTTGTTTTAAACTAAAGTATTCCGCATTTTTCTTTTGATGATCATCTGCACTTGTTGGAAGAGGAACTAAAATAGAAGGAATACCAAGATTGGCTAATTCAAATACACTTCCTGCTCCGCTTCTTGCTACAAACAGTTTTGCTTTTTCATAAAGTGATTGCATATCTTCCACATAACCATGTACTTCTACATTATCAGGTACACCGTTGACAATGGCACGTTGATAATTACGCTCTCCCGTTACGACAATACAAGGAATTTCTGGATGTTTTTTGGCAAACTCAATGGCTGTTTGATTTAATTGAATCGAACCACCGCTTCCACCTAAAAACACTAAATGTTCCCCGTTTTTTGTTAATTTTTCTTTAAATCGAACAGGATTTCCACTATACACAACATTTCGCGTTTCTTGTACAGGGAATGAATAAAAACAAGTTTTTGCTTGATTTACAAATAATTTATTTACTTTCCCCATAACTGTATTTTGCTCATGAATAGCAAAAGGAATACCTAATATACGCGCAGCAGCCAGTGTCGGAGCTGAAACAAATCCGCCTGTTCCTAATACATAATCAGGATTAATTTTCCGAAGAATAGATACCGCTTCAAACACGCCTTTGACGTTTTTTGCACCAAATCCAACATACTTATGTAAAATCGTTTTACCTTCCAATCCTTGTGAAGAAATTCCGTAAAAAGGAATGTTTTGTTGGTTAGCAATTTTTTCTTCAATATGATGTTTGTTTCCAACAAAATATAGCTTAGCTCCATAGGTTTCACGCATGTAATTCCCGATATTAATTCCTGGAAATACATGTCCTGCCGTTCCTCCGCCCGTTAAGACAATTTTCATAGTAGTATTCACCTTTCTTTTTCTTTTATTATATCATTTTTTATCGTTCTCCAAAACACCTTTTCTTTTTTCACAAAAAAAAGATGGCGGTAGCCATCTTTTATGCGTTTTGTATTTTTAATTCATCCCATTTAGGCTCTGTAATACCTGCTGCCATGGTGATTTTATCAGTCGTGGTAATACGCCACATATATCCTTCTTGACCATAGGAATTTTCAAATCGGTAATGTTCAACGTTAACCGTATCATTATACCCCATAAACAAACCTTTAATGGTTCCTGATTCAAAGACAACTTCTCCAAAGTTTCCTTTTGTAATTTTTTCATTTACACCTTTGGATTGAATTGGTAATGAACTTGGTTCAAATTCTTCATTTCGAGGATCAATTTCCATGTACCCTTCTCTATCAGAAAAAGCAATTTCTTTTACTTTTTTCTTATAGTTAGCGGTTAGTTCATTAAATTTTGTTGCATCGACTTCAAACACGCTTACTAGTTCAAGAGGTTTCATGTTACGAAGAACAGGAAAACTTACTTTTTCATCAATCTTAAGCAAATAATAATGTTTTTCTCCATCTTGAAGAACAAATGCATTTTTGAACATTCCATGTTTTAAAGGACCTTTTAACACTTTTGTTAAAACACTCACCATATCTTTATGAAAACAAGCTTCTTTAAAACCGAACGCTTCATCCATTCGATAAAAATGAATGCGTTTTGGTTCAGTTGCGAGTGCTTTTTTTGGTGTTACTTTTAAATAACTCGTGCATGTTTGCATCGAATCAAACAAAAGGTTATCTGCTTCTTTTAACACATCCATAAAGATTTGTTCATTTTGAAACGGTGTTAGATTTTGAAATGGAACCAATGTTTTCTTTCCATGTGTTTGAATCGGAATAAATTGTTCACCTAAAAACAATACATCACCTTTAACTTGAAATTCTAATTCTTTATCTCGCCCTTTTAGCAAAGGTTCTAATGCATAAGGATTTACTAAAAAAGCAAAATCTTCATCATCTAATTGTTGAAGAACATGCAACGAAATAATTTGTTTGGTAAAGGCTTGAATTTTAATCGTTCCATCTTGATCGGATTGAATAAAAATTCGTCCATTTTCTTTATCTTTGATAAATCTTTTCACAATGGCTACTACGTCTTTTAACTCTTTTTTTATGATTTTCACTTTCGTCACCAACCTTTATTTTTTAAAAACTAATGTTATTATTACCATATTTTTTTTAGATTATAACAGAAAATTGTCGTTTTTTAAGAATAAAGCTCACTCACTGCATAATCTAATTCAATGGAAATAATCTCTTTTGCCTCACTGATGGCTCTTTTAACCTGTAAATAGTTTTTTGCATCACGTTCATGAAAAGTAATCGATATATGGCGATTTCCATAGCGAATATCACCCGTTATCGTTGCGACAATGTCACATTTTTCATGATGTTGTTCGTAATCCTCTCTTTTTTTCCACGCCAAAATATCCACAGAACAAGCAAAAATGTGTGGTGATGTTTCGGGATAGTGAAGTTCATAACACGGTTCAAACATTTCCCATATTTTCATGGCATTTCTCTCCTTTAAGTTTCTTTCTTTTATTTTACCATAAAATTTGCACACGGAATGCTTTTTTCTATTATAATATCGAAAAAAGACAGAAGGAGCATGGAATAATGAAAAAAATACTTTTAATCAGCAGTTTAGTCGCATTATTAGCAGGATGTAGCGAGGAACATGTAAAACCTGAGCCACCGCCTCCACCTTATACCGATGAAATGGTGATGGATCAGTTAAGCAAAGCAAAAAGTGTAAAAATTTATGAAAACCAATCAGGAGATTCCGTCGAAGTATATTTAAACGAAAAAACGAATCGAAATATGTTTCAAGGCGATTCAAATCTTCGCCATAGTGAATACGAACTTATTACGCGAAACGGAAAACCGATGGTCACCTTAGAGGAAACGAGTCATTTTTATGGATTTGGTAAAACGTTTAAATTCGTGGACGAAAAACATCAAACACTAGGATATGTGTATGCAGATTCGCCTAAATTAGTTCATTCAAGTGACATCACGATATATGATAGTAAAGAGAATAAAGTAGGATATATCGAAGCAAGAAACCAACGTTCGTTTGATGAATTTACGTATTATGATGCCAAAACAAAAAAGAAAGTGTACACCTATGATGGCGACACCATTACATTTTACGGCGGAGATAACATGCTTCGTATGCAATCTTTTCTATTAGTTAGCTGTTTTCATTTTTCTGTATTCAATGAAATTAATAATGATTTAGAATAGTCCTTTATGACTATTCTTTTTTTACACCTTTTCTATTTTATATAGTAAACTTGCTATATAAAATAGAAAAGGTGTGTGTGAATATGAAAGTTATTTGTCATAAACCTATGATGTCATATCATGGTTGTATCACAACCATCGGAAAAACCTATAAACTAAAAGAAGAAGATGAAGATGTTTTTACGTTTATTGATGATCAAGGAAACAATGCTTTTTTATACAAAAAAGATTGGAAAGTATGGTTTAAAAAAGTAAAAGAAAAAGCTGCTCAATGAGCGGCTTTTTTAGTTTTCATTGTCTTCAGCAGAGTTTTCGAACAGATGTTCGTTAAATGGAAATTCAGGATGATTCAAGATGTTTAGTGCTAGTTTCATGGTACGTTTCGTGTTGTTTGGGCTTGTTATTCCTGTTATTTTTCCTTCGTGAAAATGAAAATAAAGAACTTCGCCTTGTGTTCGAACAATGATAGCATTTTCTTTTTTACTACTTTCTATTCCTTGAAGAAGTAAATCCACACGAAAGTTTGTCATGACAACTTGACTTTTTACATCTTGTTTCATGTTTTTCCTCCTTATTTCCCTTGTATTGGTTTGTTACATCTTCTTTATATCACAAAAAAAAGAAAGTTGATAAAAAATCAACTTTCTTCATAACTAAAACGTTCTTCTGCTGTATCAGGATCCCATTTTAATTTTTCTATTAAAAAATATTTATATGCTTCATCATCGTTTGATACATCTTCATCAGATAGTCTTTCTCCATTTTCTATTACTGTCGTTCCTGCAAAACCCCCACCTTCATCATCATAATGAAGCGTAAATGATAGGTTTGGAAACATAGTACTTACTTTTTCAAACCAAGAAATGGGCGGACTCCATGCTGTATTAAAGTTATAAATGAGCATTCCTTCTTCTTGTTTTATTTCAACACTTCCAGCCACATCCCATTTTGTTCCCCAATGATTGGATTGCCAGTGATACCCTGCATCGCTATATCCTTGTTCTAAGATATCAACGGGTACAGGAACCAAAGAATTAAACGTAAAATCATGAACGGTTTCTTTTGCTTTTTGAATTTGTTCTTCTGAATAAAAAGTTAGTTCGCTTTCACTTAAAGCATAACTTGCTTCTTTTCCTTTTGTTAAAGTTTGAAAATGAAGCAAATCAGATTTTTCTCCGCTAATTTCAATACGATTTTCTACCCAGTTTGGCATGTATTTTTCATCCTTTCTTCTCCTTGTTTCACCTCTTTATTATACCACATTTTACCTTGAATATGTTGGTTTTTCAACGATAAAAGATAAAAGAATCTAGGAAAATCCCTAGATTCTTTTATCTTTTATCGTTACGGTTTTATAGTTTGTTTTAATCTCTTTTATGTACATTTCTACTTCTTTTTTAGAGAGATTTTCTTTCCATTCGATTTCGTTTTCTTGTTCATCTTCCACATATACTGTAAAAACAGGATGAATTTCATCTTCAATCATACTTTCATTTACGATTTTAACGATTACTGACGTAATCGTTGTTTCTTCGACATAAGGCATTGTTTCAATTTCATCAATCATGCGGAGTACGTAGTCATATACTTTTTCTTCTTCCATTGTTGTTTCAAAATCATTCATTGTTTCTTTAATTTTTTCTTTTAAACGTTCTAAATCGTTCATATCCATCATCCTTTTTTTCATTTTTTTCTACTTCTTCATTATACCATACAAACAATCTTTACGGATTGTTTGTATGATAAAGGAATTTCTTTTTCATCCACTAATCTAGAGTAAGAAAGGGAGGGGATTTTTTTGTCTAATGTATCCAAATTTTTACTTCATCTGACGATGTTATTTTTAATGCCTGTTGTTGAAATTATCTCAAAAGCATTTGTCTTTATGTTTTTTTGGAAATGGTTTATTGTTTCTGTTTTTACTCAACTTCCAACGCTTACGTTTTTACAAAGTGTCGGTATTTTAATGATTGCATTTTTATTTCAATCAAACACTCGTTTCCAAGGTAAAAAATTAAAAAAAGAAGCAAAACAATCTAATGAAAAAGAAGAATTAACTAATTGGTTAGACAATTTTTATGAAACCATTATGGATAATGTGTTACGAAAAATCATTATTTTTCCTGGACTTTCATTCTTTTTTGGATGGGTGGTTCATTCCATTATGTTTTAAAAACAAAAAAAAGCGCAGCTGCGCTTTTTTTTATTTATTCAGTACTTCGACTGCGATTTGTGACCAAGACTCAAGACGAGAGAACATAGGTTCTTGACTTAACTCTTCTACACGTACCCATTCACCGCGAAGTTGATCCACTTCACGCACCGTTACTTCATGATTTTCTGTTAAGTTAATCACAACAAGCAACCCTAAATGTACGCGTCCCACTTCATTTTCATCATCGTTGATTAATCCAATTGTATCGAGGACGATTTCGCCATCACCTTTGATTTCAAGTTCTTCTTCTAACTCACGGTTTAGATTTTCAAATAATTCTTGGTGGAAATTACCTTCTGTTAATTTATTCATATGTCCACCTACGCCGATAGAAAGCTTATTATGAAGACGAGCTTCACCGCCACCTTGTAAGCGCTCATAAAGGAAGATATCATCTCCACGTTTAATTAATGCATACGGAATTGGCTGTTTGTATGTAGGATTTTCCTCTGCATCGCCACGGCGCATAATTTCAATATTTTCGCCTAAATTGCTGTTGATTTTAGCAACCGTTTCTTTACTTGTTTCTAACCCTTGAAATGCTAGTGATTCTTGTTCAAATAATACTGGACGTTTTACGACCAAAATTTGCTCGTCCATTTTACCCATAGTATCAACCCCCTTATAATTTACTTTTTTATTCTACCATAAAAGTAAAGACAGATGTATCGATTTTTTATGTTTTTTCAAAAAAAGAAAAAAGAAACGTGTTAGTTTCTTTTTTCTTTTTTTACCGAACGAATGTGTTCTTCATCCGCTTCTACAACGTACGAACCTTTGTTCGTCTTGATATAAAAGATATCATGGTCATTTTTATCATCTGTTAACGCAGCATTTTGAACATACGTTTGTTCTTTGATACTTTCATGCTTTTTTTCAAAATAAGATTGTATCGTTTCGTGTTGGTTTCGTTTATCATCCATTGTATGAACCATTCCCACGATTGCAAGCGTAAAAAATAACGCTAAAGTTAATGGAAATCTCATTGTATCCCTCTTTCAAATTTATTAAAAACAAAGCGAAGCTTTTATTTTTTAATAAATTTGGTAAATACCTTTTTTCTTTTTCAGAAGTACTCTTTTTCCACTATAATAAAAACATAACCTGCGAAAGGATGATGAAACATGAAGTGGTTGATTTTGTTAATAGTTTTGATGATTGTATTCCCTTTAGCTATTTACGTTGTATATACACATTATTTAGTCTATGCCCTTGGCATTGGATTTGTTTTATTGTTGTTTTATTTTTTTATCGATTCTGTTCGACGAAAAATTAGAAGAAGACATTACTAAAAAGAAAAGTCGCGAGTATTCGCGACTTTTTTATTTTACGACACATCTAATGCGTGCCTTTTTCCATTTTTCATTTATTTCTTCATTTTTCAATCCAAGTGAAATTAATTCTTCGACGTTTTCTTGTTTTAATTGTTCTATATATTTATTTTGGTAAAACTCCATGATTTCTTTTACCTCTTTTTCTTCCATAAAAAGCATTAAAACCGCAACTTCTTCCATTTTTTCTTCAGTTCTCTCCATATGTGTGAAAATAGTATTCAGAAATTCTATACGAGGTGCCATTTCTTCTTGAGTGTATCGTTTTTTTAATAACGTTATATCCAAATGTTTAAGAATAGTTCTATCCAAATTTGTTAGTTCAACAAAATTTCCCGTTTCATACAACCCTTTAATATGTTTTTGTTTTTGACAAAATTCATCAAGAGTTTTGGTTTCTTTGTAAGAAAGACTTCGAAACATGATCTCTTTTACTAATAATTCACCGCTTTTTTGCTTTAATGTTGGATAAGTAGTAGCTAAAATAGTTTTCAATGTTTCTTCCATTTCTTTTCATCCCTTTCTTTTTCACTTTACTACACACCGAATGCGTACTTTTTTCCATTTTTCGTTTATTTCTTCATCTTCTAACCCTAATGAAATGAGTTCTTCGACGTTTTCTTGTTTTAATTGATCCATATACTCTTTTTGATAACTCTCCAAGATTTTTTTCACGTTTTCTTCTTCCAAAAAAAGCATTAATGCAGCTGTTTCTTCAACGGTTTCTTGATTTATTTCCAAATTCTTAGACATCTTAGTCACAAATTTTATACGAGGAGCCATTTGTTCGTTTGTATAACGCTTTTTTATGAGTGCTAGTTCTAATTGATCTAAAATAGGCACATCTATATCTGTTAATTCTACAAAATTTCCTGTTATATATAATCCTCTAATAAGCTTATGTTTTTGACAAAATTCATCAAGCGTTTTGGTTTCTTTGTAGAAAAGATTTCGAAACATAATTTCTTCTACTAGCAATTCTCCGCTTTTTTTCTTTAATGTTGGATAAATCGTATTTAAAATAGTTTTCAACGTTTCTTCCATGTTTTCTTCATTCCTTTCTTTTACTATCTATTCTCATGGTAACATGAAAATGGATAGTAAAGGGAAATATTATGGATTGATGTATGTAATCAATCGAAAAAGTGTCCATATACTTATAACTCCTATTCCATATATGACCCATTTCAATTTGTTGCTTTTTATTATTTTATTTCCGACCGCTAAAGTTATCAACACTCCTAACGGAAAAAGGAAATCTAAATATTTTTCCAATCGATCATTAATATCATCATTATATTCAGGCGGAAATCCAACAGGTTCTATCGGATTTTTCATATCTTCTTCCCTTTGCTTTTGCGCAACGATATGATCACTCACTATAATTGATTTAATAATTCCATACGGAATACATTCGATTAATATAATCGCAAATAATATGAAATAATTTCTTTTCACTTTACTCATTTTATCACCTTCTTTCGGCATAGTATGCTGATTTTTGCAAAATAATCAAGTATTATTACCTTAAAGGAGATGAAAAAATGAACAAACGAAAAATAAAAACGTTTGATGAACGTATTGAAGATTATGGAAGTTATGTAGATGATGTGGATATTAGCCCTTTTGAACATTTGGATGCTTTTTTAATCCGCGATTCGTTATACGGAAATCGACATCGATTACTTTCACGCCAGCAAGAATTATTGAAGCATTACGATTCTCTTTTAATTCAAAACGCAGAAAAAATCGAAAAACACATGAGTCGTATTTACAATTTTAAAAGTAGCGCAACAATTGAAAAAGAAAAATGGTGGTGGCGCTTGGACAAAATCGCAGACGGAAGTCTTGTCATTACACCATAAAATAACATCGAAGATGTTCTTTTTATGGTAAAATGGAGATATAAAAACATTTCTTAAAGGAGAATTATGATGGAAAAAACATTGATTTTCGGACACCAAAACCCAGATACTGATTCTATTTGTTCAGCTATTGCGTACGCTTATTTAAAAACATCATTAAATGAACATGTTGAAGCGGTGAGATTAGGAAAACTAAACGAAGAAACAACGTTTGCGCTGCAAACGTTTCAAATGCAAACACCTCGTTTCGTTGATTACGTT
>Ga0209463_1001320_pt1 | contig 15410 bp, 18 predicted proteins | sample AgamicMgSfrz_FD_187169 | JGI IMG/M metagenome (GOLD analysis project Ga0209463, IMG submission 187169) | Agave microbial communities from Guanajuato, Mexico - Mg.Sf.rz (SPAdes) (version 2) | ecosystem: Host-associated > Plants > Phyllosphere > Phylloplane/Leaf | place: Guanajuato, Mexico... | reverse complement strand
TTGTCATACATCCATTTCAGCGCATCACCGACCGGCTGCAGTAGCGATTGTGTCGATTGGAAATTCGCCTTAATAGTCGGCCAGTTCGTTTTGATGTAATTAGCGAATTTAGATGCTTCTGAGCCGAGGAATGCGAACGCTGTACCCATCGATTTGAAGAACCCGTCTAGCGCTCCGTCACTAATTGCGTTTTTGATATCGACGATAATAGGTTTAAGGGACTTCAACGCTTCAAATCCTACTGAACGGAACTTTCCTGCGAGAGCTTCTTTAATTTGGTTGATATAGCCGAGTGAGGTACTACCCATGCTAGTTACGAGCTTATTCGTCATACCCATCTTGTTGTAAAGCTTATCTAACGCAGCTAACTGCTCATTTAACGGTAGATTTTTGATGTCGTTTAACGCTTTCCTAGGCATCTCGAAGCGTTCTACCATTGATTGAGAATCGCCACTCATAAGTTCTTTCATCGCTAGTACTGCGCCTTCTACACCTTGTTTAGGGTCGACTGCCACTAAGCGTTCTGTTAGGTTCCACATCTTCTCCAACTGTTTCACGTCTTTTGACTGCGAAATGAAGCTCTTTGAATTAGCATACATGTCCTGCGTATTTAAAACAGGCGACTTGATAGCGAATTTATTCATCATATCCTGGTATTGCTTCGATAACTTCTTATCGTCGAACATGGCACCAATGACAACCTGCGATTGTTCCATCTTCATTGCTTCTCCAACGGTTGCCTGAAGCGTTTTATAAGCTCCTGCGGCTGTGAGAACGCCTGCTGACAGAGCACCGACAGTTTTAATCGCAGAACCTGCGTGACTGCTGAATCCGGATAAGCTACTAGAAGCACTGTGGTTTGCTCTAGCGAAACGTCCCATTGAATCACGTAAACGACCGTTAGCGTCTCGGTACGTATCAGTCGCTTTTTGCGCAGCACCAATAGACTTTATCGCTGATTTCATCTTTTTAGATAGTTCATCCTTTAAGCTGAGTACCGCTGTAAGTTCGTAAGCCACGTTTTACCACCTCTTCTCGTAAATGTCCTATTTCCAATGATTTTTCGGCTACCTTGTCGTAAGAGACGCCCATACGAAACATAAAACCAAACGCTGCACACTCGTCTATAAGACGCAATCCCAACTTGCGTAATTTAGCATCCGTTTGTTGCAAGAAATACTCGCGGAACTGCTGAACGTCTTTAATGTGCTGTGCTGACATTTTTGTTAACATAGAATCTCCTAACGTCTGAACTGCTTCGTCAAATTCGATTAATTTATCCATTGTTACACCTCCAAATAAAATAAAAAGGACCACCCGAAGGTAATCCGTTAATGTTCAATATCCGTTTCGTCTTCTAATCGTTTAGCAAACGCGGCAATCTCATCGTCAATCTTGTCGTAAGAGATGCCGTTACTAGCGATCGGGGCCTCTCGCTCAACGATATGTTTCTCCGATAACATCCCTTGCGATTGCAAGATTAATTTAGCCATTGCGGCAGATCCTTCGTTAATTGCAACGTCATACATTTTTAGAAGTAACTCTCCGAGCCGGTTTTGCCCGTGACGAGTAGCCGCCTTCCTTAACTCACTTTGAAAAATCTCCTCCTTCGTCCAATTCGTGACCGTGTTGCGATGAATACCTAGCTCTTCCGCAATTTCTACGTTCTTTTTTCCTTGAAGCAATAGCTCGATAGCTTTGTATTGGTTTTCGTTTAAATAACGCAAAATAAATTCCTCCTTAATTTTCGAAAAGATGTTTTAGCATTTATTCACGTGGTACACAAATAGTACAGAGCCAATACAGACTTTAATAGTTTGTAAGGCTACTGTGAAAGGTTCATACTTAGCGAAGGGACTGATCAGTTTTGGAAGACTTAACAGCGACTTCAGCGAGTGTATTACCTCAAATTAAAAGTAGATATTCTTATCTAACAACGGGCACTCTCGTTATGAACCGATACACATAGCGAAAGGTCCTCACAAGGGCAAGTAAAAATCAATGTAAAATTCTCTTTAGTAACAGAGGAAGGTCTGCATCAGTTTCGGTGCAGGCTTTTCTCATGTTGTGCGAGGTGTTGCTGTCCAACCGCCTGAGCATTTAGAAGGCGATTTTTAGCATTCGAATGTAAATACCTTTGGAGAAATCCGTAACATCTAGAATCGCCTACCATGACGCTTAAAACACGCAATAAAACGTCAAAGTGCTCGTTTTGTTCTATATTCTCGATTGTATTTTCGTTGCTTTTGCTTGCGAATCTCAACGGCACATTCAACGCAGAATTTCTGCCGATTTGACTTTCGCTCAAATGGGTCTCCGCAATGCTCACAGCGAGGTTTATTGTCGACTTGGCCGCGAGAAGCATAATAACGCATCTCAATCGCTGGCTCGGTCGGAAGGACCGACGTCTCAAAATACGAGCACCTGCGTATGTCTGCGTTTAGACTTCCGTATAAACATGTGCGATCAGTTACCAGGCACCGGCCGTCCCCGCCGTAGTTGGCGCACTGGTTCTGAGCGAGTTTTAATATTTCGTTCATCATAATCTCCTCCGTTTAGGTAAAATAAAAAAAGCAATCCATCTCGAATTAACTTAAGACAGATTGCTTTTATTTCTAGTGCTTAATTATTTTAGAGTTTCGTACGCCGTATTAAATAGCTTTTCCGCGATCTCTTTGTGGCCTTTATTATTAGGGTGCCATTCATCGCTTTTTCCTTTATATACTGGTACTCCGGCTGGACCAAAAGTATCGGTTCTCCCCTGCCAGAGTTCTTGAATATTTGTCACTTCAACATTTTTTTCTTTACCTACATCTTCGATAATTTGGTCAAATGTTAAGGACGTACCACCACTGTTCCAAGTTGTGATTAATATTATTTTTGGTTTTTTAGGAAAAGATACAAGTTCATCAACCAAAGTCTCTAATTTTTTCTTAAATTCTCCTGGTGTGACGTAAGCATCCTTTTTATCTTTTACGTGATCATTATTGCCAAATTGAATCGTTATCAAATCCGGCTGCTGAGCCCTTAATTTATCGATATTCGGAAGTGCTTCGTCAGATATACCTGTTCCGCCTTTAACTGCTCCTTCTGCCAATTGAACATTATAGCCCATTTTTTCATGTAGTAACTTCGTGAATCTGGCTATATATCTTTGTTCAGGTGTTGTAGCAGCATAACCATCAGCTAAACTATCTCCCATCGGTGAATATATTAAACTTTCACCTTTATGCGCCTCATATACTCTCTTTTCTTCAGCTGCTTTTTCAGCCGCTCTCTTTTCTTTTTCAGCTTTCTCTTTAGCTTTTTTATCAGCCTCTTCTTGGATAAATTCAGCTCTTTCTTTTTCATATACCCTTTGCATTTTCGCTTTAGAGTATATCCCGCCATAAATTAGAGTAACTAGGAGAATTGTACCTAGAACAAAAACTGCCCCTAACTGTTTATTCAAACCTCGACACCTCATATCTAGTAATATTTAATTAGTATACTACTAGTTTCATCCATTGAAAACGCCTTGCACATCGATTGCAAGATGTTCAAGATATATTCTTATAGATTGTATTAGTATTTTACGACTAGGTGACTCGAACAATTTGCACACCTCCTTTTAGAAAAAAAACTAACTAAAAGTGGTTTCAAAAGGTTATTATCCCATCGCTCTTTGCACCCAAGCGTATGTGTCTGCGGTAGTTTTCATACAGATATACTCCTTGTCTGCAACTCCGGCTCCACCTTGTAGAATAATAGTGCGGTTTCTATCGAAAGCAGTTGCAGGCGGTAAAGATGTGTAATATGTTTCTCCTATATTTTTCTCCCTAACTAACTTTGTAAGAGTTGTGTTTTCACTTAAAAGTATTGGCGCCGAAGAGCTTAAACTCATATCAAAGATATTACTACTGATGTTAAGCACGTCATAGCTCGATTTAACCCGTATACCATTTGATGCACTCGAAGATAATGCCGTCACGATGTTACCTGACATAATATTGTTTTTCCACGTTTTACTAGTATCTGTATCTAATAGAATTCCACATCCCCATGCAGTTGATCCATACTTTATTTTATTACCTTGAATTGTAAAGTTTTCAAGTCCGATAAACGCTGTACCTTGAGCAGATGCCTTTATGATGTTGTCGGAGAAAACACCTGTACTAGCCTTTTTGATAATAGCGCCATTTACCACGTCGATAAACTGATTATCTACAATTGTTAAGTTTTCTATCGTGTTAATGACTTCATCCGCTTTTAGGCCATAATCTAAACCAACTACTGTGTTGTCTTGCACAGTTATATTTTTATCAGCAATTTCAACCAATTTAATCCCGAAGTTGCTTCTAGTTCCAAATTTCTTTATAGCCCCGTAAATTTTGTTGTCTGATATATCGAAATGTCTTCCTCGCGCCCATATACCGCATGTATTATCGAAAGATAAACCGATATCGGCTATGATATTATCGATAAATTTAACATTCTCAACAGAACCGTGCATATCTATTCCACACAATTGAGGGTCTTTTACATATACACCTGAAACGATAACGTCTGAACTTTGGAAAGAGTTATCGCCGCCGGCTACTCCGTGTTTGATTTTCGTGAAACTACACTTAGAAACCTTTAAATCGTGCCCTGACATATTAACGCCATATCCGAATTTGTTGGTGTCGTCTAGCATATCATCAGAGAACACGTTAGAGACAGATGCATGAAAACAACCCATCAACCAAACGGCAGCCACTTGTTGACCCTTACCGTAACATTTAACGTTATCAATAATGACATTTTGACAATAACGAATCAAAACCCCTGTTTGCAAGGCGTCCGGTTGAAGTTCAACAGTTATTCCTTTTACGGTTATATTTTTAAACGGCCTTCTTACGGTTGCGCTTAATCCATCAGTCGCAGTGTTGTAATCGACTTTTATTTCGTTATCAAGCGTTACGTTATTTCCAGAAATAGAGGAGACGCGCCCAAGAGTGCCGAGATAGTAAGAGGAAGATCCGGAAGCCCCGTCAAATTTAGTTGTGTTGATAGTTAAAAAGTCACCAACTCGAATATTAGAAGCATTAGAAAGGGACACTGTTCTACTACCTTTAGTGATGTTAGCTGTTACAGTTAATCCTGCACTAACAGTAGGAGCATCAGCGAATATCACCGCTTCATCTGTCAATGATCCTCCGGCTCCAATATCGCACACTAAAGTAGCGTTATCCCCTTCAATAGTAAAATTATCCGAATCAATGACAATCTGCTTTACTTTATAACGGTCCTTCCCAAGAAGTAATTTGCCATAACCTTTTGTTTTCAAAAAATTGTACGCGTTCTGAATAGCTACCGTATCATCACTAACGCCGTCACCTACTGCTCCAAAGTCTTTAACACTTATGGCTATGTCTTTTACTTTTAATACGTTATCTTCGATGGATGAATCAAGCTTCGTGAAGTTATTATTTAGCTCTGCACGTTTGAAAAAATCCATTTCCCCCCATATATCTAAGTTTAAATTCGGTGTTTTATTTGACGCCATTTACGTTCTCCCCCCTCGGTGCTGTAATTTCGATAATCTCCTTAAAATCTCGGCCTTCTAAGTCGCTAAATGTTACGTTGTCTTTATCGTTTACCATCACGTATTCCCCTTTCGCAAATATAAAAAGCCGCCCCACGAAGGGCGACGATTAGGAATAACATCTAATATTTTGTTCATTGTTAAAACCTTCATTTAGGTAAAATAAAAAGAGAACTAGTATCAGCCCTCCTCGTTTCTTTGTTTAGTTTTATAGAATTTATTTGATAATTCAAATAAACAATAACCTATTCCGGCACCTATAGTATTTAGAATGATATCATCAATATCTGTCCATCTATCAGGCATAAACAGTTGGATAAACTCAATAGTTGTTGATAATGACATGCCTATTAAACATCCTTTTTGCAAGCTATTTATATTTCGAAACCTAAAGGGTAATAGGAAGCCGAAAGGCATAAATAAAACAATATTACCTATGTTATTTTTTATAAAATCAACAAAAGAGTGATGAAATAATAAATCTCCAATCGTATGAAGTGGTATAAGATTAATGCCCCCTCGACCTATACCAATACCTAATAATGTATCTGGAAACATAGTTAAACTAATGATGAACACAATTGAACCTAAAAATAAAAGGTTTATTAAATTAGTCTTTAACATTCATTACAATCTCCTATAGTTTTTAATAAGCTATCTTATTCTAAACTATTATCCTCCTTTCTCAATAGATAATAAAGGGAGAACTGAGACCAAAGCTTAAATCTAATGTCTTATTCAATGTAATTTTTAACTCCTTCCCATATAATTAAAAAAGCCGCCCTGAGAAGGACAGCCTAGAGTTATTTCCGTTTAGTTACGATTCTATGGTCGATTGTTTGAGATATTTCATAAGTGGACTTCATTTATCATTAGTTCAACTTAATTTTTAGTTAAACTCCTGTTCAACTATTAACCTTGTTCGTTAGTTTTTTCCTCGTCCAAAACGTAATGCTGTGGTTTATTTGCAGCACGTGCAAACTCTGCGCCGAACGCTTCTTGGATGGCGTTAAATTCGATGCCGTTCGGTAGAAAGATATCGCGACCAAACTCGTTAGCCATGCCTGCGTGAATTTCTTGCGCTTTCTTTTGTTCATCCGTCATTGATTTATCGCGTACAGAAGTTAACGTATTTTGAAGATCGAGCTTATATTTCGCTTTCTCTGGACCTGCGATATCTAATACCGACTGTACAACGGAAGGGAAATCGTTTAATACTTGTTTCGCCAGGTAAGCATCGCTCTGTGCTTCCGCAAAAGCTTTTAACTTACGCATTGCGTTGTCCGGACGCGTTTCTAACATAAGCTCCGTCTTTAACACGGAAAATTCACGCTCGAAAGATGCTACTGCTGTCGGCGACGGCTTAGCCGGTCCTTCGTTTAATAGAAATTCTGCAGCTACACTCGCCTTGACTACGGCTTTATCGTAATCCTCGCGTAACTGACGGGCATTCTTAATAAAAGCTTCGCCGTACTGCTTTTGAAGAGCCTCGCGTTTTTTCATTCTACCCGTAGGCGATAAGTCTCTATCTTGGTTGATCTTTGACGCTTCTTCTCTAAATAAATTTCTAGCTGTCGATACAAGTCCTGCTGTTGAGCCTTTAATTTCGTGCAATTTAGCTACGCTTTCCATCATTTCGTTGAATTTTGTTTTTGTCATGTTAAATCTCCTCCAATAATTTTTAATAAAAAAAAGCGCTAACCAATTTGGCTAACGCTAGAAGAAACAACTGCGCATCTTGCTTCTTCTTTCTCCACTCTATACGTGAAATTATTCCACGTTTCTATCTCTTTTTCGACGTTTTCCACATCTTTTTTTGTACCGCGAACCGTCGCTTCATACCATTTATAGAGTAACGGTGAAATCTTATATTCGTCCACCGGACCACTTAATCTCTCTTTATCTCCATCGGTATGTGGTAAGGTAACATTCGTTTTGTGACCTTTAATTTTATCGCTACCTGGCGCTTTTTTCTTCGCTCTTTTCTTAAGTAGTGCGTAGTTATATTCGTCATTATATGAAACTATACGCCCTCTTTCTCGTTTTTCAGCATTCTCAGCTCGTAAACTCTTATATTCATCCGTATTTAAATACGTTCCATGCTTCTTTAAACGTTGGACAGCCATCTTCTGTTCGTTTCTGCAGTTTTCGCTACAGTACTTACTTCGTTTTCTAACCGGACGCTTACATTTCCAGCATGCGCAAATTGGACGCCCATCTTCTGTTACCGTTGGCTTCACACCGACATATTCATCTTCCAACGCCTGCCAGTCAGCTCTTGTACGCAATTTCGCTAGTTTCTCCTCTTGCTGTCGCTGTTTATTTTCGTCTGCCTTTAGAATGGCTCTTGCGAATGTATCTGCCGCCTTTCGTTTTTCGTTAACTTTTATATCGTCAATATGTCTCTCGATAATTTGGCCGCTCATCTTAGAAATCACTTCCGGTGCTGCGTACTTACTTCCGACCATTTTAAATACTTCATTCGCTAATTTATCCAACCCCTTTTTCATGAACCATTCCCCCTCGTTTATGGACTGTACGAAATGGACAGTCGGCTTTCATTGTTATCCCTTAAGGGTTTTAATACCTTCGTCTAATATATAAAGTAATTAAGGACGACACCGTCTACGATAGTAGGCGGAATCATTGCTTACTACGTATTGCTTACTTTGTATTGCTTACTATACGTTCCTTTCGCAAAGGCTAAATACCAAAAAGGAAAGCAATATTACCAAAAGGTACAATCCATCAAGAATCCGCCTCTCTTTCGGCCTTTTGTTCGATTTTAAGAAGCTCTGATAAGCGATACTCTAAATTACGGGCCTCAATACCTGCCGCCGTTTGAATAAATTCATCAACTACCTTCGGATGTGCCTTAGCGAATTCATCTCGCGTTAACGGATCGTGAACATATATAACGTCCTTATTCGGGATAATAGTCGATTTCTTAACGGTAACTAAGTTATATCTCTCTAAAACTTCTAAGCGACTAGCAAACGCCTTTCTACCTAAGCCTGATTGGACGTATAAGTAGTCTTTCGAATGCCATACTGCGTGATACATATCGCTATCTTCTTTGCTATTTCTCCAAGAGCGTAAGAATGCGTAAAGCCCCGCGACGTCCGTATTAAAGCCTGGTAACTGCGTGTACATGCGAACTAGTGACGTTTTAACCATGGATCCTCCTGTTTGATAACCAAAGTGACGATCGATTAATTCTTGCTTTTGAAATTCGTTCATTTAGCAACTCTCCCTTTTCGAATTGTTATATTAAAGCCGGCTGTGCCAGCGAATTTTTATATCTAATGAATTAGACGATCTCGACTTCGTATTTGTACGAGGAAAATTCCTCTCACGCATTATTTGCACTGGCGCACAAAAGTGGACGTTGAGTCTTATAATTTAACTTACGTTCGAAAACAGCGTTTCGCACAACGTATGTAATGCAGCTAGTTCCGATAGTGGATAATATCCGCGAAATCTCCGAATTGGACGTCCTACTAAAAAATATGCAGGAGGAGCCTATCTCGCGCACATTAGCTATAAGACTCTATCATAACGATTGGTACAAAATCTCCTTACATAAAAGAACGTTTCAACTTGCGATAGTGGAAACTTTTTTTGTCTATATAAGACTATACGAACGGAATTCCTAAATTGGACAACGCAAAAAAGCACCTGTTGCCTCAGATGCTCGCTTAATCTATATTAAATTGCCTGCCGCCAGCTTTTTTAACGTCCGAGCTCGTTGCCGCGAGCCCTCTAATTAAGCGAAAATCCTTGCCTAAATCTTCGCTAATATGTTATAATTTAGGTGTATTATAAATCGAATATTATTTGGAATCCGATGCCATACGGAAACCTTCGAGGTCTATCGCAGCCACGCGTTAGGCCTTTTTCGTGCTTATTTCCGCCAATCTTCGGAACATTTCCGCCACAGAAAGCTCCTCTAACGATTCGAAATCAATTTCCGCTACGATTTCTTCAGGGAGGATCACGTTTGCTATCGTCTGCCAGTCCGTAACAATACCGTTCTCGTCCGTTTTTTCAATTACTTCAATACTTACGCACTCGCCGTTTGCCGTTACGACTGTGTTAGGCGCGATTACAAGCGCTTGTTTCTCAACGATCTCTAATTCCGATTTAGTTATGCCGTAATCATACCAGTACCTAAGCGTTACAATCTCCATCGTTAAATCCCCCGCCCGAGCGCCGTCATATTAGCTAATTTCGTTAAAAATCCAACTGCAGATAAATTAGGTATCTCACCGACATCAAACGCCTCTGATACTTTTTCGTCTAAATACAAGTGGAACAGCTCCTCAATGTATATAATTTCACCTTTCGAAGTCTCTGCAATTCTTTCGATTGTGATACCTGAGTCTGTATCAGCTCTAACTGCTACATCTTTACTGAGTCTAATAATTTGTTCTTTGTCGTATACTACTTCCACCTCGCCATCTTCTTCAAAAGTCCACTTATAAGTTACATTTTCCTTTTTCATTCAACAACGACTCCTTTCGATGATAAGTAAAGCATAAATTCAACAACATTCATACTAACCAACTTTCTTAACTCTGCTTGCATTTCAATATCTGGTATCGGAATATGAATTTCTGACAATATCTCACTGGTTGATTCAATCAATTGACCTAATTGATTACGTTTAATACGTTGAAGACGAATACCATCATCGTAGTAACCGTTGATATAAAGGTCGTTCCCTAACGAAATGTAGTCTTTCTCTTCAATCATCCAATGACCATCCCACCAATAAAGTAATTTTTCTCTTGTAAATTTCATTATCAACGCCTCCTTAATTACAGATTACACATGTGTAATTAGAAAGTCAACAACAATTTTAGAATATTGACTAAAAACTTACTAGTATGTAATATGTAATTAATAACTATGTTGGAGGTCATCCAAATGAATTATGATGTAAAGCCTCGTTTAGGTGAAATATTAAAAGAAAGAGAATTACGCCAGAAAGATCTCGCAAAAATGTCTAATTTAACGGAAGCAACTATAAGTCGCTTTGAAAGACAAAGTCGCTATGAAATTTCTACGTTAGTGGCGATTAGCAAAGCGTTAGACTTATCAATCGAAGATTTATTTGTTATTAAGAAGAGCGCTGAATAGGCGTTTTTTATTTTGTTCATTTTTTCTCCTAATAGAAAATGTGTAGCTGTGCGCTGTGCATTGTTCGAGCTTATTTACCCGTGTAGTGATTAACCGTGTTAGTACCCGTGTAGCAACACGTGTTAAGTTTATGTAAATTATTAGAAATACCGCGAACCTAACTTGCTATTTGTATTAAAATATAAACATCAAAGCTAGTACGTCGGAGAGGGTGTCTCAATGCGAAAGTTATCAGATATTATTACGATACTATTCTTACCTTTAATTCTTATCGTTGGTATAATTTTTACTGCTTTCGCTGCGGTCTATGGATATTTAATCGAGGATGAAGAATAAACTTTTGTAACTGTACCTTTTTGTTAACTACCTGAATTTTAAATTTTGTAGCGAAATTTTTTACACTCTACTACTTTCCCTAAAGGAACTCGCTTGGGTAAATACTTTATCACGATAAAGTAGAAATTATTTTTATTTTGCGTATTGTGCGGAGCCCTGATGGAGAGGAATAGGGTAGCGCGGTTGGGGGAGTCGGTCCGTTCAACGCAAATAAAAAAGCCGATCAATTGACCGACTAATTAAACACGCTAAACGTTTTTAACACGTTATTCTTTTCTTCTTCAGTAATTCCAATGTAATGCAACGTTATTGAAGGATGCGAATGATTTAAGATTCCTTGTAACATCGCAATATCTTTCGTAGCTTTATAGAACCAATACCCAAACGTCTTACGTAACGTATGATTACCCACGCTCTCAACGCCTGCGAAGTCTGCTGCCTTATTGAGCTGGCGGTATGCTTGCGTAGGTGATATAGCCTTATCGCCCTTTCTAGACGGGAATAGCCAATCGCTTTCTAACTGGGAGGCATAGGCGTATACTTCATCGTAACAGCCGCCGATATATACATCACGTTGCTTCTGCGTCTTACCTTCTTTAACCCGCATTATCTTCTCACGCTTAGACTTTAACTCAACGATTTGTTTCTTCGTTAGCTTCAGTAGATCGCCCACACGTAGTCCAGTTTCACAGCCTAATACGAATAAGATATAATCCCGTTCACTACAATGACGCTTTAACGCCCATTTCATATCGTCTAACTGTTTTTTATCACGAATGGGCTGAACATCTTTCGTTTGATTCATACCGCCTCAACCTCCCGTTTATCAACGTTTTGAATGTACGATTTTCTTATCGATAGTTTAATAATACCATCATTTACCGTAAAGTCAATAGAACCAACGAAACGAATGTAAGATTTTATCTAAATTCATACGTTCGAGTTTGTCGAGGTATTGTGCGAATGAACCCCCTGAGTTTCTGGCGGCTGTCTCCTTCGCGGGCATCGTGCTGGTGAATCGTACCCCAACGTATCAGATAATCAGAAGTAATCGGACAGCATAATCCGCATCCTTACTATATATGGCCCATGATACGCTATGTCCGATTAAATGATACACGAAAGTTTTTAGGTCACGCGCAGATGAGCCTCGGTGCTGGTATTTCGCATAATTTTTCACAACGGAATAAGACGTTAAGTTTAACGACAAACGCTACCGGGTACCTGTCAGTATAATCATTAATTCGTCTAACGTACGTATTCCCACCCAAACGGATTAACGATTGACTCCTAAACTTTTCACTGTTGGACGGCGCTATTATAGGCGCCTCTTTTTTTTGGAAAACTTGTTTATAATCGACTAATCCGGGTATGTAAAAACTAGCCGAAATGTTTTAGCACCTCATGCTAAGTCGAAAACCCATATCTATATACGAAATAGGCCGCCGGTTATGGTGGTCTTTTTCTTGCGGACATACCTCCGAATTACTGCGGAAGCTACCGCAGTTTTTACCGCGGAATGCGCTACCGCGGTTTTAATACGTTGAGACTAAGCGAGAGTAGGCTACCGCAGTTCTGTTAGGAGTGAAAAATCGTATGTTATTCGTTACTTTAGTTTGATTGACGGTACACAACCCATAAATGTAAAATTTATAAGGCAGATTTTAAAACTGGCAGGCAATGTGCGCAAATACTTGACAGGCAGAAGTATTTTAACTTCATGAAAATTTAAGAGGTGGCACATATGCAAAATAAAGAAATTTACACTCAAACTGAACTAGCTAACAAATGTAATATACCAGAATCTACAATACGTAAACGTTGTAGTGACTTCGGGGAATATTTCTCACCTATTAGGCAAAATAACAATGTATTTTATTCAAAATATGACTATTATAAAATGGTGTTTATTCAGGGGTTGCGTAAGACATCACCAACCCTCTCTAAGTTTGATATAGCAAAAAAACTAGAAGAATTTTGTGAGGATTTAGAAACCCTAGTACTAATAGATAAGATAATCAAAAAAAATCTATAAAACATCATTTAAAGAGTCGGTGGCTATAAAGTAACTTCATCCATACATAAATGGGGCACACGAATTTATATATGGCATAGAACGTTACAAGTCACAGGCTCTTATTCGTTTGCCAACCAATCAAACAAAGGCTTCTCTCTACGCTTCCATACCGCCAGTTTTGCCTCTACTACACGATAAAAATATCCTTCGAATGTGTTACGTATTTTACTCGCCTTCTTAGCAAATACGGACTCCTTGAACGCCTGAATCACGTCTTTTAATACTTCTTTCTCCTCTATCGGTTTACTCACCGCGCTTTTCTTATACGCAATTAACACACGGTTCCACAAACGATAAATAACGTCTGCTGAGCGATAAAATGGCGCAGTAGCATTTACAAATTCTTGCGGCACATTAGACGGCGTAAATGATTCATCGAGTTGGACGTCCTTTACGTTAATTTGTTTATTTATTCTCTTAGAAGGCGATGTTTTAGCAATCACAGTTTCAGAGCTCAATTCCGGCTGCTCAGCGCTTGGTACGTCTATACTTTCCGCTTCTTCACGGGATGACATTTCCGCAGTGACATCCGGGGTGACACAACCGTCAACAGCTCGAATTACGTATACGTTATGACCAGATCCGCCCTTCTCTCTCATCGTTGCTTTACGCTCAATTACACCGTAAGATTCCAACGTTTTTAATGCACGCTGAACAGTACGTTTGCTGCTTTCTGTTAACTTGGCGATAGTATCTACTTTTAAGAACGCTACGCCAACGATTTTACATCCGTAACGGGATAAGGTCTTTAAAACGTTAATAACCGATGGTGCTAATTCGTGTTTGTATGTATATAAGAAGCCACGGATAGCTTCGTTCATTGCTGCGACATTTTCAAACGACTGCAGCTGTTTCATTTCTGTATAGTTAGCCGACTTCAACATCATCTTTACTCCTCTCATTTAAGAGGACGCCAACAAAATAGACACAGTTAAATAAGCGTTTGACTATCACGCTTTTTTTCTATATTATTTTAGGTAGGGTTGGGCATCTACTTTTGTGGGTGCTCTTTTTTTATCTTTATTTAGAAACGAAAATTATTTATATTTTTAAGTGGGCTGAACTGCTTATGTCCTTCGGCTACTTCATTACTAAACAGATTTACATATACTTTTGTCATATCTAACGTGGTATGGCCCAGAATAGCTTGCAGTTGAAATGCATTAGCCCCGTTCATTACACACAGCTTTGCAAACGTATGTCGCAACGTATGGCAGCTAACTCTGATGTCTGTTATCTTCGCCTTCCTAGCGCAGCCGGTAATACGACTCTGTACCTGGCGCTTGCTAATTGCTGTTCCATCCAATGTTACAAATAAAGCATCTGTAATGGCTTCGCCACGAATTTTTAAATACTTACGAAGCTGTTCTTTCATTTTGGATTGAATCGGCACCAATCTTTCATGATAACTTTTAGCGTTGCGGATACGAATAACTCCATTGCTAAAATTAATATCTTCAACGTTTATTCCGATTAGCTCGTTAGCCCTAACGCCAGTTTCAACTAACAACATAATAATCGTGTAGTCACGTACACCTATAAATGTCCGTAAATTACACGTGTTTAATAGTTTATTTATTTGCGCCACGGTAAGCGTTTCTATTACTTCTTTGCGGTGCCTTAACAGTTCGATTTGATCCATTGGATTGCGTTTGATATAACGCTGTTTATAGAGGAAATTAAAGAACGCCCGTATTGCTCGCAGCCTCGTATTAATACTGACCGGCTTAATACCTTGTTCTTTCATGTGTAGAATAACGTTTCGTTTAATTACTTCTGCGGTAATGGCTTCCGCATTGAGCTCTACACCCTGCGCTTCAATAGAACGCATAAACGTCGATAACTCATTACGGTAAAACCTAATTGAATGTTCTCGGAGATTCCTAACGGTGCAGTCATCGATAAATATATCGATCAACTCTTCTAGCGTAAAATTACTCGCAGGCAAGACGCCTGCTAACGCTCTCATTTCTTCAGTGGTCAATTCATTGCTACGTCGACTCATTTCCGACACCCCCACGTACGATATAGTTCATACGATTTTGAACGTAAAATAGTACGCGGACAAATAAAAAACGTCTTCCTACAAACGTAGAAAGACGTTGATAACTCGATATGTATGTTTCCGATTGGTTGTACGTTGGGTTATCCGCTGCCGACCTTCGATTTTGAGTCGTGCGCGTCTGCCAATTCCGCCACATCGGCAAAATAAAAAAGGCAAGTTAAAATTATAAATGGTGCCGAGGGCCGGACTTGAACCGGCACGGTAGTCACCTACCGCAGGATTTT
>Ga0209463_1001319_pt1 | contig 15410 bp, 16 predicted proteins | sample AgamicMgSfrz_FD_187169 | JGI IMG/M metagenome (GOLD analysis project Ga0209463, IMG submission 187169) | Agave microbial communities from Guanajuato, Mexico - Mg.Sf.rz (SPAdes) (version 2) | ecosystem: Host-associated > Plants > Phyllosphere > Phylloplane/Leaf | place: Guanajuato, Mexico... | reverse complement strand
GTTCCAGCACCATTGAATGTTTATGGGCACACTAAACTCGACGGTGAAAAAGCGTTGCAGGCTTATTGTCCGAAACACCTGATTTTCCGTACCAGCTGGGTGTATGCAGGGAAAGGTAATAACTTCGCCAAAACAATGCTGCGCTTAGCAAAAGAACGTACTGAACTCTCTGTGATTAACGATCAGGTGGGGGCGCCAACGGGGGCAGAGCTGTTAGCTGATTGTACTGCACATGCTATTCGCGTCGCTCTGGCGAAGCCTGAAGTTGCTGGTGTCTATCATCTGGTTGCGTCTAATACTACTACCTGGTACGACTATGCGGCGCTGGTATTTGAAGAAGCCCGTAAGGCAGGATTACAGCTGGCGATTAAAAAATTAAACCCGGTGCCGACCTCGGCCTATCCTACGCCTGCTCGTCGCCCGCAAAATTCTCGATTAAATACTGAGAAGTTCCAGCGCAACTTTGGCCTGGTATTACCTTCCTGGGAAGTGGGCGTTAAACGTATGCTCGCCGAGCTTTTTACAGCTCAATCAATTTAAATATAAATGCCCCGCTGAGGGCATTTTGCGCTTAAAGAGAAAAAAGATGACTACGCGTAAGGGTATTATTCTTGCTGGTGGATCCGGCACTCGTCTTTATCCAGTTACGATGGCTGTCAGTAAGCAGCTACTGCCTATATACGATAAACCGATGATCTATTATCCGCTGTCAACGCTGATGCTGGCGGGTATCAGAGATATTTTGATTATCAGCACGCCGCAGGATACGCCGCGCTTTGAACAGTTGCTGGGTGATGGCAGCCAGTGGGGGCTTAATCTGCAATATAAAGTTCAGCCAAGCCCGGACGGATTAGCTCAGGCCTTTATTATCGGCGAAGAGTTTATCGGTAATGATAATGTTGCGCTGGTGCTGGGCGATAATATTTTTTATGGGCATGATTTGCCGAAAGAGCTTGAAGCGGCAGTCAACCAGCAAAGTGGAGCAACGGTTTTTGCCTATCATGTGAACGATCCAGAACGCTATGGGGTTGTGGAATTTGATACTAACGGCAAAGCCATATCACTTGAAGAAAAACCGCTCAAACCGAAAAGTAGCTATGCAGTTACCGGGCTCTATTTTTATGACAATGATGTTGTAAAAATGGCAAAACAGCTAAAACCTTCTCCACGTGGCGAATTGGAAATTACCGATATTAATAATCTTTATATGCAGCAGGGCAAGCTTTCAGTCGCTATGATGGGGCGCGGTTATGCCTGGTTAGATACCGGAACGCATCAGAGTTTGATCGAGGCAAGCAATTTTATTGCAACCATAGAAGAGAGGCAGGGGCTTAAGGTTTCGTGTCCTGAAGAGATTGCGTTCCGTAAAGGTTTTATCAGTGCTGAAAAGGTAAAAGATTTAGCTAAACCACTTTCTAAAAATGCATATGGTAAATATTTGATGAAAATGATTCAAGGCTAATAAAAATGAAAATGATTAAAACTGAAATTCCAGATGTGATTATTTTTGAACCGAAAGTCTTTAGCGATGAGCGCGGCTTCTTTATGGAAAGCTTCAATCAGCGTATTTTTGAAGAAGCTATTGGCCGTAAAGTTGATTTTGTTCAGGATAATCACTCGAAATCAAGTAAAGGGGTTTTACGTGGCCTACATTATCAAGCTGAGCCTTTTGCGCAAGGTAAACTAGTTCGTTGTGTCGTGGGGACAGTTTTTGACGTAGCGGTTGATATAAGGAAAAAATCACCCACTTTTGGTCAATGGATAGGGGTAAATCTTTCTGCGGAAAATAAACGGCAGTTATGGATACCCGAAGGGTTCGCCCATGGTTTTCTCGTTCTTTCTGAAACAGCTGAGTTTCTTTATAAAACTACGGCTTTTTATAACGCAGAAAGTGATAGGGGGATTATTTGGAATGATAAAGAATTAAATATAAATTGGCCTGTATGCGAGAATTTAGAATTATCAGAAAAAGATAAAAAACAGCCTCAATTAAAATTCTCTGAACTGTTTTCTTAAGTTGAGGGCAAGACTGGTTATGTCTTGCCTGTATATGATTTCAAGTTTTTATAATTTGGATGAGAGATAAACTTGAATATTTTAATTGTATTTATTTTGTTTTTTCTGCCTTATTTAATGTTGTTGCATGGGTTTAAGAAAAGTTTCCTCTATCCAGCTTGTTTGTTCTGCTTTGTTTTTATGCTCACGCTGACATTAGCCTACGGGGCTATTTTTTTATTTGGCTTCTATCCGATTAGTTATGAAACGATGGCAGTATATGGTGCTGGAAATATTAGTTTTATAATTGGTGCATTGCTGACATCAAAAGTTTTTCCTGAGAAGAGAAATAACAGTGTAGTAAATAACTATAAATATTTAAAAGTTATTTTTATGATTGTTTTGGTTTTTTTAATTTTTTACTCTCCGGTGCTATATAAAGAATTCATCCAGGCCACTCCGCCAATGTCTTTTTCATTAAGGATACTCAGGATTAGAGAACGCGGGCTTACAGAACAAGTATATAGTACGTTGTCAAACAACTTAATAATTTTGTCTACATTTTTAATTATGCTAGGGGCTTATCTCTATTCGAAAAGCAAATTAAATATCGTTTTTCTTATACTCGCATATATTACCTTTGCCAGTTATAACTTTATTACAGGTACCAGGGCGGCAATAATATTAATAAGCCTGGCTTGTGTATTTGTATATGTTATTAACACGCAAAAAATTAGTAAGTTATTTATTTTTTCTGGTTTAATCGTAACTTTTTTGCTGGGCGCATTTGTTGCCATCTTTATGGGTAAAGATGGCATGGACAGAAATCAAGGTATTGATAAAAATTTAGGGAAAGTTGTTGAAAACTATTTTTCTTATACTGTCCAGGGTGTAATTCTTTTTGATAATTATCTTATTCAAGAAAAATCTGGTGTGGCACCTAATTGGGATATTTTGTCAGGCACTAAAGAAGTAGTTAATAAAGTATCTGCTACGCAAGTGTTTGATGTTAATACTAAGTTTAGTGATTTTAGCTATTTTTCTAAAGATAAGACTGGAAATGTTTACACAATATATTTCTCTGTTTATCCATTGTATGGTTTTACCGGTGTTTTGATTTTTTTTCTTTTCTATGGTGCCTTTTGCGCATTCATATATGAAAGAAATAAAGGTGTATGGACTGTTTTTTTATGCTATTTAAATGCAACTTTATGTCTTAATATTTTCAATGAGCAAATTTTTACTAATATGATTTTTACTTTAAAGTTAATGGCTTTTATTTTTTGTTTAAGGTGGGTTGAGAGAATAAAATGAAATTTGGCGTATGTATTGTTTGGTATAATCCAGGGCAAGCACAACTTGATAGTATAAACAATATAGTAAATAGTAATTATACTATTGCAATAATAGATAACAGCAATGAGGCTAATACAAACCTTTTCTCTAAAATAGAAAGAGAAAATGTCATGTATATACATAATAAAAACAAAGGTGGAATCGCAGGTGCATTTAATATAGGTGCAAAGGCAATTTTTGGAGATGCATCTATTAGCTACTTTTTTACGATGGATCAAGATTCCGAAATTGATGACGCTTTCTTTATCAGTATGGTTAAATTTACTCAAAAAAGAAATGCATTATTAGCCTGTCCAAACTTTTTTGACAGAAATGCTAAAACATATGGGACTTTTGTAAAATTGAAGGATTGGTCATATAGTATTTCAACTGATGGTACTTCGCATTTTTGTATATCTTCAGGGATGTGTATTACTCGCGAAGCATGGGGAATAATTGGTACCTTTAATGAGGAGCTCATTATAGACCACGTTGATACAGATTATGCTTTACGAGCGTATGTCAAAAAAATACCTATATATGTAAATTATGAACAATGTTTAAATCACGCTATTGGAGAACGAGAGAAAAGAAAATTTTTAGGTGTAACATTTAAGCCTAATCATCATTCCTATATTAGGAAATACTATATAGTCAGGAATGGAACTTATTTATCGTTGAAGTATTTGTCATATGCCAAAGGATACTTTTTCCTTAACATTATGCGTTTGATTCATGAGTTTGGCAGTGTGATATTTTTTGAAAAGGATAAAAGTAGGAAATTAAAATATATGCTTAAAGCTGTATATGATTCATTTAAAGGAAAGCTAGGTGCAATTAAATAAAATTATTTTTCTCCTGCTAAGTCTTAGCAGTTTAGCTAGTGGGATTTATTTGCAATTTTATTATGCCTCTTTATTTAATGGTGAACTGATCAGCTATTTTATATTAGGAGTTACAATATGTGGGGTGATGATTACTGTTTCGACAAGTGGAATAGGTAGTTTTCTTATATCTGAATTTGTAAAAATAAACTCTGGTGAAAAGTTATATTTAAAAGAAGCTCTTTTAGGTTTTTTAATTTTGTTTTCAGCGTTAAGTCTTGTTGCCTGTATTGCTATAGCTCTCATTGGTTTTTTTTCATTAAAAATTGAAATCTATTCTGCTTTTTTAACTGCTTTTTTATTTGCTTGTTATCTGATTGCATTATCATTAAATATTATTTTACAGTCTTACTCCTATACACAGAGTGGAATAAAAAGTGAAGTCGCTTATGAGTTTTTAAGTTTTCTTTCTTATGCAGCTATTTTTATAATGATAGCTTTTTTTATGGGCGAAGAAAAAAGTTACTTATTTTATATTTCTCTTTTTTGTTTGAGGCCATATATCCAGATAATAATTTATTTGTTTTTGGTTCAGAGAGAATTTCATATAACCCCTTGCTCTTTTGCTAAGGTGTTTGCATTTTTGGGTAGAATAAAAATAATCATAAGCGGTAGTGCTTATTATAAATCTGAGCCAATTGTTGATCGTTTACTTTTAATAAATAATAGTGATGGTATGGTAGCTTTTCACCTTATCAATCAAATTTATACCGCCGCATTAGGGTTATGGTTCAAAATTGCAGTTAGTCCATGGTTACGTAAATTAGCTAGCCTTGATAAAGATCATACTGATTATAAAAAAATTTTTTCTCAAGGATTACTAACTCAGTTGATACCTATTACAGGTGGCGCTGCTTTTGTTTTTATGATTTTTCTTATTAAACCTTTTCAGGAAAATTCATCATTAAATATAATTTATGCTAATTCCTGTCAGGTTTATATATTATTTTTATTCTTTACTGCCTCGCTTTTTGGCCAGATTATTTCTAATGCATTTTATGCAATAAGTTACCATCGTATACCCATCATTGTTTCTTGTGTTACCTTTACTATTTTCCTACCTGTAAAGTATTTGCTAGTTAATAGCTATGGTGTGATCGGGTTATGTTTTTTAGTCTCTGCTTACCATAGCATAAATGGCCTCATTTTATATTTTCTGTTAAAAAGGCAGCAGGTGGTTTAATGAAAAAAATATTGGCTGTTACCTCAGGGAAATTGACTCCTTCAGCGAGGTTTCGTATCAGGCAGCATATCAAATATCTTAATAATAATTCAATCTTTATCAAAGAGTCATGTCCATTAATTGAAAAAAATAAATCTGTGCCTTTTTTATCAAAATACAATCCTCGATATTACCTGCCTATTTATTTTATATGGCAGTTATTAAAATGCCTCCAGCGTATTCCTATGCTAATTAGGGCAAAAAATTATGATTATGTTTGGTTAAATAGAGAGCTGGTAACAGGGTATTTTACGTTTGAATATTGTTTGAAAAGGAAAATAATACTTGATGTCGATGATGCAATATGGTTAAACCCGCCTTTTGGAAAGAGTACTGCTCGTAAGTTGGCAAAATATTCAAGGAAAATAGTTTGTGGCAATGAATATTTAGCTGACTGGTTCCGCCAGTATAATAAGCATGTTTATATTGTTCCTACGGCTGTAGATACAGATTTGTTCAGGCCGAAAGACGAGCCTGATGAGACTATTGAAGATATAACTTTAGGCTGGATAGGAACTCATGGTAATCTAAAATACTTAGAATATATTATGCCAGCTATAAATGAAGTCCTTGAAAAAAATAAAAATGTTTTTTTGACTGTAATATGCGATCAAGAACCTGAATGGGTAAAAAATAATGAAAAAATTAAATATAAAGAATGGAGCGAACAGGAGGAGGTTTATAATTTTCAGAATATCTCTGTTGGTCTAATGCCATTGTTTGAAGATGAATGGACTAAGGGCAAATGCAGTTTTAAATTACTTCAGCACCTATCCTGTGGAGCAGTAGTTGTTGGTAGTCCTGTTGGTATGAACAAAAATATATTACTGGGCGATAAAAATGGGGCCTACCCGGCTAAAAATACGCACGAATGGAAAATGGTCCTTCAGAAACTTATCGATAACTATCCAGAACTAAAAAAAGAAAAGGGTTTATTGGCGCGTAATTTTATTATAAATAATTACTCCTCAAAAAAAGTTCGGGAAATGCTGTTAGAGATATTTAAAGATGATTAAAGTTATAATGGTTTTACCCAGATATTTTCCTATATTAGGCGGCGCTGAAGTGCAATGTGCACGTTTAATTGATAAGTTTGAAAGCCATAAAGATAGGGTCGAGGTTGTGGGCGTAGTAACACGCCAGCTAACATGTTTACTGGCAAAAAGTGAAAAGATAGGGAATCTTAATATCAGGCGCTTACCTCCTATAGGAATGGGTTTATTGTCAGAGTATTTTTTTTGCCTTACTTTATTTTTTTACTTACTCTTTCACAGAAATAAATATGACGTTATCCACTGCCATGCTACAGCTATATTTGGAATTACTTGTTCTCTGGTTGGCTATATAACGAATAAAAAAGTTATATTAAAAGTTTCGACAAATGGTGAAGTACATAATATGACTAATGGGCGTTGGAAAAGAAGAATCGTTTCATTTTTTTCTAATTATTGTACTTACATTGCGTTAAATAGACAGGGATATGATGAGGTTGTTAAATGTATTCCCAACGCGAAAGTGCGTTTAATCCCTAACGGTATTGACTATACTTCTGAAAAAGATGTAACTGCAGCGCAGAAAATTAGATCTTTTCTAAATGAAAGAATAGGCTATAAGGCTAAAATTGGTATTTTTGTCGGGCGTTTTGTAAAAAGAAAGGGTATAAACGATCTTATCAAAGCTAGTGAAATCGTGAATAGATATTTAAAAAAAGATGTTTTTTTTATTCTGATTGGTGACTCGGAACTGCAAAGGGATGGTGAGGTTTTTTTTAAAGATAACAAAAATATTATATCGCTTGGTAAAAAAGAAAACGTTTTTCCCTATTTACTTGCGTCAGATTTTTTTATATCACCCTCGCATAATGAAGGATTACCTAATACTGTACTTGAAGCGCTTTCAAGCGGTAAGAAATGTCTTTTATCTGATATATCTCCGCATGAAGAATTGGCTGAAGAGCATCCCGAATATATCAAATTGTTTAAAACAGGATGTCCTGAAAGTATGGCTGACAGGATAGTTGAATTCATAGGTAGTGAAGCTGAAAAGTTTTGCTTATTATCCGGAACAAACTTACTTGCTCCAAGGTATCATATGGATGAAGTTTGTGAGAAATATATAAGATTATATTTGGAATAAATAATGAATGAAGTGAGGGTTTTTATTTCGGTTGTTTCACATGGCCATTCAGAAGTGATTAACAAATTGGATTGCCTGGGCACACTGAATAAACAGTTTAAGGTTGTTGTTAAAAATAATAAAAAAGATACTGAACTGTTAAATTACTGTGGTAAATATAATATTACCTGCCTTGATGAAGAGTATTACAAAGGTTTTGGTTATAATAATAACTATGTTTTTAATTATTGCATTAATCATCTTGGTATGGATGGTAAAGACATATTTATTGTGCTAAACCCTGATGTGATAATCCATGCATCTGACGTGGAAAAAATAAAGGATAGAATGCTTCAGAGTAAGTTAGCTGCATTAACTATTAACCTCTATAAGGATGAGGGATATAGCATACCTGATCCTTCCATAAGGCAATTTCCAGAAATTACTGATTTCATCTCTTCTTTTTTGAAAGGTGAAAATAAAACTATTATTGATAAAAAAGGTATTTTATATCCTTTAGAAATTGATTGGTGCGCGGGCTCTTTTATCGCTTTAAATTCAGCGGCTTACGGTAGCGTGAAAGGGTTTAATATAAAATATTTTATGTACTGTGAAGATATTGATCTCTGTTGGCGCTTAAAGCAGAAGGGATATAAGCTGATATACTTTCCTGATATTAAAGCTATCCATTTTGCTAAACACAACAATCGCCGGATTTTATCAAGGCATTTTTTTTGGCATTTAAAAAGTGTTCTGCTTTTTATTTTGACAAAAAATCAGCTTATTTCAAGCAAAAGCAATTTATGTCTTAGGAATGACCTATAGAGACCCTTTGCTATTCAAACTACTTGGATAAGAAACTATCATTTCTATAGGCATTTCTTGATAATTAAATCTTTAGAAGAGTGTTAGGATATTTCTTTCAAAATAGATCAACAGACAGGAGTAAATAATGTCCAAGCAACAGATCGGCGTTGTAGGTATGGCAGTGATGGGCCGTAACCTGGCCCTTAACATCGAGAGCCGCGGTTACACCGTATCCGTCTTCAACCGCTCACGCGAAAAAACCGACGAAGTTATCGCCGAAAACCCGGGCAAAAAACTCGCACCTTATTACACCATTGAAGAGTTTGTAGACTCTCTGGAAAAACCGCGCCGTATCCTGCTGATGGTGCAGGCGGGCGAAGCCACTGACAAAACTATCGCTTCACTGACGCCGCACCTGGATAAAGGCGATATCCTGATTGACGGCGGTAACACCTTCTATAAAGATACGATTCGTCGTAACAAAGAACTTTCTGAGCAAGGTTTTAACTTCATCGGTACTGGCGTATCCGGTGGTGAAGAGGGCGCACTGAAAGGGCCTTCTATTATGCCTGGCGGTCAGAAAGAAGCTTATGAGCTGGTTGCGCCGATCCTGGATAAAATTGCCGCACGCGCCGAAGGCGAGCCTTGCGTAACCTATATCGGCCCGGACGGCGCTGGTCACTATGTGAAAATGGTACATAACGGCATCGAATATGGCGATATGCAGCTGATTGCTGAAGCGTATTCTTTGCTGAAAAACGCGCTGGGTCTGAGCAATGAAGATCTGGCTAAAACCTTTAGCGAATGGAATGAAGGCGAGCTGAGCAGCTACTTGATCGACATCACCAAAGACATCTTCACCAAAAAAGATGAACAGGGTAACTACCTGGTTGATGTAATCCTGGATGAAGCGGCTAACAAAGGCACCGGCAAATGGACCAGCCAGAGTTCACTGGATCTGGGCGAACCGCTGTCGCTGATCACCGAATCTGTATTTGCTCGCTACCTTTCTTCCCTGAAAACTCAGCGCGTTGCGGCTTCGAAAGTGCTGAGCGGTCCGACTGTACAGGCTTTCAACGGTGATAAAGCGGAGTTTATCGAGAAAGTGCGTCGTGCGCTTTACCTGGGCAAAATCGTTTCCTATGCGCAGGGCTTCTCTCAGCTGAAAGCAGCTTCCGATCAATACAGCTGGGATCTGAACTACGGCGAAATCGCGAAAATTTTCCGTGCTGGCTGTATCATCCGCGCCCAGTTCCTGCAGAAAATTACCGATGCCTATAAAGAAACCCCTGACATTGCGAATCTGCTGCTGGCGCCTTACTTTAAAAACATTGCTGATGAATACCAGCAGGCGCTGCGTGATGTAGTGGCTTACGCCGTTCAGAACGGTATCCCAACGCCGACCTTCTCTGCGGCTATCGCTTACTACGACAGCTACCGTTCTGCGGTGCTGCCGGCGAACCTGATCCAGGCGCAGCGTGACTACTTTGGTGCGCATACCTATAAGCGCACCGATAAAGACGGCGTTTTCCACACCGAATGGTTGGATTAATCCCGTTTTGTTTAAAAAAACCTCCCTGTGGGAGGTTTTTATTGATTTCAGATAACGCTTTACCCATCCTTTTGCTATTGTCTTCCACCGGCGTTTATTATTCCGCTTTTCAATTAATGAGTTGAGCAAACCTGAAACATGAATCAAGAAAATAAGACACCTACGGATCAGTCTTTACTTCGTCAAACCTTTTATAACCATGATGATGAGCTTGACCTGCTGGATGTGGTAGCTCAGCTGTGGAACGGCAAAAAAATCATTATCGCCACCGTTATTCTGTTTTTGTTACTGGCGGTCGCTTATCTTTTTGTTGCCAAAGAAAAGTGGACCTCAGAAGCGATAGTGACGCAGCCCAGCGCCGGCCAGGTGGCCAACTATAATGCCGCGCTGAACGTCCTCTATTCACAGTCGCCGCAGGATAAACCCGGCATCGCTGAATTACAGCGCCAGCTTTTTGCCCGCTTCAGCGCCTCCATTAACGCGCTGTCAGGCTCCTTACAGAATCTGGAGCAGCCGCTGGATTTAAAAGTTGCGCCAGTAACCGCCGGACAGAGCGATCCGCTGAGCATCAAGTTTACCGCCCAGTCTGCCAAAGAGGCGCAGGCGCAGGTTACGCATTATATCAAGTTAGTTAACGACGACGTGGTTGATGACTACGGTGCGGATATTAAGCGCAATCTGGCCGTGAAATCTCGCGAGCTGAATGACTCGCTGACTTCGCAGCTGAAAGTGGCGGAAGATAAAAAAAAGCAGCGTGTTGATGCGTTAAAACAGGCGCTGAAAGTCGCCGAAGGCTCTGGTATTACAACTTCTCAGCTGACGCAGGCGGAATCGCTTTCTGACGATACGCTTTATCTGCTGGGTACCAGGGCGCTTTCTGCTGCGATCGCTAACGAAGCGACCAAACCGCTGCCGCTGGACGAGAGCTATTATGCCACGCAGCGCGCGTTACGCCTGATTAAAGATCTGAAAATCCAGGTAGATAACCTGCAATCCTTCCGCTATATCATGCAGCCGGATTTGCCTATCCGTCGTGACAGTCCTAAGAAGGGTCTGACGCTGGTACTGGCGGTGCTGTTGGGCGGTATTGTCGGTTCCGCTGTCGTACTGGGCCGCAATATGACGGTGGCTTACCGTCAGCGCAAGCAGTACGTATAACGGCATCTTGACAAAAAGAAACCCGGCTTTATGCCGGGTTTTTCACTATTAACCTCAGGTCAGCTTCTCAACAGGTTTACGGAGCCGTACCTCGTAAGCCGGTTTATTATTTTTCCTGGACCTTATGTCTCGCACGCAGATTATTAATAATCGCGCTCAGATCGAGATCCTGATCCTGCAATAGCACCAGCAGATGATAAAGCAGGTCGGAGGCTTCGTTGGTCAGTTCATGTCGATCGTTAACCGTGGCGGCCAGCGCTGTTTCCACGCCTTCTTCCCCCACTTTCTGCGCGATGCGTTTGGTGCCGCTGGCGTAAAGTTTAGCGGTATAAGAGCTGTCAGGATCGGCCTGCTTGCGGGCGGCTAAAAGCTGTTCCAGCTGATAAAGAAAAGTCCAGTCTGGCGCAGCAGGGGAGAAACAGCTTGAGGTGCCGAGATGGCAGGTTGGGCCGTCAGGCTGCGCCAGCACCAGCAGCGTATCGTTGTCGCAGTCGGGCGTAATGCTCGCTACATGCAGAAAATGGCCGGAGGTTTCGCCTTTGGTCCATAAACGCTGTTTGGTACGCGACCAGAAGGTCACCTTCTTTTCACTCAGCGTTTTCTGCAGCGCCTCAGGGTTCATATAGCCGTGCATAAGTACTTCGCCGGAGACCTGATGCTGGACAATCACCGGCATCATGCCGTCGGTTTTCTGCCAATCCAGTTGGGAAAGCTGTTGTTCTGTTAACACGGGCGGATCTCCAGGCCTTGTTCAGTCAGGAACCGTTTCAGTTCGCCGATATTGATAATTTGTTTATGGAATACCGAAGCAGCCAGTGCGCCATCGACGTTGGCATCGCGGAAAGCCGCCAGGAAGTGTTCCATGGTGCCCGCGCCGCCGGAAGCGATTAGCGGAACCTTGCAGACTTCACGCACTTTTTGCAGCTGAATTAAATCATAACCGTTGCGCACGCCATCCTGATTCATCATGTTCAGCACGATTTCACCGGCGCCGTACTTCTGCACTTCCTGCACCCAATCCAGCGTTTCCCACTGTGTCACCCGGGTACGCGCTTCGTCGCCGGTATATTGATTGACGTGATATTTTCCGCTCTGTTCGTCAAACCAGGTATCAATGCCGACCACGATGCACTGCACGCCAAAACGGTCGGCCAGCCGCGTAATCAGCTCAGGATCGGCCAGCGCCGGTGAGTTGATGGAGATCTTGTCGGCGCCAAACGATAAAATTTGCGCCGCGTCCTCAATACTTTTAATGCCGCCGGCGACGCAGAAGGGAATATCGATCACTTCGGCCACGCGTGTCACCCAGCTTTTATCGACCACGCGTCCGTCGCTGGAGGCGGTAATATCATAAAACACCAGCTCATCCGCGCCTTCTTCCGCATAACGCTGCGCCAGCGGCACAATGTCGCCGATGATTTCGTGATTGCGGAACTGTACGCCTTTGACTACCTGGCCATCGCGCACGTCGAGACAGGGAATTATCCGTTTTGCCAGCATGAAATCGCCTCCGAAACCGTGAATTTTTCTTCCAGCAGGGCGCGACCGACAATCACGCCCTGAGCGCCGCTGCCGCGCAGGGCTGCGATATCCGCCAGCGAGCCAATGCCGCCGGATGACTGAAACGCTACCTGTGGAAAGCGCGCGGAGACTTCCTGATAGAGCGTTACGTTAGAGCCGCTCAGCGTGCCGTCGCGTGAAATATCGGTGCAGAGAACGTGCTGCAGGCCGGCGGGCAGAAACTGCTCAATAACCTGTTCCAGCGTGACGCCCGCCGCTTCCTGCCAGCCGCCGATCGCCACTTCTTTGCGATTACTGGCGTCGATACGCACATCCAGCGCCAGCACAATGGCCTGCGCGCCGAACTCGCTAAACCAGCGCTGCACCTCTTCCGGCTGCCTGACCGCCGTCGAGCCGACTACCACGCGTGATGCGCCAGCTTCCAGCAGCGCGGCGACATCGTCGCGACTGCGAATGCCGCCGCCAACCTGCACCGGCACCTCAACGCCCGCCAGCAATTTTTTCAGCAGCGAAAGCTGACGCGCCGCCGGATCTTTCGCGCCGGTCAGATCCACCAGGTGCAGCAGCTGCGCGCCCTGGCGCTGATAATCCTGTAAGCGCGGCAGCGGATCGCTGCCGTAATCGCGCTGCTGTGCGTAATCTCCCTGATGCAGCCGCACCACTTTTCCATCAATTAAATCTAACGCCGGGATAATCATCCTTACATCTCCAGGAAATTTTTCAGCAGCTGCGCGCCCGCTTTGCCGGAGCGCTCAGGGTGGAACTGGACGCCATAGAAATTATCTTTCTGTACTGCGGCGGTAAACGGCTGGCCATACTGGCATTGGGCAATGGTATAAGCGTTCACCGGCATGGCGTAGCTGTGGACAAAGTAGAACCAGCTGTCATCTTCAATCCCGCGAAACAGGTGTTCGCCCGCCTTCGGCGTCACGCGGTTCCAGCCCATGTGCGGCAGCGGCAGGCCTTCATCTTTCATCAGCGCAACGGGCTGGTCGATAATGCCTAACGTTGCTATGCCGCCATTTTCATCGCTGCCGCTGCCGAGCAGCTGCATACCAAGACAAATGCCGAGCGTGGGCTGGGTACAGGCTTTAATCAACTCCACCAGCTCGCGCTGTTGCAGCTGATCCATTGCCGCCTGAGCGGTGCCGACGCCCGGCAGAAAAAGCTTATCTGCCTGCAGCACAACATCCGCCTCGCGGCTGACCTGCGGCTGATAGCCCAGCCGCTGAACGGCCGCCTTTACCGAGGAGAGGTTAGCGCAGCCGGTATCAAGAATGACGACGTTCATCACAGCACTCCTTTCGAACTCGGCAAGGTGTTGCCTTCGACGCGAATCGCCTGGCGCAGCGTGCGGCCAAAGGCTTTAAACAGGCTTTCCACGCGGTGATGATCGTTTTTACCTTTGGTTTTCAGGTGCAGCGTGCTGGCCATGGAATAAGAAAGGGAGCGGAAGAAATGCTCTACCATTTCGGTACTCAGATCGCCGACGCGCTGATAGTTGAATTCCGCCTTAAATTCCAGGTGCGGGCGGCCGGAAATATCCAGCGCGCAGCGCGCCAGGCATTCATCCATCGGCAGCACAAAGCCGAAGCGGCCGATGCCGCGCTTGTCGCCCAGCGCCTTCAGCAGCGCTTCGCCCAGCGCCAGCCCGGTATCTTCCACCGTGTGGTGATCGTCGATATAAAGGTCGCCCTTCACCTCGATATTCATGCGCAGGCCGCCGTGAGTGGCGATTTGATCCAGCATGTGATCGAAGAAACCGACGCCGGTATTGATCTTGCTGCCGCCTTCGCGATCCAGCCAAACCTCGATTTCAATCTGCGTCTCTTTGGTATTGCGGTTGACCTTCGCATAGCGGTCGCGTTGGGTCAGCTTCTGGCTGATGGCATTCCAGTCCAGGCCATCCTGGCTGTAGCGTAAGCCCTGAATGCCCATGTTTTGCGCCAGCTCAATATCGGTCGCCCGATCGCCAATCACATAGCTGTTCTCTTTATCCAGCATGTTCTCAGCCAGCCAGGCTTCCACCAGTTTGGTTTTCGGCTTGCGACAGTCGCAGTTGTCGGCGGGCAGATGCGGGCAGATAAGGATGTCGTCAAAGCGCACGCCTTGCGAAGTGAGGATCTGCATCATCAGGTTATGCGGGCCGTCAAAATCGGCCTGCGGAAAACTGGCGGTGCCGAGACCATCCTGATTGGTGATCATCACCAGCTGGTAGCCCGCCTTTTGCAACGCGAGCAGCGCCGGAATTACATCTGGCTCAAAGGCCAGCTTCTCCAGGCGATCCACCTGAAAATCCTGCGGGGGCTCGCTGATAAGGGTGCCGTCGCGATCGATAAAAAGGGTTTTCTGACTCATGCTTACTCCACAATACCGGCGGCGCCGGGTAAGGCGTTCAGGGCGGCGATCAGCCGCTCGCATTCGTTTTGGGTGCCGACAGAGATGCGCAGGCAGCCGGCAAGCCCCAGGTTTTTGTTTTGATCACGCAGGATAATGCCCTGATCCCACAGCGATTTAAAGATGGTAGCGGAGTCGGTAAAGCGCGCCAGGATATAGTTGGTCTCGCTCGGGAAGACCTGCTGCACCAGGCCGATCTGGGGCAGCTGCTCCAGCAGCCAGTCGAGCATGCTCCGGCCGTCCTTGAGGATGAAGAACGCCACGAAGAGCGCCAGCAGCACCGCGGCGAGCACCTCGTGCTCCGTTCCCACGAGCGCGATCCTAGGTCGCGACCTGCACGTCCCCAGCCGCGCCCGGGCGTCGCGCGCGGGGTGCCCTGTACGGCGGATGAGTTCCCGGTCACGTGGAGGGTGTGGTGCCGAGC
>Ga0209463_1001314_pt1 | contig 15448 bp, 27 predicted proteins | sample AgamicMgSfrz_FD_187169 | JGI IMG/M metagenome (GOLD analysis project Ga0209463, IMG submission 187169) | Agave microbial communities from Guanajuato, Mexico - Mg.Sf.rz (SPAdes) (version 2) | ecosystem: Host-associated > Plants > Phyllosphere > Phylloplane/Leaf | place: Guanajuato, Mexico... | reverse complement strand
TCGTCTAGTAGCTATTCAGGGACGTACAACGAATGATAATATCAATCCTAAGTATATGTTCGGTTCAACTCAACAAGGCCAATCAGCTAACTTAACGTTATACAATTTTTATGTCGCTAGTATGTATGCTAGGGAAAAACGTTGGATTGGTGTTGTTGAATCTGCTAACAGCGTGTGGAGGGCTTATCAATATGGTCATTATAATTTTGTAGCTACATTAGGAACTTCAGTTACAGAACGTCAACTTAACTTGTTAGCATCGTTAGGGGTCGATATTGTGTTGTTTATTGACCATGATGATGATGAATCAATGGCTGGTCAAGTAGCGGCTATGAAGACAGCGGCACGGTTAAAAGAGAAAGGTTGCAATGTGTGGATTACACTACCTCCATACGTAGCTGATCCAGCTGATTTGAATATGGAAACATTTAATCTTTGCTTGAAAAATCCAAAATGGTATCAATAGGGGGGATGAATTATGGAAAGGAAAACATTTAATCTTAACAAAGACTACTTAGAAAGAGTTATTGCAGCACAAAAGAAATACGTACCTAAAAACAGGGATGAACAATTAATTAATCACGGTATAGTTACTGGTTATGAATTATTAGTGCAAGTTATCGATGAAGGTGTATTACTTTGCAAGGAGGATGAATTATAATGGCGCGTAAAATTAAAACAGAAACATATTACACTTCGGATTTAAAAGCTGTTAACGTGGATGCTCATACAGTAAATAAATTACTTCAAATGTTAAAAGAAGGTGATATTAAATCACTAACTCAAAATGTCACAACTGAAGGTGTTTGGTTTACTTTCCATACAGATTACAGTCATGGATCAATCTTCTTGAATCATATTAAAGAGGTGAAGAAATGACATTTCCTGACTTAGAAACATTGGTTGAAGAATTGTGGAATGAATACGATAGCTTAATTGAGTTAGAACGTCACCTTAATAAAGTTTATCATTTCAGAAGAAAGTTCATTAAACAAATGATTTATAAAAAAGCAAATGAGAAAATGAAATGAATGAATATGACATTGGCATAGGATTACTTTCTATAATATTTGGTGTTTGGCAATACTGGAACATAAAGCGAATCCAAAAGTTACGTAAGGAAGTTATTTACAATAAAAAGAAATTATCTGAAACTAGACAACATTTTATTGATTTCGCAAAAGAATACAACAGGCTTTTAGGATTTGGAAAGGGGAATAAAAATGATTAAAGAAACTTTAAAAGTATTCTTATTCATAGTTTTGGGGCTTGCTGCTGTTGTTGCAGCGGCCTTCATAACTTTTTGGATAGTTATAGCTGTATTAGGTGGTGTCGTTTGGTTTGGTTTATTAGTCGGTAGAATTGTATTTTGGTCAATGGTGATTATCGCCGTATTATTATGGGTTAGTTATGAAATTGCGAAAGATGAAGCTAAATTCAAAAAAGGACTATAATTGACTATTCGTTGGAAAGGGATGAAGTTAAGTGAATTATTTATCATCAAGTAGGTTAACTTTAATTGATGTATGCGCGTTAAGTTTTAAGTTTGATTATGTAGAAGGGACAAACATTGTATCACCTGTTACAACATGGTATGGAGCTTTCGGTAAACTTTGTCATGATATCTTTGATAAAATAGCTAAAGGTAATTATCAAGTTGACCAATACGCTGTAGCTGATTTTGATAAAGGATTCCCAGCTTGTGAAATACCTGAAGATAAGCGTGGTGAATATTATCAAAAAGGTAAACAGGCCATTATCGAACGTTATTATGTATTAACTGAAATGAGAAGAAAAGGAATACTAATTGGATCAGAATTAGAATTCACTGTAGGATTTGATTTCACTGTACCACAACTGTACGGCTTTATTGACTTAGCTTACACTAATGAATACGGTAAGATAGTCATTCGAGATTTCAAGTCATCTAAGCCGTTTACACCTAAGAAAATGCAACAACAGTGGCAACCATATGTTTATCCATTAGCTTATTATTTAGTTACTGGTGTTAAACCTGATATCTTTGAATTTGACCACTTTATGCATAACGAAACGCGTACAGTAATTATCGATGATGTGCATTTAGAATTAGCTAAAGCGAAGATTAAAGCGCAATGGGAAAAGATTAAATCAAGCAATTATGCAGCTACGTACAATTGGTTTTGGTGTAATAACTTTTGCGAGTACAAACATGCTTGTCCATTATTTTTATCAAAACATTCATAAAAAAGTGTTGACGAACATAAAATAGTAGTTTATATTTGAAACATAACTTATTAAGGAGTTGAAGTTAAATGGAAAACAAAATAACTTTTACAAAAACAGAATTGTTAGTTTTAATTGGTGGAGTTGCAGCGATTTGGGAAGAAAAGAGTGGTAATTTAGAAGGTTACGATAAAACTTTAGATGAACGTATCGAAAAGATTTTCAACGCTGAATTAGTGGAAGATGAAAAGACAGGAAAAGTAGAAGCTGCTGATCCCGCTGTAGATAAAGAGATTGAAGAAGATGAAACTTACGCTAAATTAATTCACAAATTAGCCGATATTTATGAAGGTGGTGTTGAATAGTGGAAATCGCTCTTTCTTATAACTCAGAACAAATTAAACAGTTAATTCAAGATGATATCCAAAGAAAAATAAATGCTTATATCCCATTAGAGAAAATCGAAATTAAAGTTAAGTCACAACAAAATTATCGTGTTCATGAATGGGAACGTGGAGATTTAAAATTAGATATGAAAGTTGATATTTAAGGGGGGATTAAAATGTATTGCAAAGCTATTATAAGAGGTAAAGAGTGCGGCGAAAAAGCAACTCACATCGGAACTGTACTTACAAAAGAAGACGGATTAATTGAAGTTACAGCTTGTGCTAAACATGCTAAACGAAAAGGATTCTTTGGAGAAAAGATAAACAAGGAGGGCAATGAATAATGGCATTTCATTTACAAGGAAATTCAAAAGGTCGTGATTCAGAAGTTGGGAAGATAGTTGAATCATTTATAGATGCTAACGATCAAACGTTCAGTATGGAACAACTTACATTACTTGAACAATTAGCAGAAGAAGTTGATGATATGGGTAAAGAACAAGAACAAACGTTAACCGATAAACAAAATATTATAGAAGAACAAGCAGGGAAGATTGAAGAGTTGGAAGGGGAAATTGAATAATGACAACACATTACGATAGACTTTACGAAGAACAATTTTGGCAAGTATTAAAAGAAGGATGTTCTACAATTGGACAAGATGTAAGAACTGTATGGAATGATGAAGGAGTTAAAATGCCAGCTCATACGATTGAATATTTGAATAAGCAGCTACGTTTTGAAAGTGGAGCTGTACCGATCTTAACTTCTAAATATGTAGCTTGGAAATTAGCAATTAAAGAAATGTTTTGGATTTGGGTTTGGAAATCAAATGTTGTAGATGATTTAAGAAAGTTAAATGGAACTAATAAAACTGTTTGGTCTGAATGGGAAAGAGAAGATGGTACAATTGGTAAAGCTTACGGTTGGCAATTAATCAATAAATTTAGAACAGTTAAAGAAACTGATTTATTAATTGATATGATTAATGACGATGAATTAATGAATGCTGTACCACACGATGCTAAAGGTTACTGGAAGTTGGATCAAGTAGATTATCTACTTTACACATTGAAGTCAAATCCTAAATCACGCCGTATTAAAACAACATTATGGTGTGTTGAAGATTTAGACGATATGGCATTAGAACCTTGTGTATACGAAACTCATTGGCAAACTCAACGCGGTGAATTACACCTTACAGTTAATGTTCGTTCAAATGATTTAGGTTTAGGACAACCATTTAACGTGTTCCAGTATTACATTTTACAATGTATGGTCGCTCAAGTAACAGGATTGAAGATTGGTAGTTTAGTATTCAACATTGATAACGTACATGTGTATGACCGTCACATTATGCCAATGCTACAACAAATGCAAAATGAAACTTATAGAACACCTGAATTATGGATTGATCCTAAAGTTAAAAGCTTCTACGACTTCACACCGGATAGTTTCAAATTAAGATTCTACGATGACGAAGTTAAGTTACCACGCGTTAAATTACAAGTTGCTGAATAAAAAATAGGGGGAATTAAAATGGAAAACAAAGTAATCAAAAATGAAATTGAAGTAACTTATAAAGTTAAGGTAGGGGAACATTACGTTAGGACTTGTCAATTTGGAGGTTCTGAAATGGATGTATTAAGAGATTACAATTTAGGCAATGAGCAAAGCGCAAATAAGCATTAACAAGAAAATAAAAAGAAAAACTTTTAAAGATAAAGATGCAGCTATAGAACAAAGAAAAGAATGGGAAAAAGAAATCAAAGGAGTTGTTTGTTAATGATAAAAATGATTTTAGCTTGTGACTTGAACGGTGTTATAGGAAACGGAAATTCTCTTCCTTGGGGTCGCTCCCTCCCTTATGATTTAAACCGATTCAAAGAACTTACAGAAGGTCATATCGTAGTAATGGGTAGAAAGACATTTGAGTCGCTTGGTAGCAAGCCCTTACCAAATAGAGAGAATGTTATTTTGACAAGAGACGTTAACTACTTTACCGATTTAACCCATTATAATTCAAGAGAAAAAGAGAATAACTTGTTCGTTTCTCACCACATAGAACATATTTTAGATGAATATGATCGGACAATTGACGGTAAAGACTTATGGATTATCGGCGGAATGAATGTATACGAACAGTTTATGCCATATGTACAAGAAATATACATCACAATTGTCAATGGAGAATTTGAAGGTGATACAAAGTTAAATCCTGAATTTAAATATAATTTATCAAATGACTTCTCCTTATATACAATGAGCGCTAAAGGAGCAGATTCAGAAAATAAATATTCAATGTCATTTGAAAAACACGTTCGCGTTAAAGGAGAGTACAAATAATGTCTGAAGAACAGAAACCATTTTACTTAATCGTATTTGATCCATCACTTAACTCAAGTGGTTGGGCTGTATTCATAGTTAAAAAGAATCCTAAAATACTTAACTTCGGACATATACCTAATCATCATTTCACAACTAAGCAAATCGGAATGAAGTTAGCAAATATTGAACAAGAGTTATTTAGATTAAAAAATATGTATTATCCGCACGTATTCATTAAAGAAGAACTTGTAACTAAAACAAAAGATGCAATGGCTGGTGTTAATGTAAGTTTCGAATCACCTATTCTAGCTAAAGTACATGGCATTGCTGAAAAAGTTTTCTGTCACCTTGAAATTGAAGATGTTCATAACAAGCAATTTAAATTAAGATTCACTGGTCATGGAGAAGCTAGTAAAGAGAAAGTTGAAGCTGAATGCATGAAGTATGAAAAGGATTTACAAGCTAAGACTGAATTCAAAACTCCACCATTTAAGTTTCAAACTGACGACCAATCGGATGCTGTAGGTCTTGGTATTGACTGGTTAATTAGAAATGGATATCTAAAGAACAGAAGGAGAGAAAAATAATGAAAAAGAAAATTATTGCAGGTTTGTTAGCGGTTATGGCATTAACAGGTTGTGGTACAGAAGCAGATACAGTTTCACAAAACTTATCTAAATCAGCTGATTCATTTGAAGTGCAACGTAGAATTGTTTTCTTGAATGGTATAACTGACAAATATCTTCTTTCGATTGAAGGGTTATGTTCATTTGATGCTTCTGATTCAAAAAAGGTTAGTGTTACTTGTAAAGTCGGTGATGGAAAATACAAAAAACATAGTTTAGGTTTAAGTGATAATGTAACATTCTTCTCAGAACAAACAGATTCCAAGTACGAAGATGCATACCATTACAAAGTATTATTCAGACCGGAAGAAATTATTCCTGATATTAAATTGCAAACAAGTAAATAAGGAGGGCTATTACAATGAGTTTAGACGGTTTCGGATCATTCATAATATTTCTGTTGTTAGTAGGTCTTATTGTAGGATTACCACTTGGAGTTAGTATAGGATGGTTTATATGGGGATGAAATTTGGAGTATTAAAAATTGAGGATGTTATGAAAGTGGCTACTAAAGTAGAACTTTACGCTTTAAACAGTATCACAAATAAAATAATCAGCATGAGAAAAGAAGAAGGTCGAAACCCTAATCCTGAATATTATATAGTTAATACTGACGAACCATACGCTGAAGAAGTTTTAAACTTAATTAAAAAGCACGAAGGAGAGGATTTATAAAAATGATTAATACTAGTTATCAATATCATGTATACAACGATCATATGAATTTTATAGTTTCTGTTCCTAAAAAAGATGATGAATACGCTGAACAGTTTGCTAAAAATGTAGCTATTGACTTTTATGAATATACAGAAGAACAAGTTGAAAATGTAAATGTAGAATTCATAGTTAGTTTTTGGATGGAGTCAGCAATTAATTTAAATAAACTAAATAAACCATTTAACCTTGATGAACATACATTAACTGATAAAGAAATGGGAACAGACTTTGAAACGCAATTAAAGATTATGGAAGGTGAAGTTGAATGAATGCAATGGATTATTTAAGAGTAGCGCCACTTATTAACGATTGTCCAAAATGCGGTAATCAATTTGTAGGTAACGGTCAAGGCACGTTGCAAGTTGATGATAATATAATTAAAAGAACTTGTAAATGCGGATTCAATTTCGAATATGATGTCAATAAAGGGACGACTAAAAAGAAAATAAAACAAGCTATTGAAGAAGCGTTATCTTAGAGGGGAATTAACCCCTCTTTTTTATTTATCCAAACCACAACCAACCGTATATAACGATTAAGAATATACCAACTAATACAGCTACAATGTTTAATCCCATAAAAATAACCCCCTGAACGTATTATGTCCAAGAGGTCACTTATTAATGCAAGTCTTTATCTTTTAATACTTCTTTTTGAGCTTTACCTTTTTTACCTAAATAGTTATTTTTCCAAGTTGTCCAAGAAGCAACAGCACCCATTAAGATAACGGAAATAACTGTAGCTTCAGCTTCACCAATTGGAATTGGAGGTAAACCAGCTAAAGTAAGAGCAGCGTTCACCATAGTAGCAACTAAGACAATAACACGAATAACACTAGCTTTATCCATTCTTAACAACTCCTTTTCTTATACTTCTAATAATTCAACGAACCAACCTTTGTAATCCTTGCAATACCAATGAATAGCTCCTAATTGGTTACGATCAGCTACAGGGTTTGTTTCAAGATAGAAGATTCCTTGACCTTGATACACTAACTTACCAGTAACATTGAACTCAGCTAACTTGTCCATCATTTCTTGAGCTAAAGGACAACCAAGACCACCAGTTTTCATAACCCACATTTTAGCAGCACCTCCTGTATTATTGTTAGAACCTCCACTTGTTTCTTGTCCAAAGTAAGCGAAGATAACAGCAGAAGTAATTTTATCTACATTCCATTTTGCCATATCGCTATCATTATCAATGAAACCAGCTTCAATTAAGAATACTGGACAAGCAGTAGAACGAATAACTCCAAGGTCATTACGGATTTTACCGCCACGGTTACGCCAGCCTGTACGTTTTGCAATCTCAGCAGAAATCTTATGAGCCATTGGTAACTCTTTTTCTGAATAACATAATACCTCTACGCCGTGACCAGTTGTATCAGAAGCGTTTAAGTGCCAAGAGAAACCTACATCATTGTAACGAGAGTTAATGTTTCGTACTTGGTTATTAACAATCATATCTTTAGTTGTTCCAACATCATCGGTATCATCTTTAACATCGTGACCTAATCCGCGTAACTTGCTAATAAAATCAGCATTACATTGACGATCCATAACGTGTTCTTTTCTGTCGCCCCAATTAGCGCCTTGAACTTTTGCATTATGTCCTCCATGACTTGATACTTTAGCCATTTTTCATCAACCCTTTCTTTTAATCTTTATTAATCTTATCCCACAATCTTTCAAACTCTTTGTCATTCTTTAGTTGCATCATTTCCTGTTGCTTTTGTATATTCGACACGCTTGTACTAACTTCCTTCACTGTCCCTGTAATATCTTCAAGGGAGTTATTAAATTTGTTTATTTCTGTTACTAAGTCTTTATTATGATCCATTAGCAAATTCTCCCTTGCTTCACTTTTTCGATTATTGTCATCCATAATCTTTAGTAAAGTTTTTTGGTGTTTCTCATAAGTTTTACGCGCTTCTTCATTGGCCGCTTGCTGTTCATCTTCTTTTTTATTGACTTTTCTGTAAAGATACCAAAAAGCTAATCCCCCAACGATGATTAGCAAAATAGCAAATACGAAGGGGGATTGTGCAATCTCACTAGCAACTTTTACAAAGTCTAGTAAAGATATCATAATGATTATCCTTTAATTGAGTCGTTGACTTCTTGGATTTGTTTTGCTTCAGCTTCTCTTATGCTTTTAGCTTGAGCAGCTTTGTAAGCTTCATATTCAGCCATGAAAGTAGCGCAATCACCATTTTTAACGATTGGTTGATAACGTGCAGGGTAACGATTGATGTCAGCGCCGTAACCTACCATTTTACAAATTAAAGCTTGTTGACTTGCACTCCAAATATTATCATCATAAATATATTGTGGGTAAACTGTTTCGGCCATTTTTACATACCTTCTTTCATCATTTGTGTTTTAAATAATTCTTCCGACAAAAAATCAACTGTATAATTAGTGGACTCTTTGAATTCAGTAACTTCTTGTTGTTGCTCTTTTACTGTCTTTTCTAACAACTCAACTTTTTGAGCTAAAGTTAATTCCGGTTCAGGGATTACAGGTGGTGTTTCACCATCTTTTAATACTAATTTAGGTTTGAAACCATCCATAGCAACCTTGTACTTTCTAATTTCAAAAGCTTGTTGAGCAGGTACTTTGTTAATAATTAAATCGAATTCAACCGGATTGTCAACTGATAACCCAATATTAGTACCTGACATAGAATTAATTATATTACCTTGTTCGTCAACTTTAACAACAACTGTTGTAACATCGCTCACCTAACCACCCCCTTTCAATGTTTTATTTATTAACCTTCCATCCAAGGTCTAACCAAACGAGCGTATACGCTACCAGCAGTCCAAGAAGCTAAACAGAAATAGAAACCAATCCTTTGATAAGTCGGAACACCACAATCGATTGTTATTGTATAAGATGGTTGTGGTTTAGTTTGGCTTATCTCTGTTTGAGAAACAATAACCTCTTGACCAGCTGAATTATATTTACCAGCTTGAACAATTACCAAAGCGCCAGCATTTCCAGCATCAGCATAGAAATCAACTTCCATTTTCATATACCTTCCTGTATGTTGAGTTGCTATATAATCACAAACTTGCAAGTCACGATTAAAGTTAAGCCCTTGTGTTGTATGGTAATACCATGATCTTGTATCAATGTTACCACCACGGAATGGCGGTTGGTGTGTTGTTACCGCAAAATTATAAGCAGCCAAACCATTTATAATTAAGTTCGCTCCATCAGGACGTTTAATCGTAATAGCACCACTATTGATAGTTAAGCCGTTTGTATCACCACGGACAATTTCACTATTGGAAGCATTCTTAATGGATAAAATACCATTTTGACCAGAACCACCAATGTTTACCTGTCCAGTGTATAAACCATTACTATCCAAATACGACATTTTTCTCGTAACACCTGAAGCAAGTTGACCTTCAGTAAGACCACCATCAATTTGAATAGCTCCACCAGCGATATAAAGGCCACGATAATCTAAACGAGCATATTTACTAGCATCAGTACCACTTGCTGTTATACCGTTCGAATCCATGAGGATACTTGTTGGTAAGGGAGCATTCAAACGTAAATCCTTACGAACGTTAGTGTCAGATTGACCATTGTTGTTATTGACTCCTTGGATCATTCCATTAACAACTTTACAGCTTATAGTAGCAGGAGGAAATACATTACCAAGACCTGTCCATTGTTCTAGTCCATTGTAACGTCCTAAACCTTTCATACCGATAAAAGCATAAGGTAAACGTCCCTGTAGGATAGTTCCTGAAGCTCCAATCGAAACAAGAGCAGTCAATAAGTTTGTATTGAAGTTAATCGCATCACAAGAACTTAAAGTTATGAATACATCATTACCTAAAGAATTAATTTTTGTAGCCAAATCATTTCTAGGTACATCAGAACCGTATACATCATAAGTGATATCATCAACTACAGCTAAAGTATCTTTCTTTAATGTAACAAGTCTTAAACCTCTACCGTCAATACTGTCATAAATGACATTACCGTTAACTGTTAGTTTTCTGTTTCTGTCTGTTATATCTGTAGCTGAACCTTGAAGGAATATTTCACCGTTAGAAGAATCAAAAGGATTAGCTGTCCATTCACTCGCTGTAGTACCTCTTTCTAATTTAGGAAGTGCTAAACGACCACTAACATAAGTTGTTGTATTACTTTGAACCCTGAAAATAAATTGAATATATTTAGCATCAGGTTGGGTTTTGATCGTTCTTGTAAATGTTTCTCGTGGAGAAGACATATCCCATGATATACCTGAATAAGATTTAGGATTATCTTTGTAAACATTTGTTGCTGTTTTATCAGCTTTCTTTTCCCATAAAAATATTTGGAAAGTACCGCCAGCGTTGCATGAAAACGTATATTCAGTATTTGGTTCTACTTCAATATATTGAGTAAAATCAGCGTATTTATTAGTTCCGTCTGTACTGTTAATTGAAAGTGTTACGTTTTTAACTCCATTAGGCATTATTCCAGTTTCAGTTTTATAAAAACTAGCATTCGGTAAAATCCAACTTGTTAAATATTTAAATTCAGAATCAACAATCAAGTTTGTTTTGCCTGTATCAGAATCTTCAGGAGCAGCCGACCAATCAAAAGGCTTAGTTCCTTTGTATAATGCCACCCATTCAACTGTAGCACTAGTTGTATTTTGTGGGACATTATACAATCGTAAAGAACGTTGATTACCAGCTGTAGTAGCTATTGCTTTAAATGTAACGTAATAAATACCGCTACCTTGAATGAATTCAACTTCAGCATAACCTACATTACTAGAACCGCCATTTTGCCAAATTCCAAATCTTTGACCTGAAGGAACAGAACCTTTAACAACAAACGTGTAATCTTGTCCAGCAATAAAATCTTCAGTAAGTTTATAATCATTTAATAAATAATCATTTACGGAAATTGCTCTTTTGGAATTTAAAATAATATTCCTTGTACTTTGTATACCGTCAATATTACCTTGGATAATATTATTTACTTTCTTAATCAATTCAGCTTGTTTCGCGTAATACGTATCGAATTGAGCGCGGAATGTAGCACCATTGATTGTATCTGTAGAAGCCATGTTTTTTAGATAACCAGTAGTTCCGTTTAACGTATTATTCAATGTGTTATAAGCGTTAATGTACGCGTTAAGTTCAGATGAAGCATTGTAATAACTTTTACCTAAAGTTTCAAATTGTGGCTTCTCAGCAGCTATTGTACCCCATTCTTTCTTTAACTGAACCTTTTCTAAAGGAGTTAATTTGCTATCGCTAGACATATCAGAAATAGCACTTTTACTTTCTTCAGCTTTCTTATCTACATCAGAAACCATTTTATTTACATCTTCAGGTGATGGAGTCCAACCAGTAGGTTTATTTCCTGTTTCTAACTTAACATTACTGATTGTTATTTTTGAACCTAAAGGTAAATTATCTAAACGGAAGTTAATTCCTGTAAATAATGCTGTACCACTCGGTATTTTCCCTGTACCTGAATAATGACCGCTTTTATTTGTTGCCGAAAAAGTAATTGTACTAGTTATAGCCGGATATGGATTATTACCTTGAATATACAATGTTCCAGCAGGTGTACCCTCTATAACCCAATCGAATGACATACAAAATGATTCAGCATCATTGATAGCTTTAGAATTACCAGCAGCGAATAAATAAGGAGTCCATGTTTGGTTTGTTCTATTTTCACCTATTGCAGTTGTCGCTGTAGACGTTCCATTCAATAAGTTACGACCACTAACATCTATAGCATCAATCAACCCTTTAGATGTATCGGAAATCTTCTTCAACAACCTAGCTTTAGTATCATAGTAATCTTTAAATCTTTGTCTAAATACAGTACGATCCACATTAGATGTTTCGTTCATTTTCATCAATAAAGGTTCGACTACATTTTTTAACGCTGTATAAGCCGTGTTGAAATTAGCCCTTTCCGATGATGAAGTCAAATTAAACGCATCAGCTTGAGTCAGTGTTGTGTTGAATTCAGACTGAATAATTTCCCAATCAGTCTTTAATTGAATTTTTTCAACTGGTGTTAATTTCGAATCAAGAGACATATCATTTACTGAATTAGTAACATCTTGAGCTTTTTTATCAGCATCTTTAATAGCTTTATCGATATCTTCAATAGCTGGTGTCCAACCTGCATCTTTATTTCCGAAATTCAAAGTATATTCAGCTGTTTGCAATTTTATAGGGGTATTATTAATTTCATACACTTCGAAACGAGCTGAATAAGTATCTTTCAACATTGTATCAACAACATTCATAGTTATACTAAAACGTTGCCAATTTTTTGTAACTGTCCCGACAATTGTACCTGATTTTGGATTTCCGTCATGATAGAATTTCAAATCACGAGTAGCAGTATCATCACCGACTAATCTAGCTGATACAGACATAGTGACTTCATCACCAACTTTAACTATTCCACGTTGACCTAACGTACTAAAAACATAATCCATACTAGCCCAATCAGTAGCAGCTTCAGCTATTTTAGTACCTTTATAGTATTCATTCAATACTGTTGTAGCTTGCCACCTCCACGTTCCATCATTTACGTAATCAACAGTATTAAGAAGAATATTCCTTGAGTTAATTTTAATATTTTCTATATTACCCTGTAACTTAGTTTGAATCGCTACAGTTAATGCTTGTACAGCTTTGAAGTAATCTAACCATTTAGTTCTCCAATCAGTAGGTACTACAGTTATAGGTTTATCTTTATTAGTAACCGAAGCATCCCACGGTTTAGGAGTCATTCCATTTAAATAAGTTTGCAATGAATTGTATGCAGTTTCTACAGTTACATAAACAGTTTCATCCGTTTTGATACCTACATTTTGAGCAGCTTTACGAATTGTGAATACTTCACCAACACCATTAGTCCATAATTGAGCAGCTGTAGGTAGTGAAGATAAATTATCAGCAACAGATTGACCAATAATTGGAGTTAATTTATTTTTAACTTCTTGTCGTTCTGTAATATCAATCTTCGCATCGTCAACCATATTCCCAATAGTAGTTTCATGGTTTTCTATTTTACCATCAGCATCAGGGTCTAATGCGCTTAAATCTAATGTTTGTTCAATCCAAGCCGTTCCATTCCATCGCCATAATTTATCAGGTACACCGCTTTTTCTTTCAATCCATAACTGATCCAGTTTAGGATTTGTAGGCTTTGTACCTGAAATAATAGCATCGCCTAAATCAGTTAAAGTTATTTGTGCTGAAGCGATAACTTGCTTTACCATTCCCAACATTCCTTTCGTTTATTACTTTAGTTTTTAGTCCATAAGTCACAAATTAAGTTACCAATATTATCTACCTTATCCGGCGTAACTTTAATTGTTTTACCAATCATCGCGAAAGTAGCATCTACAGTTCCATCAGCTTTTCTTAATGACCACTTATAATCATATATTGTACCACTAACATCTATCTCAACGCCACCTTGAAATACTTTAGCTACAGGGTTTTTCTCACCTTGGCCATTCTTAAATACTGTTCCTTCAGGAGAAAAAATAACTAATTGTATTGGGTCTGATTGGTCAATGATAGTAGCAACATCTTTGTATGCTTTGGAGTTGTAAGTTGCAACACAAATGAAGCTTGTCATACTTTCTACCGCACTAGCCGGAATTGTCATAGTTGCAGTTGTGTAATTCGTACAACCATAGTTAACTGTAGAAGTTAATTTCTCCCAACCGATACCAGCTCCTTGATCCGCTAAACCAGCTTTGTATCTGTACCATTGGTAAGTTACTCCTGAAGTTACTTGAGCAGTACCATTGTACACATCACATTGAGCTTTAACAGTTCCTCCACCGTTTTTAACAACATTACCTTCAGGTGTCCAAACATAAGCTACAATTGAGTTTTGACCGTTAGTTCCGTTAGTACCATCAGATACTACAGGTATAATTTGAGAATCTAATAAAGCAGCTTGACCAGCAGAATAAAATTCAATCTTAACCGCTTTAATTCCGGCTGTAGGTGTAAATGAAGCTGTTGATTCATCAACACTTGAACTGTATTTAACTGTAGTGAAAGTAGTACCATCAGTTGAATCGAATACTTTGAATCGTCCTTTGTAATCAACAGGAGCAGCAGTTCCGGTTTGCGATTTACCATTTACAGTGAAAGATGCAGGTACGTAAGCACCTGAAGTGTTCTTTTGAATAGCAGGAGCAGCCGTTACTAGCCAATAAGAAGTAGCTGAAGAACCTGTAATACCTTGCTTATTTTTGATAATAGTGAATCGTTTTACAATATCCGGTTGACCGCTTTTCTTAGCTGTAATATCTACTGTACCTGAATCAACAGTCATATTAGAAACTGAATAAACATTTTTGCTAGTTCCAGTTCCGAATGCACCAGTAACACCAGTTGATGCAGCAGCCGTATAAGTCCAGTTTTGGCTATCGTCAGTAGCTCCATTGTAAACCATCATTGTAGTTGTTGCTGTAGTAAACACACCACCATTACCAGCGCTATCAGTCGGTACAGTATGAGTGTCGTTTGTTAAGACAGCTGTAATAGCATTCTGACCACTTGTACCGTTTGTACCAGCCGTAACTTTAGCGAAATCGATTGTAGCAATTGCTTCTATTTCCGCTTGAACATCAGGATCGAACCAAGTAACTTTACAAATGAAACTGATTTGGTTTTTGTTCGATAATAAGTTAGTTTTAATCTTTAACGTTTTAAGTCCTGTAGTTGGAATCTCATAATTCGTATTGCTTACTAACTCGACTGTAGGAGCAGCAGCATCATACCATTTAATCTTTACGCTTGGATCAGTAATAATATCTTGGTTAGAACCAGCGATAAACATTTGAGGTGTTAATACAACATTCGTTGCAGCCTGACTCCAATCCGGTACATAACTACCAGTGCCATTAGGGTTGTAAATCTGAATCTTAGGTTGATTAGAATTTACGTACAATTGCAATACCTTTGCATCATTTAAATCAACTAATGTAATTTGACCTGAAGCAACTATATTTCCCATCTTTACCATTCCCTTCTTAATTTTGATTCTAAAACATTAATACCTCCCCAAAGTTATTCAGGGAGGTCAATGTCACAAGAAAACGTTGCGCGTCTGAAAATATCGTTGTCAGGAAGCATAACTTCTTTCCCTACTCCAATATGGT
>Ga0209463_1001313_pt1 | contig 15459 bp, 11 predicted proteins | sample AgamicMgSfrz_FD_187169 | JGI IMG/M metagenome (GOLD analysis project Ga0209463, IMG submission 187169) | Agave microbial communities from Guanajuato, Mexico - Mg.Sf.rz (SPAdes) (version 2) | ecosystem: Host-associated > Plants > Phyllosphere > Phylloplane/Leaf | place: Guanajuato, Mexico... | reverse complement strand
CGCATTATCGATAATGGTATGCAGCGCCGCCTGCGTTCTTAACTTCACCTGCTGATAGCTTTCCGTCATGCCTGTGGGATCCGCGCTGGCCAGCGCGTTCATGCTCTCCTCGACCGGCAGCGTACCTGACTTCATACGCGAAAAAAGCGCGCTACCATCGGCCAGGCCCAGCTGTTTGGCGGCTGCGGCCGCCATATCCCGATTGAACCCGCCTTCGAAACTGCCAAAGCAGGCTTCGCGCAGGCCGCTTAGCTCATTAAGCTGATAGCTTTCGATACCGATCTGTTGCAGCAGGAGCTTCATTGTTTCGCGCTGTCGTCCGGCATCGCTGGAATAAAAGGCGTCAAACGTAATGCCTTTTAACCCCGCGCCGAGATATCGCGTCTCGCGGCGTCCTTTATCGGTAAGAGGAGAATCGGCCCATCCCTGGACGCGATCCAGCGTGTTTAATAAGGTTTTACCATGACGTACGAACCAGATTGTGATGGGTTGATTATTATCGGTGGATGGCGTGACTGTTTCTGCGCTATAAGCAGTAGCGCTGCTGAGAATGAATAATAAAGCAAAGACTTTCCTTAGCATCTGGATTCACCATTGTTTCTGTTTAAAATAGGGGGCCTGCCGTTAATGCTGCGCATGATAGCTTTTATATAAACGCAGTAACGGATAAGAAAGGTTTTGCCTGTTGGAAACAGTGACAATCCATATGGCGGCTACGCTAGCACAGCTTTTTTATAAAATAAAAGCCTGATATTTTATACTGAGCGGGAATGTGATCGGCTTCATGTTTAATATTAATCGATTAATTATCAATTCGGATTTCATTAAATAACGTTACGGGAAACATTAATTATTATTCAGGTGCCTTATTTTTCCTTGTCTGACATTGATAATGGCTGCAATAGAAAAGGCTGATATGTTGAACCTGTAATTAATTGTGAAGCAAAGGGAATAAACAGCAGACGAATTTCCCCTGGCGTCAGTATTTACCGGCCAGAAAATGAAATAAATAATATTGCGCCTGTTATTAATGCTCTGGATAAATATAAAGGAAATGGAATGAGTATATTGTCGAATTCGCCGCGCTTACTTTAGGCATCCTTTTAATAAAAGCGATAAAAATAGCGGCAGACTGACGTCACGGCAGAAGGGAAGCAGGCTTATGGAAACGAAAAGAGCAGGTGAAACGAGAGAAGGCAGAAGCGGCGCGCGCTTCTGCCTCAACAGCATCAGAAGTTGTAACCTACCACCAGGTAGTAACCCCAGCCGGTTGATTTTACTTCAAACGGGCCGTCGCCAAAGTTCAGGTTCGCACCATCTGCCCACTGGCCGCCGTTGTGGAAATAACGCGCCACAACAGAGTAGTGCCAGTGATCGTAGCCCAGCGCCAGGATATGGCTGGAGGCGATAGAGTTGCTGGTGCGTGAGGCGCCCGGCGTTTTATCCGCCAGATCGGAGCCCCAGTCAAAGTTGGTAAAGCCGATATAGCTCAGGTTGCCGCCCCACAGGGTGGTAATCGGCAGGAAGTATTTCACTTTAAAGCGGTAACCGTCCCAGCTGTTTTCGTTCGCTGCGCCATAGTTTTCCCACTGGTATTTGGCGTAGACGTTCAGCGACAGGGCGAGATCGGTATGGGTATCAATATCGGTACCCAGGCCCATATACCAGGTGTTCTGGCGGTTATCGCTGTTGTGGCCCATGTCATAAACATAGTTATTGGCGAAGTACCACTCTTTAAACGGGCCGAAGCTCAGATCGGTACCGGTCAGCTTATCAATGGAAAAACGCGGTTCGATTTCCATAAACAGCGGCGAGCCGTTGTCCCAGATTCCCTGCTGATAGCTGTTTGCCGCGCCAAAGAAGTTCGGAATATCAACGTAGCCGTAGAAATCGAACCAGTCTTTGTGGGCGAACGCTTCATATTCCAGATAAACGTCGTTGTTCAGGTGCGGTCCGAAGCGAGTGTGGTTGCTGCCTACTACGTTAACACTCTGATGCCACCAGTCTGACAGATAAGTCGCATCGTTGCTTTGCGCCTGAGAAGTGACGCTCCAGGACGCGGCCAACAGCGCGCCAGCCATCAACATTTTATTTTTCATTGGTTACCACATGCTTAAAGGCCTCTCTGCTGAGTCAGAGAAGGCCGCGAATCAAGTGTCCACTGCTGGACGGGAAGGTATTTTTATATGCCACTCCGGGGAAGACGTACGAGTACGTCGCGGTAGCCCGCATAGGTTGCCTGCATCCAGCCGATAGAAAATAGATATTGCTCACGTTTGTCAAAGTTTGTTTCATTTTGATTCAGTTGTTATGTGATGTAGATCACGAATTGGTTGAAGGCGGTTAAAAAACAGGTCATAAAAGCGCGCTACATACAAAAGCAATCGCTTACGTCAGCCACGCAAACGTTTAATTGGTCATTCACCCTTTTCTCACTTATGTAAAGTTACCCTGGATTTTTTTGAACGTGCGTTCAGAAAAATATTGAACGCTTGTTCAAAAAGAGGCAAACTGTCGCCCGGTTAAAACTGGCGGAGCAGGGAATGGGCTATTTAAAAGCGGATGCGCGGGCGGATTTATTGCTCAACGCAGCGAAAAAAATCATGAAAAGCGAAGGCTTTTCGGCGGTTACCGCCAGAAAAGTCGCACTGGAAAGCGGGGCGGCAATAGGACATATCAACCGGCATTTTACCTCTCTGGGTGAGCTTAAGTGTCAGGCCTTTCTGGCTATCGTTCATGAAAAAGCGGAAAGGCATAAGGTGACGCGGGAAATGCTGAGCGGCGTTGAGGCGGTACTCTCGCTACTGGTCGATTGCAAAGAAGAACAGTATATGAGCGAGCTTTGGCGTGAAGTCTCGGTGCTGGCGCATCAGGATCGCTCGCTGCAGGACATCCTGGTTTACGGACTTAATCTCTGGCACGGCGTCATCAGCGAAACCATTACTGACGGCATTAACCAGAATGTTTTGCGCTGCCATGATACGGCATCCGCCACAGCCTGGCGGCTGATGGCCCTGGCATTGGGGCAGGATTCACTGGCGATGCACGGCGTAGTGGGTGGTAACCAGAAACAATTAAACAGTGATTTGCTCCACATTATTCGACTGGAATTGCTACCGACAGATTCTGGACAGTAAGGGAATAAACCATGAACGTGAGCGCAGCAAGTGAAAGAGTGTTTACCTATGGCGTTGTCCGCGAATTGATACGCTGGATTGAGAATAATCTGGATCGACGTATTACCGTTGATGATTGCGCAGAGAAAACCGGCTATTCGAAATGGTATTTACAGCGTTATTTTCATGCGGTCACGGGCAAAACGCTGGCGGCTTTCTGTCGGGAAAAACGGCTGGTCGCTTCAGCGCGGATGTTGCTGGAGGATAATGTCACTATCGAATATGTTGCTGTGCGCCACGGTTTCTCATCTCACGATACCTTTCATAAAACCTTTGTTCGTTACTATGGCATGACCCCCGGCGAATTCCGTCAAAAGCGCCGTGAAGAGCGTTAAGCTATTCCGGGCGCGATATATTTTGCAGACTGCGCTCCGCTTAAATAAAAATATGACATTTTTATTGAACTTATTACCGCCTTGCTTGTTTAAACGCGCTGCGGTTATTTAATTTTCGCGTCTGATTGTAATGAAATCTTTCAAAAACGCCATTCTGCCGGGTTCTTCTTTTTGATTTCATAAACTTATTGCCGCTGCGTTTGCAATTTGCGTTATTTCAGGAGTCGGCTAGATTTAAACCCGAAGTCGCGAATATTCTTTTCCACTACTGGCGTACTGGATAAGAATATTAATTATGGAATATTGAGGAGAAATACTATGGCAGAACATCGTGGCAATCCTGGTAATTTCGCTGAAGACCGTGAGAAAGCATCTGAAGCCGGTAAAAAAGGTGGTCAGCATAGCGGCGGCAATTTTAAAAACGACCGCGAAAAAGCCTCTGAAGCAGGCAAAAAAGGCGGGCAAAACAGCCACGGCGGCGGCCGTCCATCCAATAGCTAATTTATTAGTTAGTTAACTTACCTTTATTAACCCCTGGCGCTTTTTATCGGGCGTACCAGGGGTTTATTATTTTTTGTCGCTTAAAGAAAGGCGCTAAACCGCGTTCCGCCTTGATCCCGCTTTATAACGCATTAACAAAAACATAACGCAAATTTTTTCGCGTTAGGGTTGTTATTTGCTGTTTCGCTGCCTACGCTTTTTTATGTGTTGATTATAAAGTTTGATGACTTTTTATCGGTAAATAATCTTATAGAGATAATTCTGACGTTGCTTGTGTTTATAGCGTTGGGCTTATTTTCTGGCTCACTTATCACGAGGTGAAAGTATGACTTATCAGGAAAACTATCTCAGCTGGCTGCGTGACGCGCATGCAATGGAAAAACAAGCAGAAGAGATGCTGGAAAAAATGTCCGCCCGTCTGGAGCATTATCCCGATTTGAAAGCACGTCTTCAGCAACATATTGAAGAAACCCGTCAGCAACAGCAAATGCTGCAACAGGTTATCGATCGCCAGGATACGTCCAACTCCACCATGAAAGACATGATGGGTAAAGTCGCTGCGATGGGACAGGCCGTTGGCGGTATGTTCGCCTCCGACGAAGTGGTTAAAGGCGCAATCAGCGGCTACGTTTTCGAACAGTTCGAAATTGCCTGTTATACCTCTCTGATCGCTGCGGCCGAACTGGCCGGTGACGCCGAAGGCGCCCGCGTATTCGAACAAATCCGTGAACAGGAAAAAGCAATGGCTGACTGGGCGCTGACCCATCTGCCAGATGTGACCGAGCAGTTTATGGTGCGCTCAGCGCAGCCAGACACCGAAGCAAAAAAATAAAACTTTAGCCAGCAATGGCATTTCACTGTATCGGGGTTGCCAGCAATGGCAACCTCTATAGAGGAGCGAGCAATGTTTAGACATGTAAAACAGTTACAGTATACCGTCCGCGTCGCCGAGCCGAATCCTGGCCTGGCGAATCTTCTGCTTGAACAGTTTGGCGGCCCGCAGGGCGAACTGGCTGCTGCCTGCCGCTACTTTACCCAGGGCCTGAGCGATGATGATGCCGGCCGCAAAGATATGCTGCTGGATATTGCAACGGAAGAGCTGAGCCACCTTGAGATCATCGGTTCTCTGGTAGGGATGCTGAACAAAGGCGCGAAAGGCGCGCTGGCGGAAGGAACCGAACAGGAAGCTGAGCTTTACCGTTCCCTGACCGGCAACGGCAACGACAGTCACACCACCGCGCTGTTGTACGGCGGCGGCCCGGCGCTGACTAACTCCGCTGGCGTACCCTGGACTGCAGCCTACATCGATACCATCGGCGAAGTGACGGCAGACCTACGTTCCAACATTGCCGCCGAAGCGCGTGCGAAAATTATCTATGAGCGTTTGATCAACCTGACGGACGATCCGGGCGTAAAAGATGCGCTGGGCTTTCTGATGACGCGCGAAGTGGCGCATCAGATCTCCTTTGAAAAAGCGCTCTATTCGATTCGTAATAACTTCCCGCCGGGCAAACTGCCGCCGATCGAGCAGTACTCCAACACCTACTTCAATATGTCTGAAGGCGGTGAAGTACGCGGCAGCTGGAACTCGGATGAAAACTTCGATTACGTAGCGAATCCGCAACCGGCCGTAGACGGCGGCGATGGCCTTGCTTCTGTGATGCTGTCGAAAGGCGAAAAAGCCGATCTGGAAAGCATGGTACTGCGTACTCGCTCCAACCCTGACATCGATCCAACCACGGGTGCAGAGCTGGGTTCTCAGCAGCTGGATGATGACGCAGCGAAAAAATCTCCGAAGAAATAAGCATGCTCTGAGCCGCCTGCGTGAAGTGTTCCCCCTGTACTGGACACTTTCTTAGCCGGCGGCTTTATTTTTCCGAGTCTTATTTCCTGCCTCCCACTGGTTGCTCCTCCCGCTTTTTGTCAGGCTGTCGCTCTCTTGCCGACGAAAATCCTGTGCGGCATCTTGAAAATATAACCGCGATGATGGTGTTTGCCCTTGTAGTGGATACGCTGAGCTTCACCGAAGCGGCGAACAGCCTCAGCCTCCTGAAATCTGTAGCGTAAAGTCCGCCGACCCGTTATCTGACCACTATTGAGCCGGGCCTGATTATCTTCTGCCCGCCACGGATCGGTATTTCTCGCCAGCCGTGTGATTATGGCGGCGGGCGCGTTCTTTAACCTGTACCAGCTACAGCGGGCCGGAAAAAAGCATAAAAAACCCCGGCCAGGCCGGGGTTGCTTAACTTACGGAACAGCTTATTTCTGATCCGGCAGCGCCCAGGCGATGATGTAATCGCCCAGTTTGGTGCCGAAGGAACCGTGGCCGCCGGCGGCAAGCACCACGTACTGCTTACCGTTAGCTTCATAGGTCATCGGCGTCGCCTGCCCACCCGCTGGCAGACGACCTTCCCACAGCTTCTCACCGGTATTGGTGCTGAAAGCGCGCAGGTAGTTATCTGCGGTAGCGGCGATAAAGAAGACGTTACCCGCCGTTGTTACCGGGCCGCCCAACATCGGCATACCCATTTTGAACGGCAGCGGAACCGGTGAGCTGTCGCGCACGGTACCGATACGTTTTTTCCATACCACTTCGTTGGTTTTCAGATCCAGCGCAGAGATATAACCCCAGGCTGGCTGTTTGCAGGGCAGGCCAAACGGCGACAGGAACGGATTCAGCTCAACGCCGTACGGCACGCCATATTGCGGCTGAATACCGGTTTCGGTGCCTGAACCGCCTTTACCATCAGCTGGCGGCTCGATCGGGTTGCCCGGACCACGCGGGATCAGTTTGGAAACGAACGGCAGCGCCATCGGGTTAGCAATCGCGATCTGACGGTTGGTATCAACGGCGATACCGCCCCATTCAAACATGCCGAGGTTGCCCGGGAACACCAGCGTACCCTGCTCTGACGGCGGCGTGAACGGCCCTTCATAACGCAGACGATGGAAGATAACGCGGCACACCAGCTGATCGAACATGGTGGCGCCCCACATATCTTTACCCGACAGATGCTCTTTCGGACGGAACGTCAGCTCAGAGTAAGGCTGGGTCGGCGAAACGTGGTCGCCTTTGGCCGCACCCTGCGGAACCGGTGTTTCCGGTGCCGGTACAACCAGCTTGCCGTTACGGCGATCCAGCACAAAGATGTTACCGGTTTTCGCCGGTGCATAAATAACCGGAACCTGGTTGCCATCTTTATCGGTAATATCCGCCAGCGTCGGCTGAGAAGGCAGATCCATATCCCACAGATCGTGGTGTACGGTTTGATACGACCATACCAGCTTACCGGTGGTGGCGTTCAACGCCAGCACGCTGCTTGCGTAGCGCTCTTGCTCCGGCGTACGGTTGCCGCCCCAGATGTCCGGCGTAGAGACGCCCATCGGCAGGTAAACCATATCCAGTTTGGCGTCATATACCGCTGGCGCCCAGGAGTTAGGCGAGTTTGGTACGAAGCTTTCACCGTCTGCCGGGATAGCATTCGGATCTTTCGCGCCCGGATCGAACACCCACAGCAGCGCGCCGGTGTTCACGTCGAAGCCGCGAATCACGCCTGACGGTTCATGCGTAGAGTAGTTATCAGTAACCGCGCCGGCAATCACGATGACTTTGTCAGTGATAATCGGCGGAGAAGTTGGCTCGTAAGCGCCTGGCGTGGTGACCGGCTGCTTATGCTGCAGATCCAGTTCGCCATTATTAGCGAAGTCCGGGCAACGCTTACCGGTTTCGGTATCTAACGCAAACAGACGGCCATCATTGACCGGCAGGATAATACGGCGTGCGCAAAGCGCAGGGGCTGCCGTACCCGCATCGGCTGCGGCAGGCGTTTCATGGTAAGAAACGCCACGGCAGGTAACGTGCTGGAAAGTCGGATCGGGTTTCAAACCTGGATCAAACTTCCACTTCTCTTTACCGGTTACCGCATCCAGCGCAAACAGAATCTGGTGCGCCGTACACAGGTAAAGCGTGTCACGCACTTTAATTGGCGTCACTTCGTTGGTGATTTCACCCGGATCGTTCGGGGTTTTCAGATCGCCAGTACGGAAAGTCCAGGCAACCTGCAAATCCTTCACGTTTTTCTCGTTGATTTGATTCAGCGGAGAGTAACGCGTACCGGCCTGATCGCGGCCGTAGGCCGGCCAGTCGCCCGGCGGTATGGTGCTGTCAGCGCCAGCCGGTGCGGTTTGTTGTGCGGCCGGCAGCGTGCCGTTGATTTCCTGCGGATCGTTGAATACCGCCCAGGCCAGCACCACGGCGCTAACCACCAGGCTTACTCCCATCAGCGATGCGCCCGCTTTCCCGCCGCTCGTAATGCCGCGCCAGACAAAGGGCAGCAACAGCCAGACGCCAAAAATAACCCAGACATCAGTACGCGGCGCCAGCGCCCAGAAGTCGAAACCGACTTCCCAGACCGCCCAGGCCAGCGTGCCGAGCAGCAGCAGCGCATAAACCACCAGCGCCGCGCTATGGCGGCGATACAGCAGAAACGCCGTCACCAGCATAGCGATACCGCTAATAATGTAGTACCAGCTACCGCCGATGGTTGACAGCCAGATGCCGCCAATCAGCAGATATGCTCCGCAAAGCACAGCGAACAATATGGTCAGAAACCGTATGACGCGCGAAGATGAGGAGTCTTTCCCCATAATTTAGTCCTCTTGAGTGTTGCCATAAACCTAAGTAAACAACCAGCCTGGTTGCGTACCAGTAGATAAAGTACGGGTGTTCAGTGTTCCTGATATTGCTCTTCCTGTGAGCGAAATGTTCCTGATGCGTTAAATTTTATATGAATAATCGTTACGAGTTTCGTTTTTTTGGCAGGAATTATTAACCGTTGCTTTTTATATAGCAGCTCTGGCTGAATTGTGGGCGAAAAATAGCGATGCCGGGACGATTAACACGCAGGGAAACTAACCTGTTCCGCACGGGTTGTTATGATCAGCAGGCGATTAAAGACAATAAAAATCGCCTGAATAATCGCCTTATTCGCTGGGGAATTTATTTGCCGCTCGCTTATGAGGCGAGCGAAGCCGTATTTGGCAGGTGAAAATTAACGGGGATATAAAAATAACCTTCCAGCCAGTCGGCCGTGCAGCGCGCCAGATCGAGCAACAGGAAATCCTGACCGGGACGGCGTGACAGGCCTGGTTGCGCCAGGTGACGATAATAAGTTTCGATAATAAAACCACTGAAATTACGTGGACGATCCTTGAAAGCGATCTTCAGCCATAAACCGCCTGGTAAAATATTGCGCTGCACCTGAAGGGAATATTCGCCTTCACGCTGTGCCAGACTGCACATCATGCTTACCCTGTGATACGCGCGGCGCTGAGCGCAAGGCATAAACTGCAGCGTGATATAACCTTGCTCGCGGCTTCCTTTATTATCGCGGATAAAATCGTGCAGATATTGCGTCAGAATTTGCTGCTTATCTTCGATAAAGTCGCCATATAAGCATTGATACTGTTGGCTCGCGCCATATATCACCCGCTCGGGTAGCGTTATCAATTCCGGCTGTTTTTCCGCCTGGCGCGCCGGTGTAAAACGGCTGTGAAAGGCGGAGGTATTTAGTTCGCTGGCGTAACGATAAGCATGGGTCGTTAAAGCGAAATGATTACGAAAGGCGCGGGTAAAATTTTGCTGGGTATCGAACCCGTAGCGTATGGCAATATCAATCAGCGAAAGGCGTGTTAAGCGCAGCGCCATTGCCGATTTCGTCAGGCGTCTTTTACGCGCACAGGCGGCGACGGTTTGTCCGGTCATCTCTTTAAACAGACGCTGCATATGCCATTTTGAATAGCCCGATTTTTGCGCGATGGTATCGATATTCAACGCTTCCGTCAGGTTATCCTCAATCCAGGCAATCAGATCCTCAATGTACTGCGTTTTTTGCGTCTCGCCCATTTGCTCACCCAGAAGGTAACTATGGTTATAATTTTTTTTGATACAGTTTTCAGGGGGATTAATTTAGCAAAATTCAATGAAGTAAAATGTAGCTCAGTGTAAGTAGATATTTAACAAAACAGAAAGCAGAAACGCTATCGGGAAACCTGAGAGGTGTTATTTAATATCAGGTCAGGGCAATGCCCTGTATTCAAAAAGTTATAATAAGGATGTTATTTATGAAAATACTAACCAATAGTCAGCTCTGCTATATTGGCGGAGCCGGAGAAATCCAGGATCAGATTATCGGCTACTACCAAAATCTCTACGCCGGAATGTTTCCTGCCGAGCGGGAAAAGGCCTTACAGCTTGGCCTGAAAACGGGGACGCTTATTGGTAGCCAGGCTGAAAAGCAAATCGAGTTCCTGACGAATGCGGGATTAGATATTACTAATCTGGTGAATACGCTATTAAAACGCTATCAATATTAATCGGTTAAGGCCTGCCTGGCAGGCCTGTGCTTCACGAGCGATCGCGCCTCCCGGCCTTTTACCCTTACTCAGAGCTGCCGCTATCGCTCGTATCCTTTCCGTTAACCCTGGCGGTTGCGCCTTTAAGTTTCTGTCTTAACGCAGGCTGGTTAAATAATGCTTCTTTTTTCGCCATGCGCTGTTTACATTGTGAGCAAACCCGACGGAAGGAGCGAAAAATGGCACGTCTGACCGCACAGGATTTCCCGCAAGAGCTGCTGGAGCTTTACGACTATTACGCTCATGGCATGATGAGTAAGCGCGAGTTTCTTTCTCAGGCGGCGAAATATGCCATTGGCGGCCTGACGGCGGCCAGCCTGCTTTCACTGCTCAGCCCGAACTATGCGCTGGCTGAGCAGGTGGAGTTTACCGATCCCGATATTCATGCTGAATATCTCTCTTATCCTTCGCCCAACGGCCATCAGTCGGTGCGCGGCTATTTTGTCCGTCCGGCGGCGCTTCAGCAAAAAGCGCCAGCGATTGTGGTGACGCATGAGAATCGCGGCCTGAATCCCTATATTGAAGATGTGGCGCGTCGCGTGGCAAAGGCGGGGTTTATTGCGCTGGCGCCGGACGGGCTGAGTTCCGTCGGCGGCTACCCTGGCAATGATGATAAAGGGCGCGAGCTGCAACAGCAGATCGATCAAACCAGGCTGATGAACGATTTCTTCGCCGCCATTGAGTTTCTGATGCAGCATCCGCAAAGTAGCGGCAAGGTGGGCATCACCGGTTTCTGTTACGGCGGTGGAGTGGCTAATGCCGCGGCGGTTGCGTATCCCGAACTGGCCGCCGCCGTCCCTTTTTATGGCCGACAGCCGCCGCTTAACGAGGTGGAACGTATTCAGGCGCCGTTACTGCTGCATTATGCAGAGCTGGATACGCGCATTAACGAAGGCTGGCCCGCCTGTGAGGCCGCGTTAAAGGCCGCCGGAAAAAAATATGAGGCCTGGATCTATCCGGGCGTGAACCATGGTTTTCATAATGATTCCACGCCACGTTATGACCGCAAGGCAGCGGAACTGGCCTGGGATCGTACCATCGCCTGGTTTCGCCGCTATCTGAGCTAGTTCGATTTCTTCTCGTTATGGCCCATTGCGCGATCGGGAAAGCAGCGGTCGCGCAGCCGACGTTTAAGCTCCGCCGCGTCGGGAAAGCCGCCATCAATTTTGCGATCCCAAATAAGCGCATCATCCACTTTTATCTGATAAATACCCTGCGTGCCGGGTATCAGCGAGACGGACGCCAGATCGGTACTGAAGGGACTTATGTCGCAGTAGCTATATTAAACAATTAAAGCGAGGAATATTCAGATCTAATACCCTGAATAAAATTTTATATGCGAAATTTGATAAAATATATTATGAAATTTAAGCGAAAAAGTGCCTTTAATTACCTGATTCAAAATTTTCCTGGTGCTGTGATTACATCACCTTTGCAGGATAGAGCATAGAGTGAAAATTTTGGCAAGAAGGATTTCACTATTAAATTTATTTTTTATAGAGATGTTACATCAGTGAAACTAAAGTTATTTGCATACTCTACTTATAGAAAAAACCTGAAATGTAGAAAAAATGTTAATTTAAATTGTGTAATGGGTTTTTTAACACATTACATCTTTTATTCGCTAATTAATAACACTGATAAATGGGGGTTTGTCATTGATTGTCGGTTCATATTTAAATGAAATTGAGTCAATTTTCTATGGAAAAACCAAACTCCGGATATTAAATTTAAGCAAAGTTTAGTTTGGTGTTTTTTTGCAAAAAATTTGAAGGCTGCTTTTGGACAGATGTGTGTACTATTTTGGCTGTTACCAGGAACAATGATGCGCTTGTTTCTTCAGTTTTTTCATATGCTTGCACGCAGCTATAATGTACAAGGTATCACTTTGTAACGGCTGGAAGCGTTATGGTTTGGGCCCCCGGGACAGCGTCTGGAGTGGTTTATACTTCCCTGCGGCGCTAATGCTTGTGTTGCTACAACGAAGAATGCAGCTTTCAAAATGGAGATGCCCGGTCTGTCTGTTTCTGACAAGAAAGCCAGTAAACCATCTTGATAAGCGTTGTTATACCTATAATAGGGGATGACCTGGCTTAAACATAAACACACTGTATACCAAGAGTAACTATTATGTATTTTAAATATAACCATGGTGGTTATCTGGAATCAGTTCTCCTTTTATAAGTTTATATTATTGATTTTTAAGATAAAATGTTTCTGTGCCTACAGGTTGTTTCTTATCTTTGTGCCTGGAGTGGGCAGTATACAAGGAAATGATTTGAAAATTTCATGAAGAAAAGATATTTCTTAAGTTGATAGGATTTTCAATTTTATGCTAAAAGAATAAAGTCGTAAGTATTTACTTAATCAATGCCATTATATAAATAGTTGTAACTGTTATCGCTGTAAAAGCAGTATCGCTTAATTTTTTCTGCTTTTCTTGAGGGATAAAGCTAAGCGTTTTAGGAAAGTAACCCACGTAAAGGAAAACATGGAATGATTGACGTTAAGCCATTTTTAACAAGGTTAATATTATTGCTGCTTGCAAGCTGCCTGGCCTATGGTTCTCATGTAAATGCCCAGGATACGAAGAATAGTACGCGCTGGATAATGGATGTTACGCCTACCAAGAGTCAGCTGGCAGTAGACTTTAAGAGGGCGCGTATTGTTGTATTTCGCCTGGCTCATGATCAAGAAGCATTTGCTTCCACACCGCTTAATATTTTTATTAATAACACCTATCATGCCAGTCTGCTGCCGGAGCATCAGGCCGCTGTAATTCCCTTATGCCCTGGGAAAAAATTGATCAGTGTAGCCTCGGGAAAATCGGGGCCGATGAGTAATAAAGTAAAAAACGTGGCGGAAAAGGAAGAAACGCCAACGCTACAAGCTGGAAACATCTATTTTTATCAAGTTGCGATGGATAATCAGGGTAAAATTGTTACCCGATGGGTGGAATATAATCAGGCGAAAGAAGTGCTTGAACATATAAATATCCAGACGCATACGATTTCACGCTTAGTCAACGAGACGTCCTGTATTGCTGACAATGCGTTCAGTAATAAGATTGATTCATTAGCTTTGTTTAATCTCGCACAGTATGACCAGGAAGGAATGATACCTGAATCTGCCTGGCAGGTGCGCCAGTTTGCCAAAAAAATCCTTGCTGACTATGAAACGATAAATAAGGTCGAGGTCAAGGGTTACGCGGATCCCACTGGAAGCTTCGATTATAATCAGTTGATTTCAGAACATCGTGCTGTAACTGTAGCTTCCCTTCTCTTAGCGGAGGGGATGCCAGAAAATATTATCTCTACTCAGGGAATGGGTGCTTCACAATTGTTCGTTGCCGATTGTAATAAATATAATTTAAGTAAAGAAGACGTTATCGGATGTAATCAGCCTAACAGGAGGGTGGAAGTCGAGGTCTATGGAATAAAAAGGACGAATGAAGGCTAATGCACCAATTTAAAAAAACTATCAAGTGGACCCAGTTTTTTGCCTTTATTAAAATTTAAGGAAGAATGATGACTAACACAGTAAAAGTTAATTTACGCGGCACTGAAGGTATCGTTTCATCTTACCAGGTTTCTACCAGCAAACAGAATGCGACCGTAATCAAAGTACCTCGCCATGGCGCTTATAATATTGAACTCCTTGATGAGCAAACCGGGCTTGCGCCACAGGTTGTGATGACTAAGCGTGTGGGAGATGATCTCTGGCTGGTTTTTGATGAAGATGATAAGGACGCACCGGATGTTATCTTAGAAAATTATTATGATAACGATCAGATACATTTAATCGGGCAGGCAGAAAACGGTCAATACTATGAATATATTCCTACCTCTGGCGATGTAAATGAATACACGGCAGCAATGGTTGATGGTCAATCCAGTGAGGCCGTATTGGGTGGAGAAGGCTCTTTTGTAGCGGATCCCTCTGCTGAAAGTAACCATTTTGCCTGGCTACCTTTTTTACTGCTTGGCGGCGCCGGCGCTGCCGGCGTGGCTTATGCTGTCTCACATAATAAAGATGATGATGGCGGTAATTCAAAATCGCAGATAAAAATCACCATCAATTCGGTAAAAGATCTCGACAATGATGGTCGGCCTGAATTTTCTGGTTCTTCCTCAAGCCCGAATTCAAAAGTGACGATCACGTTTCCAGACGGCAAAATTATTACTACCACCACGGATAAAAACGGTAACTGGTCTATAGAAGCTCCGTCTTCCCAACCCAATGGTACGGTTACGGTTACAGTGACAGATGCCAACGGTAATACCGGCAGCGCAAGCGGTAAGTATGAAGATACTACGGCACCGGATTCACCAGCCGTGAAAGTTAACAATGATGATGAACTCTCCGGCAAAGCAGAGCCGGGCGCTAAGGTGACAATCACCGATCCTGAGACTGGCAAAACTACGACGGTGGAGGCAGACGATAACGGCAACTGGAGTATACATCCAAACCCTATCGGGGAAGGCGACGGTAAGGTAACAATTGTGGCAGAAGATCCTGCCGGCAATATTTCATCCCCTACCTATGTCGCGCGCCCAGACCATACGGCACCGAATAATGAAACATCTGGCATAATCGTGGATAGCATCAGCCTTGTTGATGACGTAGCTCCGGTTACTGGTGTGATTGCTGATGGCAGTCGTACTAATGATACCCGACCTACTTATTCCGGTAAGGCTACGGCTGATATAGATCACGTCAACATCTATGACAACGGCGTACTGGTTGGCCGTGTCAAAACAGGTAGCGATGGTAGCTGGAGTTATACGCCATCAACCAGCCTGGCAGAAGGCTCTACGCATGAATATAGCGTCTCAGCGGTAGATAAAGCGGGCAATGAAGGCCCACGTGTCAGCGGCACAACGGATACAGGCTGGACTTTTACTATTGATACCCTGCCGCCGGATAACAGCAGCTCCGGCATCGTTGACGGCTCACTGGGCCTGCTGGACGACGTGGGGCCGCAGACCGGCACTATCCCTGACGGCGGGGTCACTGATGACGCCCGTCCGACC
>Ga0209463_1001312_pt1 | contig 15469 bp, 12 predicted proteins | sample AgamicMgSfrz_FD_187169 | JGI IMG/M metagenome (GOLD analysis project Ga0209463, IMG submission 187169) | Agave microbial communities from Guanajuato, Mexico - Mg.Sf.rz (SPAdes) (version 2) | ecosystem: Host-associated > Plants > Phyllosphere > Phylloplane/Leaf | place: Guanajuato, Mexico... | reverse complement strand
CGACAACCAGAACACGCTGCGCGGCGGCGCGCGCGGCCCGTCGCTGCTCGAAGACTTCATCATGCGCGAGAAGATCACGCATTTCGATCACGAGCGCATTCCGGAGCGGGTGGTGCATGCGCGCGGCTCGGCCGCGCACGGCGTGTTCCGCGTGTACGAGCCGATGGCCGACTACACGAAGGCCGCGTTCCTGCAGGACCCGGCCACCGAAACGCCGGTGTACGTGCGGTTCTCGACCGTGCAGGGGCCGCGCGGGTCGGCCGACACCGTGCGCGACGTGCGCGGCTTCGCGGTGAAGTTCTACACCCAGGAAGGCAACTACGATCTCGTCGGCAACAACATGCCGGTGTTCTTCATCCAGGATGCGATCAAGTTTCCCGACTTCGTGCACGCGGTGAAGCCCGAGGCGCCGAACGAGATGCCGACCGGCGCGTCCGCGCACGACACGTTCTGGGATTTCGTGTCGCTGGTACCGGAGACCACGCACATGGTGCTGTGGCTGATGTCGGACCGCGCGCTGCCGGCAAGCTATCGCGCGATGGACGGCTTCGGCGTGCACACGTTCCGCTTCGTGAACGCGGCCGGCGTCGAGCGTTTCGTGAAATTCCACTGGCGGCCCGTGAGCGGCGCGTATTCGCTGCTGTGGGACGAGGCGCAGCGGATCGCCGGCCACGATCCGGATTTCAACCGCCGCGACCTGTGGACGGCGATCGAACGCGGCGACTACCCGGAGTTCGAACTCGGCGTGCAGATGATCGATCCGGCCGACGCGGACAAATTCGACTTCGACCTGCTGGACCCGACCAAGCTCGTGCCGGAAGAGCTCGTGCCCGTGCGGCCGATCGGCCGGATGACGCTGAACCGCAACCCCGACAACTTCTTCGCGGAAACCGAGCAGGTCGCGTTTCACCCGGGCCACGTGGTGCCGGGCATCGATTTCACGAACGACCCGCTGCTGCAGGGGCGCTTGTTCTCGTACACCGATACGCAGCTGAGCCGGCTCGGCGGCCCGAATTTCCACGAGATCCCGATCAACCGGCCGGTATGCCCGTTCGCGAACAACCAGCGCGACGCGCTGCACCGGCAGACGATCAACGTCGGCCAGGCGTCGTACGAGCCCAATTCGACGAGCGGCGGCTGGCCGCGCGAGACGCCGCCCGCGCCGGCCGGCGGCGGGTTCGAGACCGTGCCCGAACCGCTCGAAGGCCACAAGGTGCGCGTGCGCAGCGAATCGTTCGCCGACCATTTCTCGCAGGCTGCACTGTTCTATCAGAGCATGACCGAGATCGAGCAGCGGCATATCCGCGACGCGTACTGCTTCGAGCTCGGCAAGGTGACGCAGCCGCATATTCGCGAGCGGGTGGTCAACGAGATCATCGCGCGCTTCGACGCGGGGCTCGCCGCGCAGGTCGCCGAACGGCTCGGGCTGCCCGCGCCGCAGGCGGCCGCGACGCCGGCCGTGCCGCAGCGCTCGCCGGCGCTGAGCCTGATCGGCCGCGCGAAGCCCGGCATCCGCTCGCGCAAGATCGCGCTGATCGCGACGCCCGGCGTGAATCCGGTGCTGGTCGAGCAGGTGCGCGACGCGTTGCAGGCCGCGCACGCGGTGCCGACGATCGTCGCGCCGACGCTCGCGCCGATCGGCGGCATCGTGCCGGAGGCGACGCTGGTCGGCATGCCGTCGGTGATGTTCGACGCGGTGTTCGTGTGCGGCGGTGACGGCGATGGCCGCGATCTCGCGCACAGCGCCGACGCCCGCCATTTCGTGCGGGAGGCGTTCAAGCACCTGAAGCCGATCGCGGCCGTCGGCTCGGGGCGGCAACTGCTCAGCGCCGCGCACTTGCCCGACCCGGCCGAAGGCGTGTGCGTCGGCCAGGCCGTCGATCTCGACGCGGTGCTGAACACGCTGTCGGATCACCTCGGCCAGCATCGCGTGTGGGCGCGCGAACAGCAGGCGGCGGAGCTGCCGGCATAGGGCCGGCTAGGGCCGAAAGCGGCCGGCAGCGGCTTGCGCCGTACGGTGCGCCCGCCCTCGGGCGGGCGCGCATTCGGCAAGGAGGAACAGGCATGGCACCGCGGATGATTTGGAAAGGCGCGATCAGCTTCGGGCTCGTGCACGTGCCCGTGCAGTTGTTTCCGGCGACGCGCACCGTGAAACCGTCGTTCCGGATGCTCGACAAGCGCTCGATGGACCCGATCGGCTATCGGCAGATCAACAAGCGCACCGGCAAGGAAGTCACGCGCGAGGACATCGTGCGCGGCTACGAATACGAGAAGGAGCGCTACGTCGTGCTCACCGACGACGAGATCCGCGCGGCGAACCCGGAATCGACGCAGACCGTCGACATCCTGACCTTCGTCGACGAGGACGCCGTGTCGTTCCTCTATCTCGACACGCCGTATTACCTGGTGCCGGATCGCAAGGGTGAGAAGGTCTACGCGCTGCTGCGCGACGCGCTGAAGGACAGCGGCAAGATCGGCATCGCGCTGGTGGTGATGCGCGACCGCCAGCATCTGGGCGCGCTGATCCCGGTCGGGCCGATACTCGCGCTCGATACGCTGCGCTGGCAGGAGGAACTGCGGCCGCTCGACGAGCTGTCGGTGCCGGCCGACGACGCGAAGGGCGCGGGCGTCAGTGCGCGCGAGCTCGGGATGGCGAAGAAGCTGATCGACGACATGTCCGGCAAATGGACGCCCGACGAATATCACGACACGTTCCGCGACGACATCCTCGAACTGGTCGAGCGCAAGGTGCGTGCGGGCAAGATCGAGGAGATCGAGGACCGGCCCGCGCAGACCGGCCGCGCGGCGAGCAACGTGGTCGATCTCACCGAGCTGCTGAAGCGCAGCCTGAAGGGCGGCGCGGGCGCGCGCGCGGCGGATCTGCGTGCAGAGCGTGGCGAAGGGGAGGACGAGGCGTCTTCATCGCCGTCGCCGCGGGGCGGCACGCGTCGCAAGCCGGCGGCGAAATCCGCATCGAAGGGCGCGGCGACGAAAACCGCGGCAAAGAAGACTGCCGCGAAACGCGGCGCGGCGAGCGCTCCCGCGGCGAAGAAGACGGCCGCGCGCCGCAAGCATGCGGCGTGACGCCGATGACGCCGACTCCGATTTCGATTCCGGTTCCGACGAGGTGACGCGATGGCCGGCAAGCTCGATCCGTATCGCCGCAAGCGCCATTTCGGCGCGACGCCCGAGCCCGAAGGGGCGCACGGCAAACGTCGTGCGAAGACGGATACGCAAGCGGCCTCGAAGCCGAAGGCGAAGCAGCCCGCCGCGCGCGCACACCAGCCGCTGCGCTTCGTGATCCAGGAGCACCATGCGCGCCGGCTCCACTACGATTTCCGGCTCGAACTCGACGGCACGCTGAAATCGTGGGCCGTGCCGAAAGGCCCGAGCTTCGATCCGCAGGTGAAGCGGCTCGCGGTGCACGTCGAGGACCATCCGCTCGAATACGCATCGTTCGAAGGCGAGATTCCGGCCGGGCATTACGGTGCGGGCTCGGTCGTCGTGTGGGACGAAGGCACGTGGACGCCCGATGGCGGCGTCGCGCAGGCGCGCGAAGGCTACCGGGCCGGCAAGCTGACGTTCCGGCTCGACGGCGAGAAGCTGCACGGCGGCTGGGCGCTCGTGCGCAGCGGGCGACAGGAAGGGCGTCAGGAGCAGTGGCTGCTGATCAAGGAGCGCGACGACGACGCGCGCAGCGCCGATGAATTCGACGTCGTCGGCGAACGGCCGGGGAGCGTGCATGACGGCGCGACCCGCGGCGCGGCACGCAAGCGCGCGGCGCGGCGCGGCCGAGCGACCGACGCGGATGGTGATGCACATGACGCGCAACACGCAAGCCACACAAGCCACGCAAGCCGGCGCCCCACCGACCCGTCGCAGGTCGCAGGCGCGGTGCGCGCGCCGCTGCCCGAGCGCGTCGCGCCCCAACTCGCGACGCTGGTCGATGCACCGCCGACGCAGGGCGGCTGGTGCTACGAACTGAAGTTCGACGGTTACCGCATCCTGGCGCGCATCGCAGGCAAGGGCGCACGCCGGCGCGTCACGCTGATGACGCGCGAAGGCCGGGACTGGACCGCGAAGCTGCGCGCGCAGCGCGACGCGCTCGCGGCGCTCGACCTCGACGACGCATGGCTCGACGGCGAGGCCGTCGTGCTCGGCGAAAACGGCCTGCCCGATTTCCAGGCGCTGCAGAACGCGTTCGGCACGGACCGCTCGGACGCAATCACCTTCTTCGTGTTCGACCTGCCTTATCTCGACGGCTACGACCTGCGCGACGCGCCGCTCACCGAGCGTCGTGCGCTGCTCGAACCGCTGCTCGCGAACAGCGACCCGGCGCGCATGCGCTTTTCGCCCGATCTCGGCGAGGACGTCGCGTCGCTGATCGCGAGCGCCTGCGACACCGGCCTCGAAGGACTGATCGGCAAGCGCGCGGACTCGCGCTATCGCGCCGGCCGGTCGCCCGCATGGATCAAGCTCAAATGCCGGCGCCGGCAGGAGTTCGTGATCGGCGGCTTTACCGAGCCGTCGGGCAGCCGGCACGGCTTCGGCGCGCTGCTGCTCGGTGTGCACGAGCCGGCGCCGGCCGGCAAGCGGCGGCGCGGGCCCGGGCCGCTGCGCTACGTCGGCCGCGTCGGCACCGGCTTCGACGCGCGGATGCTCGACCGTCTCGCCGTGATCCTGCATAAACACGAGCGCGACACGATGCCGTTCGATGAACCGCCGCGCGAACGCACGCGCACTCGCGTGCACTGGGTCGAGCCGACGCTCGTCGCTGAATGCGAATTCGCGGAATGGACCGGCGACGGGATCGTGCGGCAGGCCGCGTTCATCGCGCTGCGCGAGGACAAGCCGGCGGCGCAGATCGTCCGCGAGATACCCAAACATACGGAAACGGAGGTGACGATGGATCAACGCCCGACCCCGCACGACGACACACGCAAGCGCGCATCGCGTGCCGCTCGTGAAACCGGCGATCGCAAGCCGTCCGCACGGTCTCGCGCAGCCGCCCGAGCCGACGGCGACGCGTCCGGCCCCGACACGCTCGGCCGCGTGCGCATCACGCATCCCGAGCGCGTGCTCGACCCGCAAAGCGGCACGCGCAAGATCGATCTCGCGCGGTACTGGCAATGGGTCGCGCCGTGGCTGTTGCCCGACCTCGAGGGGCGCCCCGTTTCGCTCGTGCGCGCCCCGGGCGACATCGCCGGCGAGCTGTTCTTCCAGAAGCACGCGGAGCGCCGCGAGATCCCGTTCGTCACGCAGCACGAAGGACTCGACCCGGGCCACGGGCCGCTGCTGTCGATCGACAACGTCGACGCGCTGCTCGGCGCCGCGCAGATGGGCACGGTCGAGCTGCACACGTGGAACGCGCATGCGTCGAACATCGAGCGGCCCGACCGCATCGTGTTCGACCTCGATCCCGATCCGGCGCTGCCGTGGCGCACGATGATCGACGCCGCGCAGCTCGTGCGCGGGCTGCTCGACGAACTCGGGCTCGTGTCGTTCTGCAAGACGAGCGGCGGCAAGGGGCTGCACGTCGTCGTGCCGCTCACGCGGCATGCGGGCTGGGACGACGTGAAGGACTTTTCGCGCGCGGTCGCGCAGCACGTCGCCGGCACGCTGCCCGACCGTTTCACCGCGACGATGGGGCCGCGTCACCGGCGCGGCAAGATCTTCGTCGACTACCTGCGCAACGGGCGCGGCGCGAGCACGATCGCCGCGTATTCGGTGCGCGCGCGGCCCGGCATGGGCGTGTCGGTGCCGCTCGACTGGGACGAGGTGCCCGAGACGACGGGCGGCGCGCAATGGACGATCGACACGCTGCACGAACGGCTGGACACGCTGAAGCGCGACCCGTGGGAAGGCTATGCGAAGGCGCGCCAGCGCATCACCGCGGCGATGCGGGCGCGGCTCGGCGCCGACACGTGAACCGTCAGCGCCGATGCTGCTGCAACCGGTAGTACCAGTTCATCAGCGGCGTCGCGGAAATCCCGTGCGCGACCACCGACGCGGACACCACGGCCAGCACCGGCGCCGCGAGCGGGCGCACGACGTCGGACGGCCCGTGCTCGAGCGCGAACAGCAGGTAGTAGAACGAGCCGATCCCGCGGATGCCGAACCACGCCATCAGCCGCCGCTGCGCATGCGTCGCGCGCGAGCCGGCCAGTGTGACCAGCACCGCGAGCGGACGCACGGCGACGAACAGCACGGCGGCCAGCGCGACGGCGCCCCACGTGAGCAGCGGGCCGGGCAGCGTCGAGAGCACGCTGCCGATCATCGTCATCACGATCGCTTCGGCGATCCGTTCGAGCTCGATCGTGAAGCCGAGCACCGATTCGGCCATGAACGCATGCGCTTTCTCCGGATGCTTCTCCGTCGCGACCACGTCTTCCGAATCGATCTGGCCGATCACTTCGCGCGGCGGGCGGTCGCCGCTCGCGCGATGCTCGACGCGCCGCATCGCGACGCCGGCCGCGAACGTCGCGATGAAGCCGAACGTGTGCGCGAGCTGCGCGGCGCCGAACGACAGCACGATCAGCGCGAGCGCGAAGAAGCCTTCGAGGCCGAGCGCCTGCGCGTGCCGCGTGCGCAGCCAGCCGATCGTCTTCGTCGTGGCCCAGCCGAGCCCGCCGCCGATCGCGGCCGCGCCCGCGATGCCCCACAGCGCGACGAGGGCGAACGTGCCGGACAGCGGCGGGATGCCGTGCGTCGCACCCGGTGCGCCGCACAGCGCGAGCCCCGCGAGCGCGAACGGCAGCGCGATGCCGTCGTTCATCCCGCCTTCGCCGGACAACGCGAAGCGCACCAGGTCGCGATCGCCCGGGTCGTGCACCTGGACGTCGTGCGCGAGCACCGGGTCGGTCGGCGCGAGGATCGCCGCGAGCAGCAACGCGGGGCCCCAGCCAAGGCCCAGCGCGAGCACTGCGCACGCGGCGAGCAGCGGCACGGTGACGATCATCGCGAGCAACCCGAGGCGGCACGGCACGAGCCACAGCTTGTCGGACAGCGGCACGCGCAGCCGCAGCCCGATCGCGAACAGCGACACGAGCAGCGCGACCTCGACGATCTCGCGCAGCAGTTGCCCGTCGCGTTCGAGGTCGAGATGCAGCAGGCCGGCGCCGGCCGGGCCGAGCGCGATGCCGAGCACCAGGTAAATCATCGCCGAGCTGCAGGGCAGGTGGCGCAGTGCGGACGTCACGACGCCCATGCCCAGCAGCACGCCGCCGATGATCAGATACCAGAGGGTTTCGTGCATGCGTGTGATCGCAGCGGAGGGGTGGATACGAGCATACGAGCCGCGCGCCGGCCGTCAGGGCTTGCGGCCGAAGGCTTCGCGCAGTTTCCGCTTCGCGCGTTCGAGCGTGGTGCGGCGCGTTTTCGGCAGGTTGCGGCCGGCGCGGTTCACGTAGAAGTTCAGCATCGACATCGCCGACTGGAACGGCGACGCCTTGCGGCGGCGGCTGTGTTCGGCCGAGCGCTTCAGCGACGCGGCGATCGCGGCCGGATCGTCGGATTTGAAGATGTCGGGCTCGATGTCGAGCGCGTCGCTTTTTTGCGTGACTTTGCCGGACCAGCGCTTGCGGTGGGCCGGGTCGGCGCTGCGCGCGCGGCCGGGGCGGCGCGTGTGGCGTTTGCCGTGCGGCTTGTCGTGCGCGTGGGAAGCAGAAGCGGAAGGCATGAGGCAGGGGCTCCGTAGGGATTCATAGGACGGTCGTGCGAAGACGCCGGACGCAAACCGCGTGCCGCGGCGTGAACGTGCCGACGACGGCATGGGCCTTGCTGAAGGACCGGAGCAGGAATTTCGATCAAGCGATCATCCATAGGGAGAAAACGCCATGAAGTCAGCATTCGAATCGAAGTGTGTCGTGCGGCACGTGCTGGCGTGCGCGACTGTCGCGATCGTCGCGGCCGCGCCCGCCGCGTGGGCGCAGAACTCGCAGCGCTCGGACGAGGGCACCGGCGCGCCGAATCCGTCGATGGACATGTCGACGCAGGGCACCAACGGCAATACGACCGCGCCGCCGCCACCGGCCGGCACGCAGCGGCATGGCGCGAAGCACGGCATGCGGTCGCACAGCGGGTCGGCCGGCCATGTGAAGCCGGGCGGCGGCCCGAACGGCGCGGGTCAGGGCGGTAGCGGCGCCACGGGCGGCGGTGTCGGCGGCGGGTCGGGCGGGGCCGGCGGGTCGGGCGGGGCCGGCGGGTCGGGCGGCACCGGCGCCGGCAACGGCGGTTCGGCCGGCTCGACGGGCACGGGCGGCGGCGGGGCCGGCGGGACGGGCGGCGGTTCCAGCGGTTATTGACGGTGTCGTGCCGGCGCGGCCGGCATGGCGCGATGGCGGCGCGGTTTCCCGGGACGGGCGCGCCGCCGCCACGCAGGAGGACATCATGCAATCGAATTCCCGGATTTTGGTGGACAACGACGAGCTCGACGGCGACGCAAGCGACACGGACGATCTCGACACGACGGTCCATGTGGACGTCGAAACGGGCAGGGTCATGTTCCATGCGGCGTGGGCGAACCCCGTCGAAGCGCCGCCCGAGGCGGCCCGCCATTCGGTCGTGCTCGCGCTCGAATGCTCGACGATGGAGCGCTATGCGGATCTCGACGAGGGCGCGCGGATGCGCGTCCACGCGATGCTGCACGACGCCGTGCAGCAGACGCTGGAACAGTTGCCCGATACCGACGAGAACCTGACGCTGACGGTCGAGCTGACCGACGCGATGCTCGACGCCGTGCGTCATCTGCAGTAATCGCGCGGGATCGGCGCACGGCATTGCATTACATCCCGTTGAAATCTTTGCAGGCCAAACGGGGCGAGCGGCCGATGGGGCGACGATCGATTTCGATCGCGGGTCGTTCCCCGGTTCCGGGAACGCGCACGAGCACGACCGCGCCGGCAGGCAACGGCCGGCGCGGCCGGAACGGCGCTTGCTGCGAGACCGGCACGGCACGGCATGACGTGTGCCTTGTTCCTGTCCCTTTCCACGGAGGCATCCATGAGCGGCAAGCTGGATCATTGCAAGGTAGCGATTCTCGCGGTCGACGGTTTCGAGGAAGCCGAACTCGTCGAACCGCAGCGCGCGCTCGCGGCCGAAGGCGCGCAGGTGGACGTGATTTCGCAGAAGCGCGGCGAAATCCAGGGTTTCCGGCACGTCGACAAGGGCGAGCGCGTGAAGGTCGACCGCACGTTCGACGATGCACGCGAAGGCGACTACGACGCGGTCGTGCTGCCGGGCGGCGTCATCAACGGCGACGCGATCCGGATGGTGCCGGCCGCGCGCGAATTCGTGACGGCGGCCGTCGGCGCCGGCAAGCCGGTCGCGGCGATCTGCCACGGCGGCTGGCTGCTCGTGTCGGCCGGGCTGGTGGAGGGCAAGACGATGACGAGTTGGCCGAGCCTGCAAGACGATATCCGTCATGCGGGCGGCAAGTGGGTCGACGAGGAAGTCGTGCGCGACGGCAACCTGATCACGAGCCGCAAGCCGGCCGATCTGCCCGCGTTCAACGGCGCGCTGGTCGAGCGCCTCGCGTCGCGGGGGGCATGAGCCGATGCCGGCCGATTCCGATACTCCGCGCCGCGTGACGCTGACCGATGAGCCGCCCACGTTCGACGGCGCGGCGCTGCAGTTGCGCTTCGTCGTCGACGTCGATGGCGTGCCGCAGACCTGCGCGATCACGGTCGAGGCGCTGGAAGATCATTTCGGCGCGCGCTCCGCGCTGGAGGCTGATCTGCGCGACGCGTTCGAGCGCGGCCGCGCGCGGATCGAAGCCGCGTGCGCGGACGTGCTGGCGAGCGGCAACCACGACGTGGTGCTGCACAGCGGCTATTTCCGGGCGCCGGCCGGGCGTGCGCGGGCCGGGTTGTTTCGCTCGCGGCCGTGAGCGGCGCGCATTCCCTGCGCGCCACCCGCGCATCTTCTCCGGCCGCATCGGTCACCCGCCGCGGCCGCTCCCCGCGGCCACCCGTTACATGCCGTTGAAAACTTTGCAGCGGCTCGAACGCGCCGTGCGGTGCCACATCGCGCGGCGCACGCACCGCACGGACAGCGGCCGCACGACGCCGGCTGGCACATTCCCTGCATGCTTGTAACGCCGCCGGCGCACGATTCGCGCCGCCAGCCGATGCGACGCCGGTGTCGCGTCGTGCGTAGCCGTCAACGGGGAAACGAGCATGCTGACCGCCCACGAATTTGCCGCGCTGTTCCTCGCGCATCACGCGCCGGAACAGATCCAGATCGACCGTGACGACGTCGTCGCGCTCGTCGAACAACACCTGATCGTGCTGCAGCAAGACGATACGTCGGGCGCGCACCGCCCCGCACTGACGGCCGACGGGCTGTCGGTCCTGCGGTGCGTGCAGCGTCACGACGCGGCCGAATTCCATGCGATCGGCGTGAGCGACGGGGCCGACGCGTGACACGCCGGCCCGCGCGGGGCATTCACCGCGCGATCGCGACGGATGCATTGACCTGCACGACCGGCGGCTCGCCTTCGAACGGCGGCGCGTACAGGAAGCGGTCGATCACGCCGGCTTCGAACAGCAGGCAGTAGGTCGAGCCGCCGAACTGGAAGTAGCCGATCTCGTCGCCTTTGTCGACGCGCTGGCCCGGCACGACCTCGATCACGCACGACGACACGTCGCCCATCCCGACGAACACGGCCGCGACCGTCCCGATGCCGGGATCGTCGCTCGAGATCGCGACCACCGCGCGCGCGGCGACCGCCGTCATGTAGCCCTGCGAGTCGTTGAGCCCGGCCGGGTCCGGGCCTTCCGCTTCGGCGACCGAGTAGTAGGTGCCGTCGACGCGATACGCGTGCGTGACGACGCCGCGCACCGGCGCATGCCAGCGGTGGTAGTTGTACGCGCTGAGGTAAGCCTGGTAGACGTCGCCGCCGACGAAGCGCTCGGCGAGCGACAGCCGGGCGGGCGTGAAGAGGTCGCGCAGCGAATACGGCTGCGACTTGATCCAGAACGTGTCGCGCAGCTTCACGTTGGTTTCGGTGTGATAGGGCGACGCTTCGCACGCGCTGACGATCACGTGCGGATCGTCGGGCGCCGCCACGGGCCGCGCGCCGTCGCGAAAGCGCCGCGTGAAGAAGTCGTTCCACGAATCGAAGCCCCAGTGCGGCTGGTCTTGGCGATACTGGAACTGCGACAGCCCGAGGCGCTTGCGTGCTTCATCGCAGAACCAGCCGTCGGGCCCCGACGTGTCGAGATGCGCGCGTGAATGCGGGCCGCCGAGGAAGTCGCACCACACGTTCAGCACGCGCTTGAACTGCGCGTTGACGGAGGCGTCGCGAAACACCGCGTGGCCCGACGGCATGCACATCGGCCAGTCGAGGAATGCGTTCACCGGGCACACGATCAGGCTTTCCTCGCTGAATGGCGGCGTATAGGTCATCAGATGGTCGATCACCGTCATCAGCTCGCCGATCGACGCGTAGCCGAGCCGGTATCCCGCTTCGCGCGCTTCGTCGATCGCGCGGGTGAGGCACATGCGCAGCACGGCGTTGTCGTCGAACAGCCGCGCGAGTTCCTGAACGGCCGGCGTGCGCAACCGGTCGCCGGCATGCGCGCGCGCTTCGGCCGCGATTTTTTCGCGGAACGCGGCCATGTGCGCTTCCTCACTGGCCATCCATCCGCCGAGGCGGCGGCGGGTGGCGGGCGGCGTGTTGCGATTCGTCGGCATCGTCTCCTCCGGAACGGTTTCGGTCGAATCGATGCAGCAAGACGCTTGCCCGAGCGGCGGCATTGAAATTGCTGCATGCGAGCGACCGGTTTGTTTTCGATGACTCAGGAGAACAGCATGGCTACAGCTTCGAATGCACGACAGACGAACGACGCGGGATCGACGGACGAGCGTCGCCGCGACGGGCAGCGGACCGTGACGCCGACACGCACGCGAAAACGCCCGCAGGCGGTGCCGCGCGATGGTGCGCGGCGGAGTGAACGTGGTGACGGTCGTGCAAGCGGCAATGGGCCGGTGACACCGAGCCGCGGAGAGGAGGCGGCGAAACCGCTGTGGGAGGATGACCGCGGCGAGATGCCGCCGGAAGAGTGGTCGTGAGGGTGCCGAAGCCCGTCGTCGACTGCACGAAAACGCTTACGATCGGGCGTTTCGGTTGAAAGTCGATTACGCGTGCGCAAAATCGATTATTGACGGCACGTTTTGCACAAAATCGATTTCGGTGACACAGAGCTGGCACGCATCGGGCATCGGCTTCAATTTCCCGTCCGCGCCGCGACGAGCACCGCCACAGGCAACTGGGCCAGACAGCGATCGAGCGCCAGCACACCATCCGGCGCATCGATCGCGTCGCTCGCGTTCAACCAATCGTTCCACGGTCCTTCAACCCCGCGCGGCAGCACCACCGCCGTATCGCCCCATTGCGCAGGCTCCACGCGCGGTATCTCTGGCGCTTCCCCCAGCAACCGGCACGCGAGCCGTGTCGCGACCACCACCACGGTGGCTGCCTCATCACATCGCGCGAATGCCACCACGTGCCGCGCAAGCTTGCCGCGCACCCGCAGCGGAACGTACGCCCCGTCCGCGAACGTCGCCGGCCATCGCGCCCGCAGCGCCAGCATCCGTTCGATCAGCGCGCGCTTCACGCGCGCATCGGGCCATGTCGGCAGATACGATGCGACCGGCCCATCGACCGGTTCGGCCGCCAGCGTCGCGAACGGCACGTCGCGCCGGTTGTCCGGATCGACGAGCGAGTGATCCCACGACTCGGTACCTTGATACAGATCCGGCACGCCGGGCGACGCGATCCGCAGTGCTGTCTGCGTGAGGCTGTTGACGACGCCGGCCAGCGCGATCCGTGCGACGAACGCATGCAGCCGATGCGGAAAATCGCCCGCGCCGCGCGGCGTCAGGATCGCGCGGACGAACGCTTCGCAGCCGTGCTCGTAATCCGGCTCGGGCGCGAGCCAGTCGGTGTACTGCTTCGCTTCGCGCAGCGCCTTCGTCTGCCACTGCACGACGCGTGTCGCGAGCGCGTCGAGCCCGGCCGCATCGTCGGGCGCGAGCGCGGGCGGCCAGCAGCCGACGAGCGTCTGGTAAAGCATCGCCTCGGCGGCCGGCCCGGGCGTCCACGCGAGGTCGCGGTGCGGGCCGCCGCGATGCGGCGCGTTCAGCGCCGACCAGTCGAGCGACACCGCACGCCATGCATCCGGCACCTCGCTCAGCACCGCGAGCCGCGCGCGTGCGTCCTCGCCGCGCTTGTGGTCGTGCGTGGCCGTCGCGACGAGCCCGTGCGGCACGGTGCGCGCGCGGCGCCGGTTGCGCGCATGGAACGCGCCGCGCGACAGGCTGAAGTCGCCGGCGTCGGCGCCGACCTCGTTACGCGACAGCAGCCGGCCGTAGCGATAGTTGGCGGTATCCTCGACGCCCTTCGCGGCCAGCGGCGCGGTGAGCTGCGCGAACGCGACGCGCGCCGCCAGCAGCGCATCGGCGTTCGCGCGCGGCACGCGCACGACCGGCAAGCCGAGCCACGCGGCGACGCGTTCGAGCGCGAACCGGTCGGTCGGGTCGACCGCCGCGTATGCGCCTTCGTACGCGTGGGCGAGCACGCGCCGGTCTTCGTCGGCCGGCTCGTCGCCCGGGGCCGGATACATCCGGTACACGGGCAGCCGCACCGCGAGTTCGCCGAGCACGCGCTGGATCGCGATCCGGCTGACGTCGCGCGTGACGGGCGACGCCCGTGCAATCTCGTGCAGCAACCGCGCGACCCGCGCATGCTCGGCGGCGAGCTGGCGCATCAGCACGCGCCGCTTGCCGTCGAGCGCTTCCTGCGCGAACGTGCGCGCCGAACCCGACACGGCCGCCCAGTGCGCGGCGAGCGGCTCGGCGCCGGCCGGGTCGTGCAGCAGCGCGCCGACGTCGTTCATGAAGTCGTAGCCGGTCGTGCCGTCGACGGCCCAGTCGCTGCGCAACGCTTCGCCGGGCGCGAGGATCTTTTCGACCACGACGTAGGGTCGCGCGTCGCGCTGCGCGGCGAGCCGCGCATGCAGCCGGCGGCAATACGCGCGCGGATCGGCAAGGCCGTCGACGTGATCGACGCGCACGCCGTCGACGAGCCCGGCGGCATGCAGGCGCAGCGGCAGCGCATGCACGGCGTCGAACACCGCATCGTCCTCGACGCGCACGGCCGCGAGCGTCGCGATGTCGAAGAAGCGCCGCCAGTTCAGCTCGTCGGCGGCCGTGCGCCACCAGGCGAGCCGGTAGTGCTGGCGTTCGAGCAACCGGTGCAGGCACGCGCGCGAGCGGGCGCGGCGCGGGTCGGCGCCGCGCAATACCGCGTCGAACGCATGCGGGCCGTGCGCGGCCGCATAGTCGCGCAGCGCCGCATGGGCGGCGGCGAGCCGTGCGCTGTCGTGTGCCGGCGCGGCATCGAAGCGCTCGGCGAGCGCGTTCAGGTCCGCGCGGTTCGCGATGCGCAGGATCTCCGCGTAGGTGGCGGCGGCGACCGGCAGCCGCCGCCCGGGGCACGCGATGATGAAGCGGCCCGTGGCCGGATCGGCGCGCAGCGTGATGTCGCCGGCCGCGAGCGCATCGCCGTACGGCGCGCCGAGGCAGGGCAGCAGCACCTTGCCGTCGAGCGTGGGGTCGGGCGGATGCCAGTCGATGTCGAAATAGCGTGCGTACGGGCTCGCCGGCCCCCATTCGAGCACGTCGTTCCACCAGCCGTTCGACGACCCGCCGACGCCCATGTGGTTCGGCACGATGTCGATGACGATGCCGAGGCCGCGCGCACGCAGCGCGTCGACGAGCCGCATGAAGCCGGCTTCGCCGCCGAGTTCCGCGCCGAGCGCGCCGTGGTCGACGGTGTCGTAGCCGTGCCGCGAGCCGGGCTCGGCCGTGGACACCGGCGACAGGTACAGGTGGCTCACGCCGAGCCGCGCGAAATAGTCGGCGTGCGCGGCCGCGTCGTCGAACGTGAAGCCCGCATGCAGCTGCAGTCGCAGCGTCGCGCGTGGGGTCATGGGCCATGCCTCCGCGAGCGCGCATCCACGACGGCCGCGATGCGCGTGCGCACGTCGGCGTCGAACAGCGCGTCGATCGTGCGCGGCAGCCGCTGTCGCCAGTTCGGATGGCCGCACGGCGGCCCCGGCAGGTTCGGCTGCGCATCGAGGGCCAGCAGATCCTCGAGCGGCAGCAGCGCGAGCGGCGACGGGCTGCTCGCGACGTAGCCGAGGATGGCGTTCACCGGCGGCATGTCGGTTGGCGGCACCGCGGCGCCTGCCGGCGCGCACCCGGCTGCTTGCAGCGCGCGCCACAGCGCCGCGCGCTCGGCGGCGCGTTCCGCATGCGCGGCGAGCAGTTCGGGAGGCGGCGGAGGCGTCGAGCGATTCGAATCGGGGCGCTGCACGGTGTCGTGTCCGAACGCCATGCTTTGCACGATCTCGTCCGAATCGTGCGCGCTCGCGTCGTCCGGCGCCGGGGCGGCGACATCGCGCGG
>Ga0209463_1001311_pt1 | contig 15472 bp, 16 predicted proteins | sample AgamicMgSfrz_FD_187169 | JGI IMG/M metagenome (GOLD analysis project Ga0209463, IMG submission 187169) | Agave microbial communities from Guanajuato, Mexico - Mg.Sf.rz (SPAdes) (version 2) | ecosystem: Host-associated > Plants > Phyllosphere > Phylloplane/Leaf | place: Guanajuato, Mexico... | reverse complement strand
ACATAATGGTCATGTTCATCACTTACTTTTAATTACCTTATAGCTCTATAAAAAATGAACACAAACAGATAGTTTGCAAAATAACCGTAAAAGTATAATTTTACGAAAAAAATATTTGATCCTGTTTCAACTAAGATAAAATTTCTTATAACAAAGTTGTTTAATAAAAGCCTTATGGGGAACAACACTACAATATATGTTACATACTCTAAAAAACGGAGGGGTATTATGATATTTCATGCTAATGTTTGGGAGCTAGAAGTTAAGAACCAAAATGAATGGACAAAAATAACTGATATTCATGGTGATGATGTTAGTGTGAATAGCGAAAAAAGTTATATTGATTTTCTCAGAGAAAATATAAATTACTCAACATTAACAAATGGGGAGAAAATTAGGCTGAAAACGTTACAAGTGGAAGCTGACTCAATAGATGATATTGAAAAAAACGGAAAACCGGCTGGCTTCTATACTGTAGAAATTAATAAATGGACAGAACAAGGAAGTAGAATTATTGCTTCTGGGGAGGACTGTGTAACGTTTAAACTTCTTCCTATAGGTGAAGAAATACGGTAGTTAAAACAATATTGTGCGTTTGTAAAACAGGTGTTACAAACGCACCCTGATATGCTCTCAATTAAGTAGACAGAGTAAATAAAAAATCTGTTGGCTTAATTGAGAGCATATCAAGGCAAGGAATGTTACTTCGTATTAATTGTCTTTTAACTTATAGTTGTACACTTTAGTTAGATCAACAAAGCTCTTATAGGAATACGTAATGGCAACAGGTGTGCCAACTTGAACTTGGTCATAAAGCTTTTCAACATCTGCATTGTGCATTCTCACGCAGCCTTGACTCACGTATTTTCCAATGCTATTTTCATTGTTGTTTCCATGTATGCCGTATGTGTCACCATACGTACCGTTTGCGTTCAACCCTAACCAACGCTTTCCTAATGGATTACGAGAATCTCCACCAGGTATATTTCCGTTATAATAAGGGCGGTTTTTAATCTTACTCACTACTTTAAAGAATCCAACAGGTGTTTTCTCCCACGTTTTTCCTGTTGATACTGGTACAATTATTTCAATGTGTCCGTTATGAAAATAAGCTAGTTTGTTATAGTATTTGTTAATAATAATTAAATCTTGATTCGCAGACTTACTTGTTGCTTCTGTCTCCCCTTGATTGAATCCACATAATACGAATATCAGTAAAGCAAAAACAGCGATTGATTTCATAAAGATGTTCTTCATAATAACTCTCCTCTTTTTTATTATTTTTTCAAAAAAATGGAAAGGTACTTTTGCATAATTACTCATTTAATGCAAATTTCAGCGTTTTAGAACACATCTGTTACTTTGTTATCGCTTTCATTTTTTAACTTATACCTTCTTCATACCCTATCTATTCCATATAAACCCATTTAACTCCAAGTAAGATTTTTGATCTTATAAATTCCTATTGAATGATCACTTTTTTTGCGCAAGTAGCATTTAATAGGAAGTATGTACTGATATGTATATAAACAGTAAAGTAACTCTAAATAGAAATATTTAAGCTAATAACCAAATTAAAAATAGGAAGGATAAAAATAAAATGATAAACGTTTTAATGATAACTATATATGTTAATTTATTTTTTGTAGTTAGGATTTATCAAATTTATCTTGTTGAAACCTTATCAACGTTAAATACTTATCCGTTTTATTTTAAGAAACGATACTGCAATAGGTGATGATTCTTATGAAGTTTACTTTTTCAACTAGCAATTTTTCTAGAAATTATTGAGTGTTTTGAAATAAAAAAGTCTCCTTGATACCATGCAGAAGGTCATGATATCAAGGAGGACCCTTATCTTCTTTGTTCTCTTTCAATCTCAGCCCAATTAGTAATAAACTTTATTTTCAATGATATAAATTAGAGGATTTCCTTGCGATTTCATCTGTCAGATAAAGAAAATAGGTATCTGGTGTAGGATCCTAAATTTGCATATCTATTCAGATTTTCTAAGTATGCTTTTTTTACGTGAATAAGTGAAATAAATGATTAATCCGATTACTACCCAAGAAAGATAATAAATCCACGTTTTTGCTGATAAGTTAAAAGTTAAAAATAAGCAACAAAGAATAGCTAGTATGGGTAGAAAAGGAACAAAAGGAACTTTGAAATTACGTTTTAAATTTGGATGAGTTTTTCTTAATACCATCACTGACAGTGCTACTAATGCAAAACTTAAAATGGCAGACATATTTGCTAAGTCTGCTAATGCTTTTAAATCGATAAATCCAGAGACTACTGCGCTCAGTAAACCAACCAAGCATGTTGAGAATATTGGAGCTTTGGTGTTACTATTCACCTTGGAAAATACTTTAGGCATTAATCCATCACGACTCATCGAAAGTAAAATACGTGGTACTGCAAAGATATAGGCAAATAAAACAGCTAGAATTCCAATTACTGCACCAATAGATAGAATACCAGCCGCCCATCCTTGTCCTACACTATTAAGTGCGTAAGATAGAGCATCTCCAACATTTAAATTCTTATAAGAAGACATACCCGTCAAGATAGAGCCTAAAATCACATAAATAACGGTGCAGGCTAGTAAGGATCCTAAAATTCCTCGAGACAAGTTTTTTTGAGGGTTTTCGACTTCTTCAGCTGATGTTGAAATAGCATCAAACCCAGTAAAAGCAAAAAAGACAGATGCTGCCCCAGCAAATACCCCACTCATTCCAAATGGCATAAATGGCTTCCAATTGGCAGGTTCAATAAAAAAAGCACCTACTACAACAAAAATTAAAATTACAGAAATTTTTATAATAACAGCAATATTATTTATTCTTTTACTTTCTCTCAGACCTCCGGTTAATAAATAAGACATACATATTACAATAAATATTGCAGGTAGATTTATTATCCCTCCCTGGCTAGGAATAGTGACTAGACTACTTGGAAGGTTTATTCCTATCTGTGTTAATACACTATTAAAATAAGCTGACCACCCTCCAGCAATGGAGGCTAATGTCACTGTATATCCTCCTACAATTGTCCATCCCACTAGATAAGCCACAATCTCTCCTAATGCTACATAAGTATAGGTATAAGCACTTCCCGAGCTAGGAATGGCTGATGCAAACTCTGCATAACATAATGCTACAAGAGCACATACAATAGCAGATATGATGAAAGAGATGGATATAGCTGGTCCTGCATCTCTTGCAGCTACTAATCCCGTGATAACGAGAACTCCTGTTCCTACAGTTGCACCCATTCCCATCAATATTAAATCAAAGGCACCAAGTGGTTTATTTAACTTTTTTGGTTGCTTTGGGTTCGAAATCTCCCTAATGTCTTTTTTTCTAAATAGATTACTCATGATTATGTCTCTCTTTCTAATATAGACTTACTGCTAACAATGAATAAAAATTAAATGAAAGTTAATATTAATAGCACTCCTACAGTTAAAAATATATTTAATTGACAGTTCTTGTTGCTCCTCTTTATAGTAGTAATGAACCTTACAACTTTAACAAAAAGTAAAAAAAATATCAATATTGATATGTGAATACAGTTTGTTATATATAACCACTGAATTTTGCAATGTTGTAAATATAGAAGTTGAAATTTTAGAGATTATAAATGAACAATTAAAACAGTTAATCTAAATTGATTTTGAGGATGCCCACTGTTATTTTAAATAGGGGAGTTTGCTGGTCCAAAGAAGTAAACTAATATAGTTTCCTATGATAATAAGAATTAACATATTAAAAAAGGTTGGTAAGCGTAATGGAAGTTAAAGTAGTAACAAGCGAGAAACAATTAGAAAAAGTATTTGAAATTTGGCATAAAGTTTTTGTAGAGGAACAAAATGTTTCAACTAAAGTAGTGTTAGATGGCCTAGAAGATCAATCTACTCATTTTCTCTTATACAAAGAAGGGATAGAAATTGGGGCAGGACGCCTCCGGGTTATAGAAGGGGTAGGTAAAATAGAGCGTATATGTATTCTTCCCTCTTATCGTAAAGGTGGAAGTGGAAAAAGTCTTATACAAGGAATAGAAAAATTTGCAATAGAAAAATCCATTGGTAAATTAAAGTTGCATGCTCAACTTCAAGCACTAAGTTTTTACGAAAGACTTGGCTATGCTACAGTTTCTGATATATTTACAGAGGCAAATATTTTACATGTAGTAATGGTAAAAACATTAACTAATAAAAGTTAATACCTCTACATATTATAACTGGATAATATAAGAATTTATGAAGCTTTTCTATTTCTTTTCTTAAACCAGTTGGATCCACCAACGTATTAGTGATATATACAATTTAAAAGTATATTGCGTTAGAAGGAATATAAAATTAATGATAAAGGAGCATATCTATGGTTTCTTAACCACTTAATTCATATGCCTCCTTTATCCCTCTATTCACCTTATTATATTATGTATACGTTTTAAATTTGCATAATATCTTTCAAAGAACCCTAATAAAGAAACAGCATTGGTTCTACCAAAGTTCCCAATAATACTTTTGTACAACATCGTTTCCTAACTTCTCGCTAACAACTTTCATCATCATATCATGTCGAATATACTCCTTAGCTAGGAGAACTAGCATTGGGTCGCTTGTTTGAATAGCATGAGGTATTTGACCTTCAATAAAACCAGCAATTAAAACTTCTTGATCATCTTGAATCACAATAGTTAACCTTTGGCCCATTCGTTGTTCTTCTATAGAAGCAGTTTCTTGTCGGTGATAAAAGGTCTTTCCAAATGATTCTTCTTTATTTGTAAAGAGTAACGAATACATTGCAATTCCTTTATTACACTGTTCTAAGGCCGTTTTACGCAAGTCTTCTAACTCTTCTTCCCAAGCAGAAAGCCAGATTTCCTCGTTCGCATGAATCATTAATTTCTGCATTGCATTAATGATTTGTTCTCGTTCTTCAATATGTTTAACAACGTTAACTTCTACAGGTTTCTCGATAGATTGTAGCTCTTTCCCTAAAAAATCTAATGTTTCCTCTGATTGTCTTCTTCTTTTTTCCATTAACTCTTTAACCGGTAATGGAATATAGGTTGGTGGATCAGTTCGTAACTCTGTAATTACTTCTTTTGCTACTAATTTTGCGATGACCCCGTAAACCATTGAACGTGGTACTCCACTTTTTTTGCTTATTTCATATCCGTTTATAGCAGATTCCTTAAGTAACGTCATATAAACTTTCGCTTCATTTTTTGAGAATCCAATCTCTTCAAATTTATCAATTAAATGTTCCATTGTTTCCTCCTTTTAGTGGTTATATGTCCTACTACTTTAATTTAAAATATTCTTTCATGTCAATAATCTGTAAATTTACAACAAACTCTTCTGATCTATCATCAGGAGAAACCTGTGTTCAAATAAGCTTTGTAGCTCCCCTGTTTTCTATTGTAGTGCTTTTAAATTAAAAACAGTTAGTACATTTCTCAAACAAAAATGAAATTCTCTAAGTATTTGTCGGAATTTGAATTTTTTTTTGCTTTCTGCTATAGTAGTTAGGGTTATTACTACCAAAAAGGAAGAGGCATTATATTACTTGTTAATTATTTAATAAAAGTTATTATAGTGGGGTTTTTAAAACCGATGATTCCATCTGCTGTATAAAGATAAAATTTAAAAATGGAATTCAAATCTCTTCAATATGATCACCAGTGAACTACTAAAAGAGGAGGTATAGCATGTTTTTAGAGATATTTTTAATTGGACTTTTATGTGGTCTATCACCTGGTCCAGACTTTTTTCTAGTGATGAAAAATAGCTTAGGATTCGGTCGACGTCTAGGAATGGCTACGTCTATTGGTGTAGCTTCAGCATTGTTGATTCACGTAACATATACAGTCTTAGGTTTTACTTATATTATCGAAAAATTCCCAGCCATATTTATAGTGATTAAAATAGCAGGTTCAATTTATCTATTATGGCTTGGATTTCATGCAGTTCGATCAGTACAACAAACAAAGGACCAACAGAACGATGTTTCAGTAAAAGACAGAGAAAAGAGTGTTAAACAGGTCTTTCGTGAAGGTTTTATCTGTAATGTATTAAATCCCAAAGCTCCACTATTTTTCTTTAGTATTTTTTCGCAATTTATTTCAACCGATACAGCTACATGGATACGATGGACTTATGGAATGGAAATCGTTTTGGCTGTTGGGTTATGGTTTGTTTTTGTATCAATAGTCATTTCATATCACAAGTTTAGAACGTTTTATGAAAGATATAGTCATTGGTTTGACAGATGTTTAGGTAGTATTTTAATTTACTTTGCAGTAGCTATTATTTATTCAACTATAAAATTTTAGGGGAAAGATCATATGGAAAAAGAACTTTACTTAACAGACAGTTATCAAACAAGTTGTGAAACCTTTATTAAAGAAATTCATGAAAACAAAGTGACCTTAAATCAAACTGTCTTTTACCCAACAGGTGGAGGACAACCTTTTGATACAGGGTTCTTAAAACAAGGAGAAAATGAGTTTAAGGTCGAGAAGGTAAAACGAGATAATGGAGAAATTATCCATTATATAAAGGATACAACTAACCTATGTTTAGGAAATGTGACAGCTCAAATTAATTGGGATCGTCGTTATAAATTTATGCGATATCATACTTTGTTACATGTTATTGCAGCTCATCTCTATAATAAATTTGGAGCTTTAGCTAAAAGTAGTGAAATTTACGAAGATAACCGAGCTCGCCTAGATATGCAATTTGAGGAAGGTGCTCCAGAAGACTATTTCACTGTAATGGAGAAAGAAATTCATGAAATTATAGAAGAGAATCATTTAATTTCAACTCGTTGTTTGCCAAGAAAAGAAGTTGAAAACATTCCAGGTTCTATTAAGACGGTTATCAATTTACTTCCTCCATCGATTCAAACAATCCGGTTAGTAGCCATTAGTGACTTGGACGAACAAGCATGTGGTGGAACTCATGTGAAATCTACAAAAGAAATAGAGTCATTTTCAATCAATAAAATTAAAAATAAAGGTCCGCATATAAAAAGAATTGAAATAACAATTGCTGACTAGAAGGTAGTGAAGGTTTAAATAGGGGGTACTACCATGCTTAAATATAAGCATTTATTAGAAGAAATAATAAAAGAAAACAAGGAAGAAATAATTAGGGATAAGCAAGCAATCGAGGAAATTGAAAAGCGTATTGAAGAAAAAAAACAAATAAAAAAAGTAAATCTGAAACTAAGAAACATTTGAATGTGTAAATTACATTATTGATAAACAACTACTGTAAACCACTAAGCTGTTTTCATAGGTGAAATTTTATTCTGGGCAGGCTTCATATAAAAATGAAGTTGCCCTTTTTTATTATGATTGCATACTAAAAAAATCCCTCTGAAAACACATTCTCAGGGATTTTTTCTTTAAAAAGCATAAAATAAAAGTCTTTAGTCTAATGTTCTACTAGTTTCTTCATATCTTCAATAAACACCAATATGTCTTCCTCCTTGGTTGCCCAAGAAGTTATTATACGAATAGCAGCGCACTCAGAATCGATTTTTTGCCAAATATAGAAAGAATACTTTTTTTGTAATTCTTTTATATAATTGTGAGCTAATATTGGAAAAATTTGATTTGAGTAAGAGTCAATAAGAAATGTTACCTTTAATTGACTTAACTCATTTTTTAGAATTTCTGCCATTTTATTTGCATGTCTTGCTAAATCAAAATATAGATTGTCTTTAAAAAGTTCTAAAAATTGGACGCCTATTATTCTTCCTTTTGCAAGAAGGGCTCCTCTCTGTTTCATAAGGTATCTAAAATCTTCTTTTAAATTATTATTACAAATTATTAAGGCTTCTCCTAACAAGGCACCGTTTTTAGTACCTCCAATGTAGAATGCATCCAGTAATTCAGGAAGATCATTTAACTCTATATCGTTTTCAAAAGAGCATAACGCGGATCCTAATCTCGCCCCATCCATGTATAGTATAAGGTTATTTTGAGTACAGAAATCTTTTAATTTGACTAGTTCATGCTTCTTATAAATAGTTCCAATTTCTGTAGAGTTTGATATGTATACTAATTTTGGTTTTACCATGTGTTCATCCGTATGAATATCAAGTATTTCCTTTATAGCTGAAGGAGTAAGTTTTCCATCTTCTGTTTCAATCGATATTATTTTATGGCCTGCTGCTTCAATAGCGCCTGTTTCATGTACAAGGATATGTCCAGTACTAGCTGATAATACAGCTTCGTGGGGCTTTAAGAAGGCTGAGATAGCAGTTAAGTTAGTGGGAGTCCCACCTGAAAAAAGGTGAACGTCAATATCCTGTCGGCCTAGTTTTTCCTTTAATAATTCTTTAGCTCTTAAAGTGTATTTGTCGAGCCCATAACCTTCCTCTTGTTCGAAATTACTCTTTCCTAGGGCATGTAGTATTCTAGGGTGAGCTCCTTCACTGTAGTCATTTTTAAAACTATACATAAGGTAATTTAATACCTCCTTCTGAGTATATGAATATCCATCTTTGAATGCTAATATTTATAAAATAGTTTAGCTAAAGACAAACGTTTACTAAGGAATTAGAAAGTCCTTAATATATGGGTCTATTAAGAATACTAACTAAATACGTGACCGGGAAAATGATACTTTACATTAGTTGTTATGCGTATAACTACTATAATGCGAACGAAAATAAATGTCAAACTTCATTATTTTATTAAGGTAAGAATTGATCATTGTGTTTTTCTCATAATGGTATTAAAATTCAGGATTCCTTAGATACTATGTAGGCTACTTTATTATAATTAAATTTGCGTAATGTACTTTCTAGAAACTGTACGAAAAAACGGGCCTTTGGTATACAAGGGCCCGTTTGCTTTTACATTTTAAGATATAGTAGCTAGAGCAGAACTAATTTATAAGCTTGCTAAAATGGCACCAAAGATTGCAATAATCCCTCCAAAAAGTGTCATTCCAGATACTTGTTCTTGTAATAACACAATACCTAGTACAACGGTCCACACAGGGATCAGGTTAATAAAGGGAGCTGCACGTCCAGCCCCTAAAATTTTCACGCCAGCATTCCAAGCAAAATATGCAACTACTGAGGCAAGTGTACTCACGTAGATGATAGCAAGCCAAGCACTCTTGGTCATATGAATCATATCTGGTTGTATGGTTCCTATACAACTTATGGCACTAAAAAGAGTCCCGTAAAAAGCAGCTCCCGCAGTCATAGTTAATGGATCTATCTGTCTTCCATACTTTTTTCCAAGGACTGTATATAAAGCCCAAGCTATACAAGATAAGAGAATCTCAATCTCTCCCATAATAGAATTTGCAGAGAAATTGGATTGCTTGCCCTGAACTAAGATGATAACTCCGATTATAGATATAATTGCGCCAATCCAGCCTTTAGTTTTGATATTTTCTTTAAGTAAAAAGGGGGTAAAAAGTAAGATGATAATAGGGATACTAGCAGAAATCATTCCAGCTTGTGAGGCACTAATGGATTTTAATCCAAGATAGTTTAATGTGGAAAATGCAAATATACCTAGAAACCCTAACACTAAAAACTCTTTCCACTTAGATAGTATAGGGAGGTTCTTTTTATTGAAAGCTAGTAAGCCCCACAGTATGAGAGTCGAAATTGCCCAACGTATTGTATTAAGCAAGGTAGCCGGTAAGGCGGGAGCTAAAAAGCGACCACAAATATAATTGCCTGCCCAAAGAAGTGTAGCTACTATTAAGAGTAAAATTCCTTTTTTCATTCTTTTAATCCTTTCTTATGTATCTTTTTGTTTTCATGCCTAAAAGGGGGAATCTCCCCCTCTTTTTGTATTTTCACTTTATTTAGAATCTTATATTAAGATTTTAAATGGTACAATCTATTTTTCTAACCAATTTAAGTTCCGTAACAACAAAGTTTCCACGTATACTATTTCTATAGTCTTAAATAGTATTTTGAATCTCAAAAATTGCTTCTATTTCTACGGTCATATTCAGAGGAAGCTGATTAACACCAACTGCTGAACGGGCATGCCTTCCATTACCACCGAATATCTCATACAATAACTCTGAAGCCGTATTTACAACCACGTGTTGCTGATCAAAACCCTCTTCACTATTCACAAAAGCTTGAAGTTTAACAACATTAAGAACGCTATCCAGGTTACCCGCATAGTCTTTAACTGCTTTTAATACATTAACGATGCATAGTTTTGCAGCATATTGTGCTTCTTCTAACGTTCTTTCTCTTCCAACTTTTCCGGTATAAATTAGTTCATCATTAATAAAGGGACCTTGACCTGAAATAAATAAAGCATTTCCAATTTGTTTTGCAGGTACATATATAGTTTTTGGAGAGGCACTCTCAGGTAATGTAATGCCCAATTCCTTGATTTTTTCTTCTACATTCATAATGGATTTACTCCTTTTAATGATTAACTTGAAGGTCAGCAATTGAATATAATGCAGCTGTTCCACTGATTTTTACTCTGTCTCCTTCAGCTTTACAATATAATGTTCCGCCTCTTTCAGAAAGTTGTCTTGCTACCATTTTCTCTTTGCCGAGACGTTTTGACCAATAAGGAATGAAATTACAATGTGCAGAACCGCAAACAGGATCTTCATTCACGTTAAGCTTTGGAAAGAAGCATCGGGATACAAAATCATACGTTTCACCTTTTGCTGTGATTGAAACCCCTAAACCGTCTGGTAAGTTCTTAATCTTAGAAAAATCAGGCTTTGCATTTTGAACATCTCCTTCTTTTTCCAACACAAACATTAAATCCCTACCTAAATAGGTCTCTATAGGCTGTACGCCAAGAGCATCAATCATCTCTTCCGTCAGAGTGAATGGTTCAGGCATTCTACTTGGAAAATCCATTTCGTACAATTCACCATTCTTTACTACAACAAGCTCTCCACTCATCGTTTGAAAGGTGATTTTCTCTACATTACCTTCATAGTAGTTAGCAATTATATAAGCTGTTGCCAAAGTAGCATGACCGCATAAATCAATTTCTCCGCCTGGAGTAAACCATCTCAAACGATAGTCATCGCCTTCTTTTACAGCAAATGCCGTTTCAGACAGATTATTTTCCATCGCAATTTTTTGCATCAGATTATCGGAAATCCACTCTTCCATAACACATACAGCAGCTGGATTCCCTTCAAATACATTCTCAGTAAAAGCATCTACAACATAACATTTCATTTTATTAAAACCCTCCTTAGTTTTATATAAACTACAATTAATACAGTTGTATCACTATAGGAAAACTTTCAGGACTACGAGAATTCTTTATTAGATAAATAAATGAATCACCTCCTTGATTTATCGGGCTTTATTAAGCCTTTCTAGTTCAATATATCTTTTTACCTTAATGTCGGAACGCCACTAGGTCCCTCATTATATTCTAAAAGTTTTTCTTTAATTTCTTCGGTGAGAGGAACAGACCTTCTTTCCGTAAAATTAAAGCTTGCTAGTATAGCCCTGCCTCTAGCTATCCAATTATTATGTTCATCACGTATAGCATGTTCTACAGTAAAACTGGACGTTCCAAGTCGACTGACCCACGAATAAACATAAGCCTTTTGAGCGTAACTCATCTCACGAATATAATCGCATTGAGTAGAAGCGACAATTAAGTTCCAAGAACTTATATTCAAATTAGGATTAAAAATTTGAAAAAGCTCCTTTCTAGCTTCTTCGAAATATATGAAATAATTGGTGTTGTTTACATGGCCTAAAGAATCACATTCACTAAAGCGAACTACAATCTCATCTTTAAACATACTTAAGCTCCTCCTTCTAAAACTAACTAATTCTAATGAACATTCACCTTGAATTTCTACTCTTTATGGGAGCTATACAGGGTTAACGCCCTGTAATTATTCATTAAAGCTCAGTTTAAACATCTATCTCGTCAGTCGCTTGTGCCTTCATTTTCTTATAGGTTTCTGGAAGCAGACCACTAAGGATTGATGCCGTGATCAGAACCAGGATAGAAAAATAGAAAGAGATATTGTAGCTACCTACGTGGCTATACACTAAACCCGGTAAGTATGCACCTAGAGATGATCCAATTTGATGACTAAGAAATAGCCAACCCAGAATAAAGCCAACTGAATAATCTTTAAAATACTGTGTAGCAAGCAATTGAGTAGGAGCAACGGTGGCAAAGTCTACTAATCCAAATAAAATAGCAAAAATAAGTAACAAAGTAGGGTTATGGCTATACAAAAGAATGCAAAATGATAGAGCGCGCATCACGTATAAATAAAACAACATTTTTTTACTACTCCAGCAATCTGCAACAATACCTGACAGCAAGATTCCTACAATGTTAAAACCAGCCAACACACTCACTGCGGCACTCGTTACATTTGTTGAAAATCCATGATCATGAGAATAAGGAATGAGATGTGTGTCCATCAATCCTGTAGTAGTAAAGCCACAGATCCCAAAGGGTAAAATCAAAAACCAGAACTCTTTCTGGCGAAAAACCTTCCATATTGAAATGTCTTCCCCCATGTCTTTTTGTTCCCCTCTATATTCCACCTTACTATTTCCTCCGATAGGTAAAAGGCCTTTTTCTTGAGGGTTATTACGTAAGAACAGTAACATAACAGGAAGGATAATAAGGGTTAGAAAGAGACCTAAGATAATGACAGTTACTTCCCAATTAAACCAATGGATTAATAGAAGAGAACCTGGTACAAGTAACATCTGACCAGCCCCAAATCCAGCTTCCATTAGTCCAAGTGCGAGCCCACGCTTTTCATTAAACCAGTTTGTTACAATAACTGTGGCGGCTACATTGGAGGCTCCTCCTACTCCAAGAGAAACCAAAATTCCGTAAAGAAAGAATAATTGCCATGGCTGAGTTACGAAAGATGTGAGGAAAATACTTATACCTACTAGAAAAGTGCTAAGGGATAAAATGATTCGAGCACCCCATTTGTCGACCAGTTTTCCGATTATGGGTTGAGATAAACCATAAATAATAAAACTTAACGTAGAAATGAGGGATATCGTTCCTCTATCCATTGAAAATTCCTCTTCCCATGGCTGTACGAAAGCTCCAAAGGAAAGACGTACTCCTTGAACAGCTAACAAGGTTAGAAAAGTTACAAAAACCATAACCCATGCATAATGAATTTTAATTCTCATATGGATCTCCTAAAAAAGTTGTATTCAAGTTATTTCCTAAATTATTTATTTTTTGCTTTTCTCATGTTTTCTTGTTATTTTTCCATATATCACCTCATAATGAAGTTGATTCGTTGAATACCCCTTCGAGTGTTACAATGTATTTATTTATTAATGCTATTTTAAACCATCACTATGTATAACACTCAATGCCTATGTATAACACTTAAAGGAGAATATAGATGCACATTGAGATTCAACGCAAAGCAGAGATTTCACTTTCAAAACAAATATACCAATGTATTATTGATCATATTCGCTCAGGACTCTTGCAAGAAGGGGAACAACTGCCTTCAGTACGCGAGTTATCAAAACAGCTTGGAGTGAGCTTAGTTACAGTCGTAAAAGCTTATAATAAATTAGAAAAAGAAAATTTTGTGGAATCTATCCAGGGGAGAGGCACATTTGTAACTACAGAAATGCAGGGAAAAGTAGATACAGAACAGGACATGCTTTCTTTTAATTGGCAACTATCTGTTCAAGATTACTTACCTAGATCCCAATTTTCTCAATTTCATTATGTCCCTGAAAAAATTCATCTTTCCTCATCTATGATTGATCCAGGGCTTCTTCCTAATCGATATTTAGAACGAGAGATAAATCAAATGATTTCCGAAAACCCCAAACTTTTATCTCAATATGGACCGATTCAAGGTGATGAACAACTTAGGTTTGCTATGTATGAGTATTTAAAAGGTCTTGAAGTCCAAACTAAACCTGAAAATATTTTAGTCACAAGTGGTTCACAGCAAGGAATAGATCTAGTGGCACGGACCTTTGTAGGACCGGGTGATGTAGTAGTAATGGAAGCTCCTACCTATCCAGGAGCGATTGATGTCTTCCGAGGTAGAGGCGCTACAATACTTACTGTGCCTGTTGATAATGATGGAATGAGGGTAGATATTCTTCAAAATTTATGTGATAAATATAAACCAAAAGTTATTTACACCATCCCTACCTTTCATAATCCAACTGGAGCCGTTATGACGTTAAAGCGTCGTAAACAAATCCTAAATATAGCTCAAAGTATACAAAGCATCATTATTGAGGACGATCCTTATAGTGAGATTTATTTTGACAAAAAACCACCGGTTTCTATTAAAAGTCTGGACGAGTATGGTCATGTCATTTATTTAAAAGGTTTAAGTAAGACCCTAGCTCCAGGATGTAGAATTGGAATATTAGCTGCTTCGGGTTCCATATTTAAACGCCTATTAGCAGCCAAGTCAAATATTGATTTAGGCAGCCCTTTACTTACGCAAAAAGTGATAGTACCGTTTATCAAGTCCAGAAAGATGAAGGATCATACCAAAAAATTAAGAACAGCTCTGAAGGTGAGGAGGGATTTAGTTCTTAGTGTACTGTCGGAGAATGCACCTTCTGAAATATCGTGGATAATTCCAAAGGGAGGGTTAAATCTATGGATCACTCTCCCTTCTTGGATTGATAGTAATCACCTTTTAGTAAAAGTGAAAAAACAGGAACTAACATTTTTGCCTGGTTCAGCATGTTATGCTGTAGAGCACGAAAATCACCATTTGCGATTAAGTTACTCTTATATGAACGAACAGTTGTTACATCGAGGGATTACTATATTATGTGAAATACTTCAATCCGAAATTTCACTAAAAAAAGAGCATAATCACTCGCCATACTTTTAATAAAATCAAATTGATATTACAGAAAGCCCACAATACTCGCCTTCACTTGAATAAAAAAGAGACCTTAATTTATAAGGTCTCTACAAGTTAGCAAGCTTTTGATCAGCTATAAATTTCATAAGAATGCCTGAACCTAACACATTTAATAATATGCTGCTACCTAAGATAACACCATATAGTAATCCAGCTATATGTAATGTTAAAGTTAAAATTAAAAAGATTGTTCCTGTACTTACTAAAAGTAATCCTAAGCTTCAGTTATCCATCTATCTCACCACCATTAATAAAAAAAGTAAATATAGTTATATTTGAAAATAAAACAACTTATTTTATTTTCAAATATTATGTATAAGATATATATCGCTAATTTACATAAAACACATTCTCGGTACTAAAAAAGCCTTATATTTTTATATAAGGCTTTTTCTACTATTATTTATTACAGCTTTTTAATAATAGTAGATATTTTATAATTCGCAAACTCATTTAAATTCTCTAGAAATTCATTTAAATATTCATTAGATGGAAATCTACATTCAAGCAGATAGCATCCATCTCCACTAATTTTATAGTTGTTTAGAATGAATT